>PDWI01007973.1_pt1 | contig 12626 bp, 11 predicted proteins | sample 1430891 | NCBI WGS metagenome assembly PDWI01 (sample SAMN01162508, study PRJNA174530) | Oral metagenome, whole genome shotgun sequencing project. | biome: Marine environment; feature: Marine mammal; material: Swab sample of the gingival sulcus; isolation source: swab sample of gingival sulcus... | reverse complement strand
TGTAGAAGAACTGATTATCGGCGTTGTGGGTATCCTTCAATTTGAGGTATTAGAATACCGATTAAAACATGAGTACAATGTAGATGCCCTTAGAGAGCCACTACCCTATAAATTTATTCGATGGATTGACCCAGATAGTTATGATGCAAGTAAATTTTCAAAACCATCTGATGCCATGATTGTGGAAACAAAGGATGGCATGCCCGTTATACTGTATCAACGAGAATGGAGCTTAAAACATATCGAAGATAGAAATCCCGATATTAAATTAAGCGAAGTATCAATATGGTAGGCTTAAAGCCAATAAAATTAAAGGAGGACATGTAAATTGCTAACTAATTCAACAAAAAATCATCAATTTGAATTAATCAGTTCCACTGAAGTCAAAGAAATTAACGGAACTGCACATATATATCAGCATAAAATATTAGGAACCAAACTGTTATATCTACAAAATGAGGACGATAACAAGGTCTTTACCGCTGCGTTTGAAACGCCTCCATCAGACCATACGGGAGTTGCTCATATTGTGGAACACTGTGTATTGTCAGGTTCGAGAAAATATCATACAAAAGAGCCATTTATGGATCTTATCAAGGGGTCTTTGCAGACATTTTTAAATGCTATGACATTTAGCGATAAAACGATTTATCCAGTTGCCAGCAGAAATAACAAAGATTTCTCGCAATTAGTCGATGTTTATTTGGACAGCGTATTCTTCCCTAAAATATATGACGATAAATCGATATTTATGCAAGAAGGCTGGCATTATCATATTAATGATAAAGACGATGCTCTCGCATTTAACGGCGTTGTTTACAACGAAATGAAAGGCTCATACTCTGACCCATTTTCCGAACTGAGCGACTGTATTGACGAAGCGCTATTCCCAAGTACATGCTACGCTTTTTCATCGGGTGGACGACCTGAGAATATACCTGATTTAACATATGAAAATTTCTTGAATTTCCACAAAGAACATTACCATCCTGCCGATGCTAAATTATTATTTTATGGTGACCTTGATATTGAACTATTTTTAAATCATATCGAAAATGACTATCTAGTACATTTTGATAAAAAAGATAAAAATATGGATTTACAACATTCTACCATTCAGCCAAGCATTGATAAGCCAGTACAGAAAACTTGTTATTACCCAGCATCTGCGGAGGAAAACACAGAAAATAAATACTGGTTATCACAAAATTTTGTATTCGGCGAAAAAACAGATGCGAAACTTAGCCTATCGATAGAAATTTTAAAGAGAATTTTAATTAGCTCTACGGCTGCACCGCTTAAGAAAGCCCTTATTGACAAAGCAATTGGTGAGGACATCATCGGCTATATAACGGATACTAGACAGATTGGATTTTCAATTATCGCAAAAAATACCAGTCTAAATAACAACCAATTGTTCTTAGATACCATTGATGAAACGCTTAGAGAAATTGTTAAAAATGGTTTAAATAAGGACTTAGTTCAGGGGTCTATCCAAATTTACGAATACAGACTTCGAGAAGGCTCACAATTTCCTATAAAAGGCCTAATGCATCATATTAATGTGCTAGAAAATTGGTTATATGATGAAGACCCTCTAGCTCCACTGCAATATGAGCATTTACTAGAAGAGATTAAAAAAGATTCCAAAAATGGATATTTTGAAAATCTCATCCAGCAATATATGATTGGCAATAATCATAGTGCCAGCGTCATATTAGAGCCTAAGACGGACTTAAACGAGATTAGAGAAAACAATGAAAAAAGCAGGCTAACCGAGGCTAAAATTTCATTTAACGATGAACAAATCGACGAATTAATTGCCCAAACTCAAAATCTTATAAAAAAACAGCAGACACCAGATAAGCCAGAGGATATTGCAACCATCCCTACTCTAAGTCGAGATGACCTTGACCAAAATATTAAAATAATTCCTCAAGATGTGCAAAAAATGGATGATTTTACGTTCTTATATCATGACATATTTACATCGGGAATATCCTATGTCGACTTTCTATTTGATATCAATCATATCAATAAAGAGGATATGCCATATATAAGTCTTCTATGCTCTCTTCTTGGAAAGCTCAACACCACTAGGAATTTTGAGGACTTTTCCAATGAGCTATCACTGCATACTGGTACGCTTAGCATAACGCCACAGACTTATTCTCCCATTGACCACGATGAAGAGTTTAAGATAAAATTAGTCATGCATACAAAGTATTTGGAAAATGCTCATTTAAAACCACTCGAGTTGTTAAAAGAAATGATTACCCAAACTGATTTTTCCGATGTAAAACGCATCGAAAATCTCGTTAAAAAACAAAAAAGTTCTTTTGAAAGTGCATTAATATACAATGGTAATGAATATGCTGCTAGGAGATCTTTATCCTATATTTCATCAGAATCAAATATTTCTGAATCATTATATGGCATTAAATACTATCAGACATTATGCCATCTTATTGCCGAGAATAAATTTGAGATGCTATCAGAAAAATTAATCGCATTAAAAAATCTCGTATTTACTAATAATAACCTGCATATTGCATTTACTGGGGATAAAGCACATGGTGAAGAATTTATAAAAGATATAAATATCATCACAGATTGCCTGTATAAAAAGGAGCTTATCGATTCGGACACTGATACAAATAGTAACATCAATGCTGATTTTAAACCAGCGCCAACCATCGAAGCGCTTAGTTCTACATCAATGGTACAATTTGTGGCTCAGACCTCTAACTACAATAAAATAGGCTATCAATATGCGGGCAATATGAAGCTAGTATCCAGTTATCTCAATGCAGAATTTTTGCATAATAAAGTCAGAGCACAGGGCGGTGCATATGGCTGCGGTATACAAATTGGGATTTCTGGCAATCTTAGCATAACTTCATATCGTGACCCTAAAATGTTTGAAACGATTGATGTGTATTCGCAAATTGCTGATCACCTAGAAAATTTAGAGATAACCGCCTCGGAATTAGAACCGTTTATCATCAGTACCTTTGGTAAAACCGACCCATCGCTTACACCAAGGACGAAATCCATCCTAGCGATTTCAAGATATTTTATAGGCATCACCAAAGAAGATTTGCAAAATCAAAGAGATTCCATACTATCTGCCACTCCCGAAACTATAAAATCATATTCGGAATTTTTTAGAAAATTATTATCTACTAAAAATATATGCATATTTGGTAATGATGCTAAAATAAAAGAAAAGAAAGATAATTTCAATATTATCACCACTATCGATATATAATTGTTACACAACAAAGCCCCAAAGAACATTTCATTTCTGACAGGGCTTTGTTTTACACAATCAATGACTATAATATGATTAAAATATTAAAGACTTGAATATATATAATATTAAATGGGTATCAAGCTAATACTTCGTGTTCTGCATAAAATAAAAAATAAAGGAGCTAATATGAAATTTTTTATAGACGGTCTACTACTTGGTTTTGCCTATGTCGCCCCCATTGGGATGCAAAATCTATTTATGATTAATACAGCACTAACCCAATCTAAGTTACGCACATATCTGACAGCATTTATTATTATGTTCTTTGACATAACACTTGCATTTGGCTGTTTTTATGGCATTGGAGCAATTATGTCTGCCTCTATTTGGTTGCAGATTATTATATTGGGTATTGGTTCGCTGGTTGTACTATGGATTGGTTTTTCTATTTTTCGTTCTGATGGTTCTCTAGAAAGTAATACAGAGGTAGATATCCCCATTGCAAAGGTTATCACAACCGCACTTGTTGTAACATGGTTTAACCCACAGGCAATCATTGACGGTTCGATGATGCTAGGTGCATTTAAAGCCAGTATCACACCTCCTGAAATGGCAACGGTGTTTATACTTGGTGTATGTGTAGCCTCAGCAATATGGTGGTTATTTATCGCCACTTTAGGTCGTATTTTCAGTAATAAAATCAATGAAAAAGCTTTAAAAATAATCAACATGGTATGCGGTGCTATCATTATATTCTACGGTGCTAAATTATTTATTAGTTTTGTAAAAATGGTCATGCCCATTATACACTCATAAAAGGAGTTGTTATTATGCAAACAAGTTATCAAAGTTGTCAAATTAACTATGAAAACATTGATTTTCTAACAGGGCTTTATAACAGAAGATATTTTATCGACTATGTAGACATTCTGATGAAAGAAAAAATTAACTTTTCTTTGTTTATAATCGATTTAAACCGATTTAAATTGGTAAATGATGTCTATGGACATGATGTTGGTGATGAAGTTCTTATGGAAGTCGGTAACCGATTTAAAAAATTAGAATCAGAAAATGATGACATCATATTTGCCCGTTTGGGAGGTGACGAATTTTCTGCCATTTACAAAACAAAAGATAAAACAAAAATAAATGACTTTGGCAAATCTGTAAATAAGGCTCTCGAAGATCATATTATCGTCAAAGAAAGTGAATTTACTATTTCTGCGAGCATCGGAGTTTCAAGATTTCCATCAGATTCTCAACGAAGAAGCGAACTTTTAAAACTCGCTGATATTGCAATGTATCATTCTAAAAATAACCAAAATGAAGAAATGTATCTCATTTCTGATGAGCTCACACAGAAACTAAGAGAACGTAAAAAAATTGAAGAATTGCTAAAAGACATCGATATTGAGCATGATTTATTTTTAGAATATCAGCCTATCTTTGATTTCAAAGATGAAAAAGTCGTTGCAATAGAAGCTTTAGTGAGATGGAAGCATAAAACAGAAGGTGTTATCTACCCTCTATCATTCATCCCCATTGCCGAAGAAATAGACATCGTAGCTCTTGTGACAAAATGGACTTTTATCAATGCGCTTCATCAAATAAAATATTGGAATGAAAAATATAACATCGACCTTAAAATATCTCTGAATGTTTCTAATCTATGCATACACAATAAAGTGTTTTTCGGGAATTTACAGTATATGCTAGATGCTTTTAAAATAAAGCCAGAGTGGATACAAATACAATTAAAAGAGTTAAGTTTAACTGCATCTCCTGAATACATGAAAAAACTTTTAGTTTCTTTAAATGAACTCGGCATAGAAATTCAACTAGATGACTTTGGAACTAGTCCAATTATGCTATCGTCGCTAAAAGATTTTAAAATCAGCACGATAAAAATTGACAATAAATACATCCAATCATTGGATAATCCAGAAATATTGAATTTCGTTGATGGTTTAATCTGTTTTTCACAAAAATTAGGCATCAATATTTTAGCGGAAGGAGTAGAAACTAAATTCCAATACGATTCACTAAAAGCTACTACTATGGACTATTATCAAGGATTTTATAAAGAATACCCAATTAGTGCTGATGAATTTGAACGAAAATATTTAAAATAATATTTATTTAAAATAACATATCCTACATCAAAACAATCCCATCTTTTGAGAGGATTGTGAGAGGATTGTGAGATTATTGTAAAAAATATAATACCGCTACTGTTTTACTCCTATTCCAAATACTTCCTTATCCTTGTGACCAATTAGTTTGGTATCTTGTGGTTTTATTTTGTATTGTTCAAATAATTCTTTCATATCCTCAGGAGTAAATTTTGTCTTCATAGCCTTTGTATGGGGCTTTCCATATGATTTCATAAATTGGTAGATAAGAAGGAGAATAACATGACCAAAGTACTTTTTGTATGTCTAGGAAATATTTGTCGCTCACCTCTAGCACATGCTGTTTTTGAACATATTGTTACAAGAGAGGGGCATGAATACAAATTTGAAATACAGTCTTGTGGAACTGGAACATGGCATATTGGAGAACTCCCAGATAGTAGGATGCGCCATGAAGCGAGCAAACATGGAATACAGATGAATCACCCTGCACGGGGATTACAGGTTATGGATTTTGAATATTATGATCTCATTCTTCCAATGGACATGTCCAATATGAGATATCTTTTAAGTAAATGCCCCGATGAATTTAAACACAAGATAAAATTATTTCGAACGTTTGACCCAAAATCTAAGAATGAATTTGACGAAGTGCCAGACCCTTACTATGGAGGAGCTGATGGATTTACAACTGTTTATACGATTGTAGAAAGAAGTTGTGAGTATCTATTAAAATACCTCTTATAACATCATTCAAACCAGATTACACTGCCAACAATGCTATTTTCCCTTTAATTTTTCTATAATAACAGCAATTAAAAATTTAGGTAACATTAACGCTCTACCAATTCGACTCGGATGTCTTATTATTCGATATAACCATTCTAAATTCAAATCAATAAATAGTTTAGGAGCTCTTCGAGCATAGCCCGACCATACATCGAGACTTCCACCCACCCCTATGGCAACACTGGTATTCAATATCTTTTTATGTCTGCTAATCCATTTTTCCTGCTTTGGAGCTCCTAGTGCAACAAATAAAATATCAGGCTTTGCCTCATTGATTTTATCGATAATTTTTAATTCATCACTATCTTTAAAATAGCCATCATTGTATCCTGAAATTTCTATTTTAGGATATTTTTTCTGTATAGCTTCCCCTGCTTTTCTGGCAATATCTGGTTTTCCACCAAGCAAAAATATGGATCGACTAGAATTATTACAAAATATCAACATTCGCTCCATAAACTCAATACCTGGAACTCTTTCTTCCAATCCTAAATCCAATATTTTTGAGGCATATATAACGCCTATGCCATCGGGAATGACTAAATCTGCATCCGATATCACAGATTTTAGTTCATCATCTTCACAAGCTTTCATAATTATTTCAGGATTCGGTGTATATATCGCAGAACAACTTCCATTATTAAACAAATTTAAAAATTGACTATATGCTTCTTCCTGATTCACCTTATCAATCCGCACGCCCAACACTTTAACAGATTGAATACTCATATTATATCCTCTCTTAACATCTTACATAAACTGTTCTAAAAGTTCTAAATTCTTTGCATAATCTAATCTTAACGCACTCAGTGTATTATTTTGTGCATCCAAAACCTCCTGAGCAGAAGATAATCTATCCGCAATTTCTTTTTTAAGATCGACATGAATAAATTCGCTAACATCACATAATGCCTTTCTACTAAAAATATTCATAAACGCATCTATTTTCAAATCATATGAAATACCGATAAAATGAATCTTAGCAACAGAAGCAAATATCAAAGAATGTAGTCGCTCACCGACTAAAATATCTAAATTTTCTACCACTGACATCATATCTTTCGCACTGATAGAATCTACTATGGCAGTTATATTATCCGCTATATTCTCCTGTACAATCCACTGGCATATATCCATATCCTCACCCAAATGAAATGGTAAAAATATGATATTATACTCTTCCCCCAGCGATTTTATCAAATATTTTAACTTTTGTCTAATTTCATCGGTGCTAAAATCTTTACTTCTCAGTGATATCCCCACTAATGGCTTTGATTGATAATCCATACTGCCAAAGGCATGTTCTAGTATTTTTTTACCCGATACTTTATCTGTATTGCTCATGCCGATAACAGGGTCTGCCGTAAGATGTATCTTCTGTTTATCAATGCCCGCACTGATTAAATACACCATGGATTTCTCATCACGCACACTGATGATATCCACATGCTTTATAATCCATTTCATCAACCATCTGTTGAGTCTACCATGAACTGGCCCGATACCATGAGCGTATAAAAAAACTTTTTTCCTACAAACAAGCGCCCACCAAATAAGAGCTAGATAATATCGAATACTCCATTTACTGGTTATATCCTGCAATAAACTTCCGCCACCACTAATAAATATATCACAATGCATAATGGCGCTCACCACACTGATAAATTTAGAACGATTTACTGAGCTAACATTCATACTACGACTCGTTAACTGTGGATTGGCACTGAGAACACAGATATCCTCTGGATTAGTATTAAGAGCGGATGTATTGTGAAACAATTGTTTCATACTCTCTACCATTGATTCGAGTATTGCTTCATCCCCCAAATTATTAAACCCATAATATCCAGAAATAACTATTTTACTCATCATCTTCCTCTTTTATATATCGTACATATCTATTAAATAATTTTTCCAAGCCGACAATTAATACAAGCACCATACTGCCTATGATAAGTCCTAAGATCATGCTATAAAACGTTCTAAAACTCGACATATAAAGCGGTGTACGAAGATGGCTAAAAGTATTTAATACAGATGTTAATCCCAGCATAGTCAGTAATCCTAACACAAACGAACCTGATTTTTTCCCCATAGATGTACGTCTTAACAATATATACAAAGCAGGAAATGCAATAAACATCTCTTTCGTACGTGGTCTTGCTAAAAGACCCATCTCAAGGGCATTTCTTACTATCATTTCTAGATTGGATGGCTGTATATTGGTTTCATGACCAGTTCTCGCAATATAAACCATTCCAACAGCTCCCACTAAGCCCAATAGTATAACATGATATACTTTTATACTTGATGATACCATCGAAAAAACCGTCTGCCATTTTTGATACCGTCGATTATGTTCTTTTGTCGTATTCATTTCCAGTACAAATACAATGGTGAATATCATAATTGGAATAATTTGACTTAATTTTACCCCTCTAAAATAATCAATTTCCAGTAAATATGATGAATGTGACAATATCCCACCAAGTGCAAATCCACCCAGCATCATCATCAATATCAATCCTAGATAGGAGAAGATGGCTATTTGTTTATATGAAAATTTACCTTTTATTTCTTTATTATTAGCATCATCGAATAATTTATTGATTTCATCGCACAGTATCACAGCCCCTAAACTCGGCACTAAAATAGCCGTTAACATACCTAAAACCATTGCCCATACATTTGGTGCGATATATGACAGCGCTATTGTACCAATAATGCCAGCCATTAAGAACAGCCACTGTAATTTCTTTGCAATCCAAAGATATCTAGTTAATAGATACATTCCTATGGCAATTAGTCCAAAAGATACGCCTGCCATCAAAAGAGGATATGGCACATTAATTGGCATATAAGAAACTTCACCAATTGTTATATGATGAGCCATCAAGCGTTTTTCTAAATTATGGAACATCTCCGCATAAGGTTCCCAATCAGTAATATACACTACATCATTATCTTTTTCTCTAAGCGGTCTAAAGTACACACTGCGTATATTTCTTTCTGTAACCGCTCTATAAATAGTATTTTCTATCTCCTGCGCACCCTCATATCCATACCATTTATATCTTTTTTGAATATAACCCACTATTGGAAACACTCTAACGGCTTTATAATCTAACATTTGAGCCAATTCATTAATACCTTTTTGCTTAGAATGGCCTCTCTGAACACCACTTTCTATCAATCCCAGAGAAATATTTTCATCATGCATAAACCGATACGTATCCTCTGGCTCATCCTTTTGCAAATCATATCCTAGGACGCTATCTCCCTGAAAAATTATATAATCAGGCTTTGCATCAAATAATGTATAATCATTTTTAAAATTCAACAGCATGTTATCAGCAAATCGAGGAAAATTCACAGGCCGAAGAAGCGGTTTCATATCAGCTTCTTTGATAAGGCGTATATCATCTGCACTAAAGCCCAATCCTAACCAAGAAAGTTTACTATCTGCTAATACTTTTATCGAACGCTTATTTTTTCCCTCTTCATCTTTTAACAGTCCATCTGACAAATATAATGCTTCTTCTGCTCGTCCATCAAAGACCATCATACGACTCTCATCTGCAAAATAAACAAAATCTGCAGGATATCTCTTACTAATTTCATGTTTAATCGTATCATAAAGATTATCATCATCAAACACAGCGATATAATCAAATTTATCACCATGTACTATCCGCTCCACAGTATTTTTTGAATACAATCTGCCACCATACATGTCTCGATTTTGCACAAATTCATCACGCATCAGCGTTTTGATAGCAGCCCCCTCATTCATAAGGTTTTCAAATGTTCTCTCTTTTAAGGCGACATTGTGAAATCCTACGCTATGAAATTTTTCTAACCACCATGTCACATCATGTTCAGACTGATTGGCAAGTTGTACAAGTTCTTCATAATCCAGCACCATGTCTACACTTTTAAGTAAATTTTCGGTATCCATTCTATAAAATCCTAAAATAGCGGTACATATTATGGAAATTATCATCAAAATAGCATAAGTCTTTTTAATGACAGATATCTGTTTAATCATAGTTACATCCTCTCTAAGGTTCAAAACTGTCCATACAAAGAAAAACAGATGAAACATCGCCCATCTGTATAAAAATATATTTATTTTACCTCATAGTCAAGATATATGTATATTTAGTAACTAATTTGATACAAGAGTGTACTCACCCCTAATCATAACCCACGCCTCGTCTGTAACCACAAAGCCTCGTCCATCGTTTAAGGGATTTAGTATCAAATGATTGTTAGGAATTTGTTTACTACCCGACAAGTCCATACCAGCCGAAATATCAATCAATCCACCACTCTTCGATGCGATAACCAAAGCCTTACCCGATCGAATAATAAATTCCGTACTATCCGCTAAATATAGCATGGTATTAGGTGAAACTTTTATAACTTCAAACACCGATTGACTGACACTTTGATTGACACTGTTATTTGTCGCTTGTGACAGCTCAACAACATTACTTTTAGTCGTTTTATCAAGCACAGCAAACTTAGCCTCCAAATATTCATTCATATCTGAAAACCGCTTATCCACATAGCTTAGCGTAACTAAAGGGTCACTTTGTGTCGCTGGCTTTGCCTCCATAGGCATATGTATAATAATCATGAAAATAAAACTACTAAGTATACCTAAAAAGATATAAGTAGAAAACTTTAAAGACTTCATATCACATTCCCCTTTATTCTTAATTTTCTTCTACATTTTCTTCTTCTTGCTCTTCTCCTGAATCATCATACTCTGTACCAATCCCAAGAGAAACTACTAGACCGCTATCTACTGCGTCCATAATATCACTTGGTACCTGTCCTATACGCCTGATAAGTCTTTCCTTATCAAGTGTTCGAATCTGCTCAAGTAATATCACTGAATCCATTAGTAAGCCACCATTTTCATCGCCTTTTGCTATTTCAACATGTGTGGGAAGATGCCCTTTTGTAATACGAGCTGTAACCGCTGCTGCTATAACTGTTGAACTATGTCTATTGCCAATGTCATTCTGAATGATTAGAACAGGTCTCTTGCCACCTTGCTCTGAGCCCACTATAGGATTGAGATTTACTAAATACATCTCTCCCCGTTTAATCATATCTTCTTCCTCTCTGAACATAACCTTCTTACCACTATGCATGTATCCAAAACTGTTATTCCTATATACCCTATATTTTCTAATCTACTCAATCATTTAAACAATTTTTCTTTTATTAGAAATAATAGCGTCATATACATTGACAATACATCCATTTTTCTTGTAAACCCTAGGAACTCTTTTTCCTATCATACACATTGTTTCATATGGTATGGTTCCCATCCAAGTTGACATTTCTTCCATGGCGATTGATTGATTACCATCTTTACCAATTAAAGTAACCTCTTCGCCAATTTTCGCATCAGAACCACTCATATCCACCATACATTGATCCATACAGATACTTCCAACAATCGGATATCTATGTCCGCCGTACAATATCTTTGCATCGCCTGCATATAATCTAGTGTAACCATCTGCATATCCAACTGGTAACGTTGCTATTTTAGATTCTTTTGTCGTCGTATATGTACGCCCATACCCTATGTCACTTCCCACAGGTAAGTTCTTCACATATGCGATATAGGATTTTAATGCCATCACTTCCTGCAATGCAATATTCTGCTTTTTTACGTGGTCGGATGGATATATCCCATATAACATCACTCCAGCTCGAACCATATCATAATTCATCTGTGGCAAATCGATAATCGCCGATGAATTTGAAACGTGTTTGAACGGAATGCTGAGTCCTTTATTTTCTAACAAAGTTATTATATACCAAAACATATCATTTTGTCTATAGGTATATTCCTTATTTTCCCAATCGGCAGTAGAAAAATGTGTATATATCCCCTCTACAGCCATATTTTCACACTCAAAAATTTTATATATTTCATGAATTCCATCTGTATTTGGACGTATGCCTAATCGACCCATACCAGTATCAATTTTTATATGCACACGCATTGCACGATTCATCTTTTTTGCAATATCATTAAAAACATGCGATTGCTGGGCATCATATATCGTTTGTATAAAATTATTTTCAATCAATGTTCTCGCATGATTATCCGGAGTATATCCAAGTATTAAAATATCAGTCGTAGGATAATATCTTCGCAAAATTAACGCTTCATTCAAGGTACTAACAGCAAATAAATCCGCTCCATTTTTTAATAACACATCGCCTATTTCAACGGAACCATGTCCATATCCATCTGCCTTTACAACTGCCATAATCTTAGTTTTTGGGCTTACATATTCTCTTATCGCAGATATATTATCCTTTAATTTATCCAAATCAATCTCTGCCCAAACAGGTCGCTGGCAGTTCATATCCATACACATATTCCTCATACTAACTATCTACTTGCTTCTAATTTT
>PDWI01007972.1_pt1 | contig 12626 bp, 15 predicted proteins | sample 1430891 | NCBI WGS metagenome assembly PDWI01 (sample SAMN01162508, study PRJNA174530) | Oral metagenome, whole genome shotgun sequencing project. | biome: Marine environment; feature: Marine mammal; material: Swab sample of the gingival sulcus; isolation source: swab sample of gingival sulcus... | reverse complement strand
GGTAACAACAGATAGCAAGGGATTTTTTTCGGCAGAGATTGTGGTTGAAGGCGGCCCCGGTATTAAAGATGTTAAGGTAACTGCAACACCGCAGGGCGGTAATTCTGCTTCTTCCGGTTTAGGTTCCAAGCCTAAGCCATCGATTCTGGGAGATTGGAAATATAGGGATTCTTCTGGTGCAGACAAGCCCATTATAACCTTTTATGAAAATGGAAAGATGCAGGGGTACAGTAAGGATGATGGATATAATTATGGAGACTATACTTTTGACGGGAATAATGTTGACATAGAAATAATTGAAAACGAGTCAGACGGTATTCACCACGGTGAATACAACGGTTCTCTCAGCAGTGATGGCAATAGAATCGAAGGTTCATACAAATGGTGGAAGGAAAGAGGCGGGTCTGGTTCTCCTTACGAAAGCGGCACTTTTGTTTTCACCCGCATATAGGCAATGAATATCAATCAGCATCCGCAGATTATTCCGGATTTTTCTGTGGAAGAATTTGATGGCGAGATTCTTCTATATGATAAGAGAAGTACCAGGGCGGTATATCTTAATGATTCTGCCTATGCGGTCTGGCTTCTTTGCAAGGAGAAGATGAGCGTTAACCAGATTATCACCTGCCTGACGGAGAGGTATCCTGAACAAAGGGAAACAATTCCTGAGGATGTCTTTTCTGCCTTGGATATGCTGCAAGAATCCGGAGCAATAAAAGGCGTCAGTTAAAATGACCGTGAATTTTTTCAGGATTCCCAAAAAATGGTGCGGTGGCAGAGTTTTTTCAGTAAAATCTGGTCATGGCTGATAACCAGCAGGCCAAGGTTATGCCTTTCAGATATATCCAGTACTGCTTGCCAGATCATGGCCTGAGTCAGAGCATCCAGCATGGAAGTCATTTCATCGCAGATAAGAAAGCGGGTGGTTTTGCCAAAGGCTCTGGCAAGACATATCCGCTGGAGTTCGCCGCCTGACAGTTCGTGGGGATACCTTGCCAGCCACTCTTTTTTGACGGCCATTTGCTGAATTACTCCCGTCATGGTATCTGCCTCGCCAATAATATCCCGGCATTTCCAGCGCGGATTAACCGCCAGTTCAGGATGCTGGAAAAGCATTTGAACCGGATTTGCACCTCGATTCGGCAGCGGTTTGCCGTCAAGCTGCACTGAACCTTCCTGCGGGGCAAGGTATCCGGCCAGAATCCGGGCCAGGGTGGATTTTCCTGCCCCGCTGGGGCCGGCCAGACCGACCCGCTCACCAGCCCGGATTTCAATATTTAGCTGGCTGAAAAGCAGCGGACTGGTGCGGCTGTGCCGGTAGCTTAAATTGGTTCCTTCAAGCATAATTTTCTTTTAGCATGTTGTCAGCAGATGATTTCGCATTAACTGCCAAAAAATCATTTACGGGTAAGGATTGCCACAACGATCTGGTATAAGGATGCTGCAGCCCGTCCGGTCTATGGAAGGCGGATGCGGATGCAATCTCAATCGTATGCCCGTTGCGGATTATAACTACATCGTCAGCCACTTTCAAGGCAGCCTCAATATCATGGCTGATCAGCAGTACCGCCCGGCCAGCATCGGCCAGATGCCGCAGATGCTGCATGGCTTCGGCGGCCATCTCTCCGTCCAAACCGTTGGTTGGTTCATCGGCAAGGAGTAAATCCGCCTTGCCGATGGTTGCTGTTGCCACCAATATGCGTCTGGCCATGCCGCCTGAAAGCTGGAAAGGATAGCAGCGGGCAGCTTCTTCGGGCAGATGGTACTGCCTGAGTGCATCAAGCATCATCTGTCTGGCAGAACCTTTATTGTATCCATTGAGCCTGGCCGCTCTGGTCAGCTGACGGCCAACCTGCAATAAGGGGTCAAGATACATCATCGACTGGGGAATCAGGGCAATTTTCCTGCCTCTCAAACCTTGTAACCGCCTTTTGGTCAGCAGCTCTCCCTTGAAGTAGATGTCGCCGCTGACCTTTGCATTTTTGGGAAGAATATCCAGCAAGGCATGAACCAGCAGGCTTTTCCCGCCCCCGGATTGACCAACGACCGCCAGTATTTTACCAGCTTCAATTTCAATGGAGAGATCAGTTACTGCCTGCACGGTCTGGCGTCTAAGCCCAAAGGAGTAGCTTGAAAATGATACAGATAGATTATTTACCGCAAGCATTATTTTCTATTACTCCCTACAGGTTTTAGGATCGATGAGACGGCTGACCCTAGTACTTAAAATATCGAATAGTTTGACTGTAAAAATCAGTGCCGCACCCGGAGCAATAGCCAGCCACCAGTAGCCCATGGAAAGGTAGCGCATGGATTCAGCCAGCAGGGCACCTATTTCCGGCAGATGGGGAGACATGCCGACCCCTAGAAAGGTCAGGGCTGCGGCATGGAGAATGGCATGGGGAAACAGTAAAAGCAGACCAATCAGAAATTGGGGGGCAACATGGGGCAGCAGATGATATCTGGCGATAAACCAGGGCGTTTTGCCTAATTTACGCGACAGATGAATATAATCGGCAGTTTTTAGCTGTAGCACTTCAGCCCGGATAATCCTGGTCAGCGAAGGCCAGTGAGTACAGGCCACTGCCAGGATAATCCCCCTGGTTCCGCCGCCGCAGGTAAAGGCGATCAGCAGGAGCAGAACCAGATGCGGCGTGGACATCATGGCGTCAACCATAAAGGTTATTACGGTGTCAACCAGCCGCCCCAGCGTTGCCGAGGCAAGCCCAAGGATAAGGGCAATCAGGGCGGAAATGGTTGCTGCGGCCAGACCAATTCCCAGACTGGTTCGCAGGCCTAGCAGGGTTCTGGCCAGCATATCCCTGCCCAGCCAGTCAGTACCGAAGGGATGCTGCCAGCAAGGGGCAAGATGTCTTGAGCCAAGATGAGAGACCAGCCCCCGGTCGCCGCACAGGGTGGCGGCAATGACAATGGCGGTAATAAAAAACAGGGAAACCATGATGGCAATCATGGTCTTGCTGCGTAAATCCAGTGATGGAAAAACCGGCCTCATGTTAGGCTTCCTCTTTCACGCATACGTGGATCGACTATCCGGTAAATCAAGTCGGCTAGGGTGTTGCCGGTAAAAACAAAGATAGTGCTGAAGATCACAATCCCCAGCAGTAGTGGCACATCTCCCTTAATACCGGCTTCCACTGTGGCCCGGCCAAGTCCGGGATAGGTAAAAACCTGTTCAGCCAGCACTGCACCGCCGAATAACTCGCCCAGAGAGGCAAATTGCAGGGTAACTGCCGGCAGTGCAACATTCCGGGCAATATGATGCATAATCAGGCCGGAGAGCTTCTCACCCTGGGCAAGGGCGAAGAGGGCGTATTCACTGTGCATGGCTTCTACGGTTTTTTCCCTGGTATGCATGGTTATTTGTGCCGCGCCGATCAGGGAAAGGGTCAGGGCAGGCAATATCAGATGATGCAGCCGTTCAAGCAAGGTAACCTGTTCCGGCCCGGAGCCGGGGGGCCAGGCACAGCAAACCGGCGTCCAGCCCAATTGTACGGAAAAAATGGTCAGCAAGACCATCCCCACCCAGAAGGTAGGGGTTGAGGCCATAGTGTAGGCATAGAGGGAAATGGCCTTATCCAGCCAGGATCCTTGACGAATTCCGGCCGCAATGCCCAGGATATATCCCAGTATTCCGGAAATACTCCAGGCAAGGGCCATCAGCCAGATTGAGGTGGCGAACCGTTTGCCGATAACGGCAATAACCGGCTCATTAAAAATACTTGAGATACCAAAATCCCCGCTGGCCAGCCGTCCAGCCCAGATGATAAAGCGTTCAAGCGGCGGCTTGTCCATGCCCCAGCGTTCGGCAATCAAGGCCCGCTGCTCCGGTGAAATTTTCACCATGTCATTGCCGATATAGGCATCTACCGGATCAACCGGTGAATTGCTTACCAGTACAAAAGAAAAAGTGGCCACAACCGCAAGGAGAATTGCCAGCCTGAGCGTCTTGGCCGCAAAAAATGTCAAAACCGCAGGGAGATATGAAAATTGTTGTTTCATGCGTGAACTGAAAGGGTGCAGTTCCGCACGAGGTACGGAACTGCTGAATTTGCTTATTTACACGTCCATTTCCAGTCACTGATATTAGCCGTTATCGGCCAGCCATGTCCATGCGGTTCCATTTGGGATTTTCCCACATCAAGACATTTGTGCACATAATAGGTGTGATCGAGATTAACCAGCCAGGCCCAGGCCGCATCCCCATGCACAGAAAAACCGGTTTTTCCATCCCACTGGGCTTTTTGCCAGTATGGAATAGCCTCGGCAAAGGAAGGCGCTGCTTCGGCCTGCTCAAAATACTTATCAACCGTGGGGTTGGAGTAAAAACCGGCATTCCTGCTGCCGGGTTCCGGGCCGGGAGTATGATAAAGGGTTTCCATCTCCAGCGGGGTGTGGTTGCCAAAACCATATACCACCACATTGCTGTGGGCAAGTTCCTTTTTAATCCGATCCCAGCTGGTTCCCAGCAGATTAATCTTGATTCCGGCCGGCTTCACCATATCAGCCGCCGCCAGGGCAAGCCCCTGCCGCAGGCTGTCCTTGGCATTATAAACCACGGTAAATTCAGCCTTGATTCCGTTCTTTTCCCGAATGCCGTCGCCGTCAGTATCCTTCCAGCCTGCTGATTCCAGAATTTCCCTGGCCTTTGCCAGATCATTGTCCTTGAAACGTACTGCCTTGTTATCCCAAGGCACATCATCCACCACGCCGTATGCCGGGCTGCCGAAACCATTTAATACCCCGGCAACCATAGCCTGCCGGTCAATGACATAGTTTACCGCCTTGCGGATGGCAACGTCACAGGTAACATTATTACCAATTGCCATGCCTTTCGGGGTCTTTTTGCCCGTGTTGGGCAGGGTAGGAAACATCAGACCGCGGTTATCCACACTTTTTACCGGATGAAGCACCATATTGGGCAGCTTTTGTCCGGCCAGACCGGAAGGAACGCCGAGAACATCCACCTTGCCGGCTTTTCCCATGGCAATGGTGGCACCCTCATCGGCGAAAATAAAAACCAGCTCCTTGATGGCAGGTTTTTTGCCGTAATAATGAGGGTTTACCTTGACAATAAGCTGCTGGCCCTCATCCCAGCGTACCATTTGATAAGGGCCGGAGCCAATGGGATTACGGGCATAATCCTTATTATGCTTATCCGCAGGCACAATACCGAGGGAAACCAGATACTGAATAAAGGTAATATTGGGCTTTTTAAGATGAATTTTTACCGTATAATCGTCTATTGCCTCAGCCTTATCCATTACCGACAAATCCACCTTGCCGCCAGCCTGACTTGCAGCGTTAAAGGTATAGGCAACATCTTTTGCCGTTAAGGGTGAGCCGTCAGAGAAAAGGGCATCTTTTCTTATGGAAACAGTCCAGGTAAGCCGATCTTCGGATAATTTCCAGCTGGTTGCCAGATCCGGCACAATTTCAAGATTTGCATCACGTTTGAGCAAGGTGCTTTGAAACAAGGGTGAACCATAACTTCCCCAGCCCAGAGTTGGATCAAAACCCTTGTCGCTGGTGCTTTCGCCGCCAAGGGCCAGAACCAGCCTGTCCTTGGCGGCCGCGCTTCCCGCCATGCAGCAGGCAAAAGATATGGAAATACAGGCAATGCCGACCGCTTTTAGTAACTTTCTTTTTTGCAACATAAAAAAACCTCCATCAATTAAATTAATTTAACTCCCCGTCTTAAATAAGAATAAGATATATTACAAAATAGTGTTACTGAGTGTCAAGCAAAAAAAACATTATTTTTGATTTCGTGTTACGAAAAGGGAGTTATCCTTTATTACCGGTTTGCAGAAAACGGCTAACCAGCCTTGCGATGAGAAAGGTTACCGCCAGGGCAAATATAATTCTGCCGAATAATAATCCGGCCAGCATGCCGCCAATGGCAATCATCAGCAAGGTATCTTCAATCAGGGCGTGGCAAAGGGCCATTAGGGCCATTGAGTTAAAAATTTCATTTCTGCCCAGCTTGCCGAGGGTGGTCTCACGGATAATCAAGGCACCGCCATAGCTGAGGCCGATCAGCATGCCCACCACCGTCATCGGTGCCGCCCGGCTGCTCATACCGAACCAGGGCAGAACCGGATTTAACATTTTTTCAAGCAGCCCGATTATTCCGGCAGACTGCAAAATCTTCATCGCCAGCAAAATAGCGAAAATAACCGCAACCATCATCCCCAGATTGACAAGCTGGGCCCCGGCCCATGCAAGCAGGTTGGTATCCTGAGCAGTTTCCTTAAAATATATGACGGCTGGCTCCTGCCAAATTTTGCAATACCGGCATAAAAAAGCCAGGGCGGTGCCATAGACCACGGCTCCTCCCAGTCTTAAAAACAGGATGGGTAAAATCGGCGCTCCGGCCTTTTTGGAGATGCCAAGCTCAACCGGCAGGCTATGGGCAATCAGTAAAATTCCGCCAAGTACAGTTACTTGGGCGGCAGTAAGGTCAAGGGACGGGGCCAGGGAAGCAAATACGGCCAAGGCTCCGTAAATGGTGGTAATCATGCCGGTAGCCCAAACCAGGCCGAGTTCGCCGGGCAGCCCCATAATGCCCATGACCGGCTCCAGAATTCCGGTCAGGAAGACTATCAGGCCAAGCTCGGTGAACAGTTTGGTGATGATGATGACCGGAATGGTGATCCTGAACAAAATCCAGACGGTTTGCATGCCTTCCCGCCATAATTCCATAGCAAAAGATGTAAGTTTTTCACCCAGCCGTTTATTATCAGCCACAACAATCTCCCTTATGCTACCCACTTGCTTTTTTTGCCGCCGCCGCTGCTTTTACCGGGCAAACTTTTTGGGCTAAACAACTGGCAAGGCAGGCCGGATGAATCAAACACCACCCTGGAAGGAATTTTTCTGCTCTTAAACCGCATGGCCAGGCAGGCATATGGTCTGCCCGGTTCAAAGGTGATGGATAGATAGGCACATTTGAAACAGTAGGGATTTACTCCAGCCATTTTTTACTCTCCGCTATTTTGTGCGGAATTTTTTGGGATAGTCAAAAAAAAGTGTTTGGCCGATGCCGGACCCTAAATCACGCCATTTGCCGTCAAAGCCAATGCCGACCAAACCGGCGGTGGGAACATTATCAATTTCCATACTGCCAAGACTTTCTGCCAGACCGGTAATGGCCGGATTATGACCGACCAGAAAAACCGTGCTATGCTGCTCATCAATTTGGTGCAGTATTTGCAAGATATTTTCCCGCCCGCCGTGATAAATATCCGGCTGATAAACCAGCCTGCCGATCGGAAAATCAAGTTCTGCCGCTATTTTTTCAGCAGTTTTCCTGGCCCGTTTGGCTGGACTGGAAATAAAAAAAACCGGAAAAACCTGTCTAGCGGCAAGCTGCCTGCCCATCAAGGGGGCATCCCGTTTGCCCCTCTTGTTTAGAGGGCGGTCATAATCAGCAAGTTCCGGGCGGCTCCAGCTTGACTTGGCATGTCTAATCAAGACCAGTGTTTTCTGCCTTATCTTAACCATCTGCCAATAAACTAAGACCTGTAGTCAGCATTGATTTTTACATAATCGACCGAAAGATCACAGGTATAAATCTCCTCACAGCCGACCCCGTCCTTTAGGTCTATGATCACCGAAAACTTTGGCTGCTTTAGAATCCTTGAGGCAGCAAGTTCAGCCTCTTTGCCGGCAAATACGCCGTTTTTGACCAAAAGCACATCGCCAAAGGCAATATCAATTCTTTCCGGATAGATCTTGACGCCGGCTCTCCCCACCACCGCCATGATTCTTCCCCAATTGGCATCCTCGCCAAAAAAGGCAGTCTTGACCAGTTTTGAGTTGGCTACCTCCCGGGCAATACGTAAGGCATCCCGGTCTTCCTTGGCTCCGCAAACCCTGATGGTTACGGCCTTGCTGGCGCCTTCTCCGTCAGCTACAATCATCATTGCCAGCTCTTTTAGCACTATCTCAAGATGATGTTGAAATTCCTCCTGTTCCTCGATGGTCTCATCATCTATCCAGGAGTTTTCCGCTTCGCCGCTGGCCATGATCAAGACCATATCGTTGGTACTGGTGTCGCCGTCCACGGTGATGCGGTTAAAGGTGCATTCATTGGCATTGACCAGGGATTTATGCAGGGCCGGAAAGCCAATTTGGGCATCGGTCAGCACAAAGGCCAGCATGGTAGCCATATTGGGCATAATCATCCCCGAACCCTTGGCCATGCCGACAAAATTTATCTCCTTGCCGCCGATTGCGGCAGTTTTGTGAACAAGCTTGGCAACGGTATCGGTGGTCATCATGGCCTGTGCCACTTGCCCGAAATTATCTTCCGACAGGTCTTGCACCAGTTCGGGGATACTGGTTTCAAAGGCTTTCAGGTTCAGGGCTTCACCAATGACCCCGGTTGAGGCTAGCTGAATCATCGCCTCATCAATACCAAGCGGTTCGGCCAGCATTTTTGAAATGCTAAGGGCTGCCTCCATGCCTTGCTTGCCGGTGCAGGCATTGGCATTACCGCTGTTGACCAGAATTGCCTGGGCCCGTCCTTGCAAAAGCCTTTCCATATCCAGCATCACCGGAGCCGCCTTGACCTGATTGGTGGTGAAAATTCCGGCGGTAACTGCCGGAGCTTCACTGTAGATCAGGCCGAGATCCAGACGGTTTTCGTATTTTATCCCTGCTTTTACTGCGGCAGACTTAAAACCTTTAATTTTCATAGTTTATCCTGTAAATTATTCGATAAAAGATTAGCGAGCATACCATTTATCAGGTTTAATTTGCCATATCAAAATTTTTGTTTTTTAATGCCGAAAAATTTAATGCAAGCCAAAACTTGAAAAAACCTGAAAATACTGCTTTACTGAATCCGCAAGTTTGATGGCAGGGATAGGTTTATGGGCAAATTCCTCACCACTTTGTTCCCATTATCTTAGGAGTAAACCAATGGTCAAGACAAAAAAACGTAAAACATCAGCCACTAAACAGGGCAGTAAGGATAACCAATCAGCCAGCCGGGCCGAAATGATAAGAAATCTGGGCAATAAAGTAAAGGCCAAGGCCCAAGATAATAAAAATGCCAAGATTTTGTCGGTGTTAAAGGATAAGCATCGGGAAGAAATTATTGAGTCTGCCTTAATTAAATATTATAATTCCGAGGAGTTAAAGCCATATCAGGCCGAGCTGATCAAGATGCAGAAACATCTTGAGTGGGCCGGTAAAAAGATGATCATCCTGTTTGACGGGCGGGATGCTTCCGGCAAGGGCGGCACCATCAGAAGAGTTACCCGCTATATGAACGAAAAGCATTATCGGGTGGTGGCCCTCGGCAAGCCCAGCAAGATTCAAAAATCGGAACTCCATATTAAACGCTATATCGAGCAGTTTCCCCATGCCGGTGAAATTGTTCTTTTTGACCGAAGCTGGTACAACCGGGCCATGGTCGAACCGGTGATGGGCTTTTGCTCCAGGGAGCAGTACAAGCGTTTTTTGAAAAAGGTTAATTCTTATGAGGAAAATTTCATTCTAGATGCTGGTAAGACCATTTTATTAAAACTTTATTTTTCCGTCTCCAAAGAGGAGCAAGCCCGCCGTTTTGAGCGGAGAAAAAATGACCCCTTGCGGCACTGGAAACTAAGTGAGGTTGATCTGCAGGCCCAGGAATTATGGGATGAATTTACCGAGAAAAAACGGGTGCTTTTGCAAAAGACCCATACCAAATCGTCCAAATGGTGGGTGATTCGTTCGGACGATAAGCATCTGGCCAGAAGGGAGACCATGAAACTAATCTTAAACTCGGTTAAATATCGGGGAAAAAGCAGAAGCCTTGATTTCAATATGGATCCCGACATCGTTATCCCCGGCGACCGTGAGCTTAAAAAAATGACTTCCGAGCAGAAAAAATTTGGTACTGCTTTGAGATAAACCCTAACCAATGGATGGATTATGAGTAAAGACAAGAAGAACCATCAGCCTGACCCAAAAATCCGGCTGCTTGAGGAAACTGCTCTCAAAAACCTAGATACCAAAAAGGGCGAAGACCGAACCAGAATCTGGATTAAAAACTGGCATCTGGCCTATGAGATGGAGCTGAAAAAGCTGCAAATCGAACTGATGAAACTGCAGCGCCATCTGCAAAAGGAAGGCGAACGGATGCTGCTTATCTTTGAAGGCCGTGATGCCGCCGGCAAGGGCGGAACCATCAAGCGGTTTATTGCCCACCTAAATCCCAGATATACCCGGGTCGTCGCCCTGATGAAGCCCAATGAAACTGAGACCACCCAATGGTATTTTCAGCGTTATATCAGTCAGTTGCCGTCAGCAGGCGAGATGGTGTTCTTTGACCGTAGCTGGTATAACCGAGCTATGGTTGAGCCGGTAATGGGTTTTTGCACCGATGAACAAAACAAGCGTTTTTTGAAGGATGTGCCGCTGCTTGAAGAGCTTTTGGTCAAAGACGGCATCCGGCTTTTCAAATTTTACTTTTCTGTCTCCAAGGAAGTGCAAAAAAAGCGTTTTGATTCCAGAAAGGAAGACCCGCTGAAGCAGTATAAGATATCACCGGTGGACAATCTGGCCCAGCAATACTGGGATCAATACTCGGTGCGGAAATTTCAAATGCTTTCGGAGACTAACCGTTCATCTGCCCCGTGGACCATCATCCGCTCGGATAACAAGAAGCTGGCCAGGTTGAGCTGTATGAAATATGTCCTGTCGCAGATGGATTACCAGGACAAACTGCCAGCCAGCGAGCTTGCCGTTGACCCCAAACTGGTAATCTCCGGCATAGACGAGTTAAAACATATGGAAGATCACCTGATGCAGCCGGAAGAGCTGCACGGTTAAACGATTACGCCCTGCATGGTAAAGCTGCCGCAGGGCGGATTTGATTATTCTCTCATAACTATACCGGCACTCTCATAACTATACCGGCAAGGGTGATCATGCCCAAAAGCTCCCCATTCTGCTCCACCGGGGCCCGGCTAATGCCCATCCGGCTCAAAAGTCTTGCTGCATAACGGATATCCATATCGGCAGGCACCGCCAGCACCGGCTTGGTCATTATTTCATAGACATTTACCTGCTCGTAGCCAAGGTTTTTGGTTACCACACTGCGGACAATATCCCTGACCGATATTATGGCCCAGGCATCGCCGGAGTTTCTTTTCTCCACCAGCAGGGATCTGACTCCTTCTGCCTTCATCAGGTTGACCGCCTCCTGCACCGTGGCCATGCCGTCAATGAAAACCAGCTTTTCATCCATAACATCCTTGGTTCTTACCATCGGCCTTTCCATATCAACCCCCAATCATATATACTTATCTTTGAGATCTTCCTTGAATTTTTCTATCTGCGACTCAAGCCCAACCACCTGATCAACCGGCAGCACAAAGGCAATGCCGGTGCCTGGCTTGCTAAATTCTCCCGCCTCGCTGATTGAATCAAGGACATCCTGAACAATATGCTCCTCAATAAGAAACATGATGGTATCCGTCTGCTTTTCCAGGGTTAATCCAAAAAAGGTACTTGCCTCGCGGATGCCGGTTCCCCGGCCGCCGATAATGGTCGCTCCGGTCGCCCCGGCACTTTTGCCCGCATCGACTACCTTATCGGTATAATCCGGTTTAACGCTTGCCAAAACCACCTTAAATCGCATCTTTATTCTCCTTGATTATCTTTTTCTTCTTATATTTGCTCAGCCATTGTACCTGCTGGGCGTATGCCATCACGGAAATAATGGGAAACAGGCTGGCAAAGGCAATCAGCCCAAAGCCGTCCAGCACCGGATTTCGGCCCGGAATCGCTTCGGCCAACCCCAGGCCGAGGGCCGCAACAATGGGGACAGTAACCGTTGAGGTGGTTACCCCGCCGGAATCATAGGCAAGCGGAATTATCTTTTTCGGCGCCAGCATGGTCTGGATAACCACGACAATATAACCAGCCAGAATATAAAGATAAAGCGGCGTTCCGGTTACAATTCTAAAGGTTCCCAGCGTAATGCCGATGGCAACGCCCAGAGCCACCGAGATTCGCAAACCGCTCTTGCTGATAGTGCCGGATGACACCTCGGCCGCCTTGATCGCCACCGCCAGCAGAGACGGCTCGGCAATGGTGGTGGCAAAGCCGATTAAAAAGGCAAAGATATAGACCCAGTAAAAATCATCCCAGGAAGCATTTTTAATGAAATCAAACCCTTCTGCAATAAACTTGGGGCTTGCCAGTTGATCGGCCATCAGTCTGCCAAGCGGAAAAAGGGCAAGCTCCAGTCCCTGCAGAAACATGGCCAGCCCCAGAATCACAAAAACCATGCCGAGAATAACGCTGGGCAGCCGCGGAATGCTCTTTCTTAAAACCACCACCTGAAAAAACACCACCAGCAGGATAACCGGCAGCACATCTTTGGCGGTAGCGGCGGCGGTCAGCAGATAATCTGTTAAATAATCAAGCATGCTATACCTCAGAATTACACGTTTATAGCAGAATATCTGCTATACCTTTTCTTGTAATGATACTCAACAGTTTTTCAATATTTAGTCAACCCTGAGAAACGATCAACACTTTGAAAATAAAAGATAAATTTCATTTTTTTATGGTCAAAATTGCAGGTTTCTGTTAAAATATACTCA
>PDWI01007971.1_pt1 | contig 12626 bp, 13 predicted proteins | sample 1430891 | NCBI WGS metagenome assembly PDWI01 (sample SAMN01162508, study PRJNA174530) | Oral metagenome, whole genome shotgun sequencing project. | biome: Marine environment; feature: Marine mammal; material: Swab sample of the gingival sulcus; isolation source: swab sample of gingival sulcus... | reverse complement strand
TGTCTACCAACACCTTCAGCACCTTTACCAGCAGCAAATCCCTGACCAATTCCTGGTCCTATACCTGCTATCATCGCTAAACCAGCACCGATAGCTGAACAAGCTAATACTAAAGCTTTTCCTGTAATCATAATAATTTCCTCCTAAAAAAAATTTATATATCAATCCTATTTACAAGGATTAAACACACCTGTTCAAGTTTAAAATAACGAGAACTTTCTACACAACTTAACCTAATTCATATTTTCTTAGGTTTTCATAATCGATGTTATCATAATGTTATTCTACAGCCATTGATACTAAAACCATAGTAAGCATCATGAATATAAAAGATTGTAATAAACCAGCGAATAAATCAAAATAAACATGAAATAATGCTGGTATTGGAATTATCGCAAAATAACCCAATGCACCATAAAGCAAGTTCATTATTACTAATCCGCCAACTATATTTCCAAATAGTCTGAATCCAAGCGAAATTGGATTTGCAAGTTCTCCAATAACATTCATTGGGAACATCAACCAAAACGGTTCAAAAAATCCTTTTAAATAACCAAACTTTTGATTTTTTAAACCAGCATACTGTATCATGAAAAATGTCATGATAGATAGAGCCATAGTTGTGTTTGCATCTGCAGTTGGGGGTCTAAACCCAAACAAACCAGATATATTTGCAATTCCAATAAATATTAGAAGTGTGCTCATATATGCTCTGTATGGTTTAGCGTGTGAACCCATCGTATTATCTACAAGATTATTCAAAGTATCAACTATTGCTTCTGTTATATTTTGAAGCCCACTTGGAATTTTTTCTTTTTTTCTTGTAGCAACACTGACAAAAATCATAATGATAGCCATAATAATCCATGTAACAACTACTGTTTCTGTAATTTGTACTCCAGCAATATCGAATATGATTTTAGGTCCGAATTCTTGCGTTCCCAGCATCGACTATTCCTCCTTTCTTTTAGAATTTTTTTGCACTATTATATTCGTGATATAAATTACCACTTTAACGGACAATAGTCCAATAACAGTTCCTATAACGTTTATAAAACTAGCTTTTATTGAAATAAAAATAACTACTCCATAGATTAAAACTCTTAAATAATACTTACTTGCCGTATAAGCTTTAGCTCTATCTTTTTCCATTTTGACAGCTTTTTCAATGGTGACTGCAAGTTCTAGAAACATCAACAAAGTAGCCAAAGAACCAAATATAAGTCCGAGAAATAAAGGCAACGGTTCTGGAATAAATAAAAACAAAATTACTGCAGCAATCACATTAAATATAGAAACATACTTTGCTACATCTAATATCGTTTTTTTTGTACTTTCATCAAACATTCCTATTTTTTGCCTCCCCATTAGACTCATCATCATCTTTAGTAGTACTTGATTTATTTTTCTTATTTACACCAGCTAACTTAAATAAATTAACAAATGAGCCCAAAGAAAAAATTATTAAACATATTATTAACAATATAGGTTGTGTTCCAAAATAACCATCTAACCAAGAACCTATATAGACACCAGCAACAATAGGTAATGCCATTAGCAAGCCAAGTTGAGTTACCAATGCTAGATTTTTAACTATTCCAAATTTTTTAGGAGCCACTTTTTCACCTACATTTTTATATTATATCATGATTAAGTTAGTGTTTGCAACATTTTTTACTCATCAGCTTTATCAAACTCAATCTTACTTTCTTCTTTTTCACTATTTTTTATACCCAAAATTATTGGCACTATAATCATAATTCCTGCAAACATCAAAGATATTGCCATTTTATAATAATAACCTTCTATTAAAAATACTACAGAAAGTGCAAATAGAATGTTGATAATATATAAAACAATAACCGTTTTCTTTTGACCATATCCCATATCTAAAATTCTATGATGTAAATGACCTTTGTCAGCTTCCCAAATAGCCATCCCTTTTTTCAATCTTCTTAAAATAGCAAAAGAGGTGTCAAAGATTGGTATGCCAAGCGCTAACATCGGCGCAATTATTGTTACTGCAACAGCTCCCTTTATTGTCCCTTCAATAGATATTACAGCTAACATAAATCCTAAAAATAAAGCACCAGTATCTCCCATGAATATTCTTGCAGGATTAAAGTTGTATGGTAAGAAGCCTAAACATGCTCCAGCCAATATGATAGATATAACAGCAATTTCTATTCGATTATTACTTATGGCAACATAAGAAATTGTGATGGCTGATATGGTAGCAATCCCTCCAGTCAATCCATCTAACCCATCAATAAAGTTTATTGTGTTAGTAATGCCAACAATCCAAAAGATTGTAACAAAAGCACCAAAAATGGAACCAAAGACAATTTGACTACCGCCCATAAAGAAAGGTTGGAAAGAATGTATCCTAATCCCACCATAAACAATTATACAAGCGGCAACAATTTGCACAATAAACTTATGCTTTGCACTAAGAGGGTTAATATCATCTATAAAACCTACAAATACAATAATTAGAGAACCTACCATGATGGATAAAATCTTGTTATTTGGCATGTCTACAAAAATCATCATACACAACATAACAGCTACATATATTCCCAGACCACCTATTAGTGGTATTGGTTTTTTATGCACTCGCCTATCATCCTTTGGCACATCAATAGCGTCAACATGATGCGCTATTTTAATAACTAAAGGAGTAAATAAGTAACTAAAAACAAGGGCAGTTAATGCTGCAATCGATAATCTAGCAAATAAATTTTCCATTTTTTACTTTGTTCCAAACAACCTATCACCAGCATCACCAAGTCCAGGAACTATATATGCATGATCATTTAACTTTTCGTCTATATTAGCAACATAAATATCAACATCAGAATGTTCTTTTTGCAAAGCCTCTACACCTTCTGGCGAAGCAATCAAACAAACAAACTTAATGTTTTTTGCACCATTATTCTTTAAAAATTGGATTGCCGCTATCGCTGAACCACCAGTAGCAAGCATAGGATCTAGCACAAAAACTTCCCTTTTATCTATGTCTTGTGGTAATTTACAATAGTATTCCACTGGTTGTAAGGTATCTGGATCTCTATATAAACCAACATGTCCTACCTTAGCAGCAGGCAATAAATCTAAGAAGCCATCTACCATTCCTAAACCAGCACGTAATATCGGTACTATTGCTTGCTTTAAACCCGATAAAGAAAGTGTTTTTGTCTTACAAATTGGTGTTTCAATTTCTATTTCTTCTAATTTTAAGGTTCTAGTAACCTCATAAGCTAATAAAACCGATATTTCCTTCACGACTTCTCTAAATTCCTTAGATCCTGTGTTTTTATCTCTTATTATACTCATTTTGTGTTGAATCAACGGGTGATCCATCGCTATTACTTTTGACATATTGTTTTCCTCCTGTATATTCTATTCTTATTTAATTTAGTGAAATCTCTCCACTACATTCACTACGTTCATTTCGGTCGAGATGACACAACTGTCATCCTGAGTGGAGCGCAGCAGAATCGAAGGCTTTCACTAATTCTTAATGCTGAGCGAATGTCAGTGAGTCGAAGGCATCTTGTGATTATAAATGCCACTTCGACCTTAGAGCACCAAATAGTCTTGCTATTCTTCAATGCCCATGATTTTATCAACTCTACGGGCATGTCTACCACCCTCAAATTCACTATCTAAATAAGTTTTAACAATTTCTATCGCTAAACCTACCCCAATTACTCTACTTCCCATGGCTATCATATTGGCATTATTGTGCATAGCTGTCATTTTAGCACTAAACACATCACTCAATATGGCACATCTTATGCCTTTTACTTTATTAGCACTTATACCAATGCCCTGACCTGTTCCACACACTAAAATACCCTTATCACATTCTCCACTAGCCACCTTGTTAGCTGCTTTTAAAGCATAATCAGGATAATCTACACTATCTTCGCTGTACGTTCCACAATCTTCATATTCTATATTTATTTTTTTAAAATAATCGATTATTTCATTTTTCATATCAAAACCGGCGTGGTCTGACGCTAACGCAATCTTCAATTCTTCCTCCTTTAATTTAACATATTAAAACTACTTGGCGCTAAAATATTTGCTCCTAATTCAACATCATTTATCTCTTCAACTAAGTTATTTTCATACCAAAGTTCATAACCTTTTATGCCATCTATGCTCGAAAAACTAAGTGCTAGCGATTCTTTTATCATCATTAAATAATCTGTATTTCTATTTAAAAACTCGTACATTTCATCACTTAAATCTACAACTAACTTGTCATCAACAATAGTAATTTTTTTATAAACTTTTAAATTAGGAAACAAAGAAATAAACTTTGAATCTTTCATATATTCTGGACTAGACTTATATATTTCAAACATTTTTAGTACATCATCTTCTATCTTTTCTCCAATTTCAATGTCTACTGGAACCCAAAAATATTTATTGTTACTTAAAAATATTGGCAAATAAACTTTAGGGCTTCTATTTACCTTAAACGACTCTTTTATTGAATACCCAGCTATATCCTTTTTATCACTACCATTTATAAAAACTTCAAATTCATTTACAATATTATAAGTTGGCAGCTTGCCGTAAGAATCAATCAGATTTTTAATAAGTATTTCAGCTTGTTTTTTATTCTTAATTTTTGCTATATTACTTTCATAAAATCCACATTTCAACTTACCATTTTGAAACCACATATTAGGTATATAATATAAATCTAGTTTAGGATTTAATAAACCTGCTTTTTCTAGCTCCTCTGGCTTGTTATTTAAAGAATATAAAACATCTACAAATACGTTAGAGAAATATACTTTGTCTCGATAAACTGGAATAGAATATGTCATACTCTTATCACTATAATACAATTCCTGAAGATTCCCAAAGTTTGGTGATGTATTATCTTGTAAACTAATCTTATCTTTTTCAAAAAACACCTTAAAATTATCTTCAAAAATGTCATTAAAACAGTTAATTTTTAAATTAACAGAATAAGTTGAACAAGCTAATTTTTTTCTAGCTTTTAATAAATCTAATTTAATGTTAAACCCTTTCGACTCTTTATCATAAATAATTTGACCTAAGTCATCTTCCTTAAAAGTAGTTTTATTATCATTAAAGTCTGTAAATTCAAGAACATAAGTTAGTTTTTTATTCAAATCTTGAGGAAAATCAATATTAGAATCAATTTTTAATTCGTAAGTCTTTGGATTGTATAAAAAATTATCATCTGTTATTTTAGTAAAAATACATTCATATTTACTGATATTTGATTCAGCTTCATCATCTAAAATGTTAGCTGTTTCAAAATCGAAGGCATTTGTATTTAATGGAATGACATATAAACTAAGAGACAACAAAATTAAAATTATTATGTTAATAAAAGCTCTCATAATCCATCCTATCCATAAATACATCTACCAACGCTTAACTTTATTTATTATATTGGAAAAAAAGTAAAAAATCAATACTTTGTTATGCTTAAATAGGTAGTAAATTATCACTATTTTTTTTGTTAATTTGTTAACATAATTTCATAATAATGATCATGAATTTAAGAATTATCCATCCCTAATTGGGTATCATTATAATAGATGAGAAGTATATTCATCTAAAAAAACAATTCACTTACTTAATAGGAGGTACATATATGAAAGGCTTTGCAATGAAAAAAATTGGGCAGGTGGGCTGGATAGAAAAAGAAAGACCAGCTTGCGGACCGCTAGATGCTATTATTAAACCATTGGCTCTATCACCTTGCACATCTGATATACATACTGTTTGGGAAGGCGCTGTTGGCGAAAGAGAAAACATGATACTTGGTCATGAAGGTTGTGGCGAAGTTGTTGAAGTTGGTTCTCTTGTAAAAGACTTTAAAGTTGGCGATAAAATTTTAGTAGCTGCAATTACACCTGACTGGAATAGTGTAGCTGCACAAGGTGGTTATTCAATGCACTCAGGCGGTGCTTTAGGTGGCTGGAAGTTTTCAAACTTTAAAGACGGCGTTTTTGGCGAATTTTTCCATGTAAATGATGCTGATGGTAATCTTGCACATATGCCAAAAGGCATTAGTTTAGAACAAGCTTGTATGCTTTCAGACATGGTTCCTACTGGTTTTCATGGCGCTGAATTAGCTGATGTACAATACGGCGACTCTGTTCTTGTAATAGGAATAGGGCCAGTTGGGCTAATGTGTGTAGCTGGTGCAGCTTTACGTGGGGCCGGTAGAATAGTTGGTGTAGGTACTAGACCAAACTGTATAGATGTTGCTAAAAAATATGGCGCAAACGATTTTATCAGTTATAAAGACGGTCCTATTGGCAAACAAGCCCTCGAAATGACAAATGGTCAAGGCTTTGATAAAGTAATAATCGCTGGTGGAACAGTCGATACTTTTGCTGAAGCAATTGAAGCTCTAAAGCCAGGTGGCAGAATTGGTAATGTAAACTATCTAGGCAGCGGCGACTACGTAAAAATCCCAAGAGAAGAATGGGGCGTAGGTATGGGTCATAAACAAATCTTTGGTGGCTTAATGCCAGGTGGTCGAAGAAGACTTGAGAGGCTAGCTAGTGTTATATTAGAAAGAGGCATGGACCCAAGTTTAATGATAACACACCCATTCAAAGGTTTTGAACACGTTGAAGATGCTTTAATGCTAATGAAAGATAAGCCAAAAGACTTGATCAAACCTGTTGTAATAATATAATTTTTATCATATTCCCCAGCCTCTCTCAGGGGGCTGGGTTTATTTTGAAATGGAGAATGTATGAAAATTTTAATTGTGTCCGGCTTTTTAGGCTCAGGAAAAACAACTTTTATAAATAAACTAATGCAAGTAAAAAAAAATAAATACTTAATTTTAGAGAACGAATACGCTAATGTTAATATAGATGCCGAGCTTCTAGAAAACGATAGAGAAAAAATATGGGAAATGACAGAAGGTTGCGTTTGTTGCTCTATGAATCAGGACATTGCTGAAACCGTTCTGACGATTTCAAACACATATGATACTGAATTTCTACTAATAGAACCAAGTGGTGTTGGCAAATTGAGCAACATAATTAAGAGTGTAAGCAAAGTTTGCTATCAGAAAATTAAATTATTGCCGGCAATTAGCTTAGTTGATGCTAGCGTTTTTTTGAAAAACTTCAAACAAAAAGACCCAAACTATATAGACCAAATTAAATATGCAAAATATATACTAATCACAAAAACAGCAAATTTAAGAATAGAAGAAATCATTGGTATTAAAAAGATAATATCAAAATTAAACAATAACGCATGCTGTCTTATTGCAAACGACATTAAAGATGATGATCAATTTTGGGACAAAATTATTGGCGATAACTTTGAAGACATAACATTTGATTTTAGTCAAATAAGCAACAAAAACACTGAATTTGAAAGCATCTCATTCAAAAATATCAGTGAACATTCAATAACAGATTTTGTTATAAAATTAAATTTAATCCTAAGGGGAAATTTTGGTGAAATAGTAAGAATAAAAGGATTTCTACCCATCAATAAACAATGGACTAAGGTTGATTCTGTTGGTATTGAGTATAAACTAGAAACAATAAAACCAAAACTAGAAGCTAAATTAGTTATAATAGGCAAAAATTTAAAAAAGAATTATCTTGAAGACATGTTTGTTAATAACCAAATACCTTAATATTCGCAAGCTTTTTGTAAACGATTAAGATTTGCTTCCAACAGTTCACCATCTTTAGCTGGTTTCACAATAATCAGTTCAACATGTTCTTGATCAGCATCTCTAAAATCTGCAAAAAGATTTCTAGCCATCTGAATATCATCTTGATATTCTAAAAACTTGCATTTTTTAGATTCTACACCCTTATCTTTTGCAAAATCATCAATATCAGAATTGGTAAAATTTTGTTCTACCATAAACACCCTAGCATTAGGACTATAATGCTTGTACTTAGTGCCAGGTGATTTTGGTACTTGAACTGTTTTATCAGTACCATGAGATTTCACTTTAATTCCAGTTTGCTCTTCTATCATATTAGCAGACACAAAACCTGGACGTAAAATAACCGTTTCTTCAGTACTCAAATCAACAACAGTTGATTCTACACCAATTGGAAAATCAGCAGAACATACTATGTAATCACATCTACCAGATAAATCAAAAATAACATGTTCACTTCTAGTTGGCGAAGGTCTACCAGATATATTAGCAGACGGTGCAGCAACTGGCACACCTGCTGTTTTAATCAGTTCAAGGGCAATCTTGTGATTAGGCATTCTGATTGCTACCGTATCAAGCCCAGCACTCACCGTTTGACAAACTTTATCACTTTTCTTTAAAACAAAACTAATAGGTCCTTGCCAAAAAACCTCTGCTAATTTGATAAACCTGTCATCATATTCTCTAATTAAAGAAAAAGCCATCTCCATATCACTAACATGAACAATTAACGGATTATCAGATGGTCTCCCCTTTGCTTTATAAATATTTTGGCACGCCACATCATCAAAGGCATTGGCGCCTAAGCCAAAAACTGTTTCCGTAGGAAAAGCTACCAACTTGCCATTTTTCAAAGCAAGAGCAGCTTCTCTTAACTTGTCATTAAAATCCCGTTGCTGTTCTTTGATAATTACAGATTGCAAATTTACACTCCAATTAATCGCCTATCTCAGCTAAAAGTTCTGTTTGGAAATGCGTGATTAAAGCATCAACCATTTCATCAATATCAGCATCCATAAAAGCAGCTAGTTTGTACAGGGTAATTGGTATTCTATGGTCAGTAATTCTACCTTGCGGGAAGTTGTACGTTCTAATCTTACCTGATCTATCCCCAGAACCTACTTGTGAACGTCTGTCTTCAGCAATTTCATCTTGTTGTCTTTGCATTTCCATTTCGTACAGCCTAGACTTTAGTATTTGCATTGCCTTCTCTTTATTTGATAATTGTGATTTACCGTCCTGACAAGTTACAATTAAGCCTGTTGGTAAATGCGTTATTCTAACCGCTGAGTCCGTTGTATTTACCGACTGCCCACCATTACCAGATGACCTATATACATCTACTCTGATGTCTTTATCAGCGATTTCAACTTCAACATCATCAACTTCTGGTAGCACTGCCACAGTGGCAGTCGATGTATGTACTCTACCTTGTGATTCAGTTTGTGGTACTCTCTGAACTCTGTGGATACCACTTTCATATTTTAATCTTGAGTACGCACCCTTACCAGAAATCATAAAGACCACTTCTTTAATGCCACCAACACCAGTTTCATTCGTATTCATAATGTCAACTGACCAGCGTCTGTTTTCAGCATATTTTATATAAAGTCGTTGCAATTCAGCAGCAAACAATCCAGCCTCGTCACCACCTGCTCCTGCTCTAATTTCAACGATTACATTTCGTTCATCATTTGGGTCTTTTGGCAATAATAAAATTTTAAGCTCACCCTTTAGTCTCTCCATATTTTCCTGAGCTTCTGATGATTGCATTTTCGCCATTTCTTTAAATTCAGCATCATCTGTTGTTTCAATTACTTCTTTAGCTTCCTTAAAGCTCATTTCTTCTTTTTGATATTCTCGATACGCCTCAATAATTGGCTTTAAATCAGAATATTCCTTCATGTGTTTTTGCCAAAGCGTTTGATTAGCAATCACCTCTGGGTCTGCCACCTTTTTTTCAATATCATCAAACTTTTCTTCAAGTTTTGCCAACTTACTTATCATTTTTAACTCCTATAACTACTCTATCCTTACCAGCAAGGTCTTGCAATACTTCTACATTCTCATAACTGTTTTTTTCTAATAATTCTTTGACGCTTTCCCCTTGGTCAAAACCAATCTCAAAAGCTATAATACCCTGTTGTTTAAGCACACTTTTTGCTGCTGCTATAATTTTTCGATAATAATATAAACCGTCTTTGCCACCATATAAAGCAGCCATTGGTTCATAATCCTTTACATCCTGCATTAACATTTGATATTCTGCTTCGGCTATGTAAGGTGGGTTAGACACTATAAAGTCATATTCATCTTTGGGCATCCCATCTATTATATCAGCTTTAAATATGTCAAGTCTATCTTTTACAGCTAAGTTTTCAGCATTTTTACAAGCATATTCTACGGCTACTTCAGAAACATCGCTAGCACGCATATGTAAATTAGGACACTTTTTTAATAAACTGATGGAAATACAACCCGAACCAACACCAACTTCTAAGCCTTTGAAAGAATTATCTTTGATTAACTGACTCAATACTTCAACTAGCAGTTCGGTTTCTGGTCTAGGAATTAAAACCCCTTCGCCGACTTCAAAATCATAATTCATAAACCCCTTACTACCAATGATGTAAGCAATTGGTTCTTTATTTAATCTACGTTCAATTAACTTATCACATGCTTTGACTTGACTATGGCTTAACACATAATCAGACTTTGTAATAAGTTCCGTATCCGTAAAATTGAGCACTTTTTTAATAATCAGCTTAGCATCTAAACTAGCTGTCATGCTCGAATTTTCTAGCCGTTGAATACTTTCTTTTAAAAAATCTGCTAGCTTATGTTCTTCCCTCATCTTAAAATAGCAAGCCGCACACAACGATTCATAAGTAACATCATTAAACTCATCTATTGCAATCTGACTACCTTCAAACACAAATTCACCATTTACTTTTCTGCCATTAACCGTCGCTTTTTTACCACATCTACAAATCGTTTTCAGTTCTTCTATGGCGTGAGCTATTAAAAGTAAACGCTGACTAGCCGGGAACCCTTCCATTTTAAAATCAGTTCGCAAACCATAACAAATCACCGGAATACTCATTTTTACAGCGATCTCAAACAATTCATCAATCTGCTTAGGTTCTAAAAACTGAACTTCATCAACTAATATACAAGCTATCTTTTGTTCTGCTAGGCGTTCATCTATCATTGCAATAATATTATCATCTTTACTAACTAACCTATCAACTGTTCTGGTCATGCCCAGCCTTGATGAGATTTGGTCATTGGCCTTTAAATCCAAACTGGGTTTAATCAAAAAGACATCCATGCCACGTTCTTCGTAATTATAAGCAACCTGTAAAAGGGCAGTTGACTTGCCCGAATTCATCGCACCATGTCTAAAATACAATTTTGCCATTTTATACTACGCCCTTTTCTTTAAATAATTCCACGCTATGCTTGATAATCCTAGCAGTTAACCCCCAAATAGCAATGCCATTATAATCATAAAACAAAATACTTTGGTCTTGTCCTCTTAATCTATAATTTTTACCACCGTGTATCATATGAAAAGGAAAATCCTCTGGGTAGATATATTTTTTCTTAATAGGATATTCAGCCGGCTCATTATTAACAAAATATTCAAGTGGTACCGTAAACACACTATCAACCTCTGCTGGACTAAATTTAATGTCCTCTACACTGTCAACATCAAGCCTTGTTAAAAAAACTTTCACCGTGCTAGCTTCGCCATTCAGGTGGTCTAGTTCGGCTATTTTTTTTATTTTAGACCTGTGTATACCAAGTTCTTCTGAGGTTTCCCTCACACATGCTTCTAAATATGTTTCACCTTTTTCTACGCCACCACCCGGTAGACAGACATCGCCTGGTTGAACAAATAAATCCTTTGCTCTTAATTCAAATAAAAAATGGCTTTGACCATCAATATCTATAATCGGGATATTAACAGCATAACGAGATTTTTTATTGATAGCTGTTGGCTTGTATTTTTTCAATTTTTCTAGATTGAGTTTCAAGATACAACACTCCCCCCGTTTGTGTCATTTCGAGCGAAGCATCAGCGTAGTCGAGAGATCTAACTATTTATAAACAACCTATTTCTCCACTACATTTACTAACGCTAATTTCGGTCGAAATGACAAAAGACTCGTTCATGATGACAAGACTATATCATACTTTTCGACGTTTTCTTACCACAAAAAATAAAATACTAAACACCACAATAATTGCTATTGAAATCAGCTGTGCTGTTCTCATACCGGCAACATATAAACTATCGGTTCTCATACCTTCTATAAAGAATCTAGCGACTGAATACAAAATACCGTACAATAAAAAAACTTCGCCATCCGCCTTTTTATACTTTTTATCATAATACAGTAAAAATAAAAATACTAAAAAGTCAGCAATTGATTCATATAAAAATGTGGGGTGTACCATTTGTCCATTCACTGGTATAGCCCAAGGCAAGTCAGTTACACCACCATGAGCTTCATTGTTCATAAAGTTGCCCCATCTACCAATTGCTTGCCCTAAAATAATTGATGGCGCAAATAAATCTAAACCTTTTAACGCTGATAATTTTTTCTTTTTAACTACCAAATAGCCAGCTAGGACACCTGCTATTACACCACCGTGTATAGCCATTCCGCCACCTCTAATATTTATCATCGCTAAAAAATTACCCGCATATCTATCCCACTCAAAAGCAACGTAATACATTCTAGCACCAATAATAGATGCAGGAATCGCAATTAAAACGAGGTCTAAAACATCATCATTTGAAAAACCAAATTTTGCTGACCTACGCACAGCCAAAATAACGCCCAGCACCATGCCGAGCGATATTATTATAGCGTACCATCTGATATCAAGCCCAAATACTGTAAAG
>PDWI01070555.1_pt1 | contig 12627 bp, 17 predicted proteins | sample 1430891 | NCBI WGS metagenome assembly PDWI01 (sample SAMN01162508, study PRJNA174530) | Oral metagenome, whole genome shotgun sequencing project. | biome: Marine environment; feature: Marine mammal; material: Swab sample of the gingival sulcus; isolation source: swab sample of gingival sulcus... | reverse complement strand
AGTGGTATTGTATTTCAAATCACTGCGTTTTTGACAATATTCTCGTAGTTTTTGATAGCGGTTTTTAAAGTTTCCTCCGATAAAACCTTTTTCAAAAAGTACACGCCCCTCCCCTTTCGCCACTTTATCTTCATTGTAGCGAATGAGTCCATAAATACGTGATCCGTATGTAATATTGGCTATCAATTCTTTTTAATCTTCTAATTTTAGTGCTATTTTTTCCAGTCTTTTATTGCAATCTTCTATAGTTTTTCCTAGTAAATATATAGAAGAGTTTTGCTTTTTTGTAAGTTGTAAAGAGTCTTTTTGTGCGTTAATTGCTTTTACCATTTGATTATAATTAACACCAATTCGTTGTATTTCATCTCGAAGTTTTAAAACGGCAGCAAGTAATTTCTCTTTGCTTTCGTCTTTATAAACAGCAACAACTTCCCGTCCAAAAATCAAATCTCTAACAAGATTAGACTTGGAAATATGACGAAAATTTTTCAGCATTTTTTCAAACTCTTTCTGCTCTTCTTCTGTCAAACGAACATCGGGTAATTTATAAATTCTTCCTGTTTTTTTCTTTTTCCTGTTCTTTTTTTCTTCTTTCATCATCTTATCAATCAATAAAAAACCAAAAATGCGACTTCGGAGCATTTTTACCTCTTTTCCCTGAATTATGAGTAATTCGGGGCAAGGTAATTGATTTTGTCGTACAAAATCTTACCTTGCTATGTACAAATGTACATTTTTTTTCCTTTCAGTCAAAATCAAGCCCCCCCTGCAAACTTCTTCTTCCCAAAAAAGAATTTTCCAACATTTTAACACGTAGGATAAAAATATAATTTAATTAACTTATATAATATCTATTATATACATTATATTACATATATATATAATATAATAAACTTCTATTTAACAATATTTTTATATCTATTATATTATACAATAAAATTAATATAAAACAATCAGACAAATAATAAAAGATATATTACAAATACAATCTATTTTAGCAATACGAGTAATAGCACAAATATATTTTATGTTAATAATAAGTATAATATCATAAAACCATACTATAAAAATAATATTATTTATATAAAAAATATGAATAATTCTATTGTTGTTTGTAATATTTTTCTATTTTTGCATAGAAATAATAAAAATTACAATTATGAATTCAACAAAGTATGTTAGTTTTTATAACTCAAAAGGAGGAGTTGGAAAAACACTATTAAATGGAGTTTTTGCTTATTATTTAAAGACAATCAAAGGGTTTAAGGTTGCAGTTGTAGACTGTGATCACCCTCAATACACCCTATACAGGAGAAGAACTCACGAAATCAAAAAAGAACCTCCTGCGGAACAAGAAAAAATAAAATTTCAAACGCTGCAGGGAACCGGCATCTTATTTAGCAGTGGAGGAGAGAGGTCTTATGATGTTTTTAAATGCCCTATTGAAGAGGTTGAAACTTTAAAGTCCGTTTTAAATAAAACATCTTATGATATTGTATTTTTTGATGTTACAGGGACTTTAAATCTTGAAGGAATTAATAAGATAATAGGTATGGTGAATTATTTTATTATTCCAACTTCTACCGATATAGAGGAAATAGATTCTAGTGTTAGAATTTATATGACTTTAAAAAAAGCCCAAAAGGGTAAGGATGATACCATCAGAATTCTCTTTAACAAAGCAAAGAAAGTATCTCGTGTTAAAAATGTTAGTTTTCAAAAGGAACTTGAAAAAATGAATTTTCGTTTTCTGCAGAATTACTGCTATGAGTACGAAGCAATTCGAGATGAATACCGTTCTACATTAGAATTGAAAACGACAAGAGACGATAAAAATGCTTCTTTTCATCTGATTATGGAAGAGTTGTTGGAACTTTTAAATTTGTGATAAGTAAAAAAATTAATAAAATGAATGTTGGAAATTTAATATTATTGGGATTCGGAGTTTTTTTTGTTATTTCATTTTGGGGATATTTTTACAAAAAGAAATCACGAAGAAGATTAATTAATAGTGAATTTAAAATTGCTCAGATTTCCGATAATTTAGGAAATTCTTATTACAAAATAGTCTGCAGAGAAAATCCTGAAAAAGAGTTTATAGAGGTTGATAAAGTTCCTATTGTAGGAATGGAGTCTATCTCAAAGTACGCCGTAGTTTATGCTAAGACTCGTTATTTATTTAAAGAAGAGGCTGAAAAAGGTTTAACGCAGTTTCTTATTGGTATTGGGAAATTATCTTATGAAGAGGAAATGAAGATTATTGAATAGATGTAATAATTAAATGAATGTTATTAAATAGAAGTTTATTATATTATATACATATGTAATATAATGCATATAACAGATATTATATAGGTTAATTAAGTTATATTTATCTCTTATATATTAAAATAAGAAAAAGAATAATAAAATAATAGGTTATGTTTAAAATTCGAGTTGTATCAGATAAATTAGGACAAGGTATATCTTTTAAAAAGATCGCTGTTATTGAAACAGAACTTGTAAATATAAGATTATGGCTAAAAAAAGAAGTATCTCAAATGAAATTACGGTTGAAGGACTTACTAGTGAATATGATGAGCCTAGTGGTGTAGTTCCATCAAAAGAAGAAACTAAAGAAGAGGTTTCTATAGAAAAAGCAGAAACTTCGGAAGAGAAGGAAACTCCAAAAGAGAAAACAACGAGTAATCCTAAAAATTTGCAACACAAAGAAAAAATAAGTGAGGATGTAGCGTATGGTGATTTTTTTGAACCCAACGATGCTCTAAAAGATTCGGTGGTAAAAATTCCGTCAAAGTTGAATGGCAGTTTTGTGCAACTTTCCGCAATAACAGGAACAAGTAAGCAGGATATTATCACAAATATCTTGGAGATTTGGAATACGAAGATGTTTCAAAAAGAAAAAAGCAAAATGATAAAGGAGTATATGAAAAAGATTTAAGGTATGTCTTCCATAGTATATTTACTTATCGGATTTATTATTCTTGCTGCTATTTTGCTCAGAGAGAGTATTCTTCCTGAAAGTATGCTTCCTAAAAACAAAATACAAAACTTCTCAAAACCGGCAAAGAAAGAGACTAAAGAACAAAATTCAAAGAAAAAACGCTCTTTCTCCATTCAGTCTGAAAGTTTTGTGCATAGGAAAACGCTTTTTGTTAAAAAGGAAGAAACTCCGCAAGAAGTAATTACGGATTTTTCAGGTTGTAACAATGAATTAAATACGCCTATAAGTATAGGAAATGATGACTTTGATTTTCAAGCAATGCAGCAAGAGGCGGAAGAAAGTTTTTCCTCAGAAGAAAATAATGAAGATAATGAAGAGGAAAAAATAGAAGTTCTTGTTTGCTCTGCAGAGGAATTAGAAAATCAAACGGAGCCTGAAGAATCCCCTTACGTTATTTATGAGGTGGCAGAAAAAGGCACATTACCTCTTTTTCAAGAAACAGAGCAAAACAATTCGGAATTAGAGGATTTTCGAGAAAAAAAACAAAAAAAATCAATATCAAGTAGTCAAAAAACAGATATTTTTAATATTTTTGCAGAAACGGAGGCACTTTCTGAAGAGGAAAAGAAAGACTTGATGCTGAAATTATTGCAGGAATTAACGGCTGAATCTGCAAAGGAATTTTTAAACCTTTTATCTGTTAAGGAAGGGGAGGGGGAGGAAGAAAAAGGCAATGGTGCATTTGCAGAAACTCAAAACCTTTTCAAAGAGGAGCAAAGTAAAGACGGAGGAGCGGGTGCAAGTACTGAGGCAATTTACGAAGAGGTGGTACAAAAGAAGTTATTTGACTTTACTTGGGAGCAGGAACAGGAGCAAAGTAGATTTTTATTTGAAAATACGGAAGGAAACACCGTTTATCTTGTTCGGGAACTTGATGAAAACGAAGAAGAGAATAATGGGGAAGAAACACTTTCCGATATTTTTGAAAAAACAAGGAAGAGAATAGTGAAGGAAGTGGTGAAAATGTTTTAAAACAAAAAGAATCTACTGCAGAAGCAGAAAACGGATATACTGTTTCAGAATCAGAAGAGAGTCGAAAAAAATTACTACGTAAAGTAGAAGAAGGATTATTTTAAACAATAAAAATTTAAACTTAAAAAGGATTAGAAAATGAAAAAAATTATGGAAAAAAAAGTACTGTATGTTTTAGCCACAGTTTCGCTATTTTTAATGGATATACAGTGGGTGCTTGCTGACAAAAGAGGAAAGATTAAAGGCATTGAGGAAATTACTAACGAATTGGATAGTAACAGAAATAGTTTTGAGAAACTTTGGGAGTCTTTTGTTCTTTATGCTTATATCGTTGCGGCTTTTATTGCTGTTGTAGGCGGCGTGCAAATTTATGGAAAAATACAAAAAGGTGATAACCAAGCAGCCGAAAAAATGGGCTGGTGGGTTGGCGGTTTAGTTTTTATCTTTTTTGCTATAGGTCTTGTAGGAACCTTGTTTTTTAGTAAAAATTAGGAAAATGAAAATACAAAAAGGGGTGGGGGAACCATTGAGAATTTACGGTTTTATCGGTATATATATTCGGTATATGATCGTACTTGTTGCAATTACATTCGTTTTAGTTGGCTTTCTTAATGTATTTTCTGTTCCTTTATTGTTCATTATTCTTATACCTTCGGTGTTCTTAGCCGTAGGGGTGATGTATTTAAAAAACCTCCAAAAGAAATATGGACACAAAGGACGTTTTATTGTTCGTGCCGTACCTCGCTCGAAAATAATTGTTAAAAGAAATCAAGGAGATTTTTTTAAGGGATTAGTAAAAGACTGATAAAATTAAATAAAATTATTATGGAAAGATATATAGAAACAGAAAAAGGTATTATTGACTTATTAAAAAGACACGAAACTGTCGGAACTAATCTATGGAAGGCAATAGATAATATTAATGCTGTTATTTATACCTTAGGGGAAGTTCTTCCTGAATTAGGGTATGCTGAGCATATTCATAAATTGGAGATACAGAAGAAGGAGTTGAAAAAAATCCTGGATACAGATTTTGATAGTTTGGCTATAATCAAAAAATTTGAATAAGCGATAACTTTAAAAAGTTCAAAAAAAGAAAGAGAGACTATGTTCAAAGATTTTGAAAAAATACAACCTTTTTATAAAATCACTCCAGATTATATCTTGAATAAGAAAGGGCATTATGCAGTTTCATTTCAACTTATGCTTCCTGAAATCTATACACTCTCAGAACAGGAAATTTATGAGTTGAATGATGTTTTGTATTCCGGACTTTCGTATTTTTAGAGAGAGTTTTTTAGACAAAACGATTGTTTCTAAATTTGAAGAACGTCCTTATATTGACCATAGTTGTTTTCTTACAATTTCAATGTATCCTAATGATAGAAAAAATCTGAATAGTGGTTCTTTGGGAACATTACTGCTTAGTCCCAAAATTTTTAGTGAATCTTATACGAATCCTCAAAATATAAGTACATTTTTTAAACGTATAGAGGAGTTTGAAGCCTATATCAATCAAACAGGACTTTTAAGTATTAGACGCTTAAAAACGGAAGAAATCGTAGGTAATGAAGAGCAAGTTGGAATTCTAGAATATTATCTGTCTTTAACAAATGATAATGGACTTCTGCGAGATTTGGATTTTAAAAACGGTATAAAAATAGGAAATGAAGAAGTGCGTTATTATACGGTAAGTGATTCTTCACAATTTGCAGAAGAAGTCCCTTATAGATCACAAAACAAAGGGTATTCTTCAGACAAACATAAGTTTTATACTTCTGCAGGTTTAGTCTTAGGCTTGGAGTTGTCTTGCAACCATATTTACAACCAATATATTTTCTTAGACAATACTTCAGAAATGTTAGAAAAATTGGCAAAAAATGCGCGATTTATGACTTCTTTTTCCACTCGCGATGCAATGAATGAAAAGAATGCGAAAAACAATACTATTTTTTTACAATTGGTAACAGAAGGGGCAATTCCTTGTCGTTCGCATATTAATGTAATGACTTGGGCAAACACAAAAGAAAAATTAAATGCTAATGAAAAATTAGTGTCAAGTGCTTTTAGAAAATTAGGGAATATCCGAGCAAAAGATAATCAGATTAATATTCAAAATTTATTTTGGGGAGGTATTCCGGGAAATGGTTCGGATATTCCAAATGATGAAACTTTTATTACTACTTTAGGAATTTCTGTAAATTTATTCAATTATGAAAGCAATACGCCTACTTCAACGAGCAAGTTAGGAATACGTTTGTGTGATAGACGTTTTGGAATTCCTAGACTCGTGGATCTCTCCTATAAACCACTGAAGAAAAAAATTATTGATAATCTTAACAAATTTATTATTGGGCCTTCCGGTTCCGGAAAATCATTTTTTACAAATCACGCCCTTAGACATTATTACCAACAAGGATCACATATTGTTATTGTAGATAAAGGACATTCCTACCGAAAAATCTGTGAGGAACTCGGAGGAATGTATCTGACTTTCGACGAAACCAATTTGCCGGAATTTAATCCTTTTAATAGAAAGGTTGAAAAATTTACCGACGAAAAGAAAGAAAATTTAATCGTTTTGCTGCAAACCTTGTGGAAAGGTGCTGATGTTGAAAATTTGGACAATGCTGAATCTAAAGTGCTTTCTGATTCTATTTTAGCCTACAACAAATACTTGGATGAACATCCTGATACTTTTGGCTGTTTTGATAGTTATTATGAGTTTTTTAGAGATGTTTTTGTGAATGTTCTAAAAGAAAAAGATGTTTTGGATCTTTTTAATGTGAAAAGTTATTTGTTCACACTAGAAACCTATTACCAAAAAGGAGGAGGAGAATTTGGTTACTTACTGAACTCTCGTAAAAATTTGGATGCGTTTAGTGAGCGATTTATCATTTTTGAAATGGACAACATCGCAAACAACACTCGATTGTATCCAATTATTACTCTTATGTTAATGGATACCTTTATGACAAAAATGCGGCAATTGCCTCGTAATGTTCGTAAAATTCTATTAATGGAAGAAACCTGGAAGGCGCTGATGGATGAAAAAATGGGTGAGTTCATAAAATATGCAGCGAAAACATTTCGAAAGTTTATGGCAGAATTATGGTGCGTAACACAAGAAGCCAATGACCTGTTAGATTCTCCAATTGTGAAAGGAGCAATTATTGTTAATTCTGATACCAAAATTATAATGGATATGAAGAAGTATGAACAAAAAACTGGACCTATTCAAGAAATGTTAGGACTCACTGATAAACAAATTATGATGGTAACTTCTATTAATAAAAATAATCACCTGGATAGAGGAATATATAAAGAAGTTTTTATTGCGCATAATTTGTATTCTTGTATTTATGCCATTGAAGTTTCTTTCGAAGAATTAGCGGTCTATACAACAGAACCTACAGAAATGGCCGAAGTGGATAAGTGTATTGACCGATTTAACGGAGACAGACATTTGGGGTACCGACAATTTGCGGAAAACTTTGCAAATTAAAAAGTTTTTTCTCCGGTTTCTCTCGTGTACGATCCGGGTGCTGCTGCGATTGAAAGCGTAGAACAAAAAATAGAAGCGGAAGAATTAATCATTCGTACGGAACAAAAAGTGCAAACAACTTCTAAGTTAAGTTCTTTTTGTAAAATGCTAAAGCAAGCGAAAAAGCAAGTCGATAATTTAAATAAGATTTCTCCTTACTTGAAACAAATGAGCCAATACAAAGGTATTATGGAGCAAATCTTAAATTTAAGTGCTGCCATAGATGAAATGCAAAAAGAGGTGAGAAGAAAAAGAAATTTTCGATCTGATGAAATTAAAATGGTACGGTTGGTTTATACCTCAATTTCTAAAGATTTAGTGGAAATTCTTAAGGATACTAAGAATATCTTTTTGGCATCTAACAAATTAAATATGTTGGATGGCAGCCGAATCAAACTCTTGGAAGCTCAAAAAAAGAAACTTCAAGAATTGAACTCAGTAGCTTATTCTGTAAATAGTATTTTGGGGGCAGAGTCTGCAAGACGTTATAATATGTATGAAGAATTAAAACAAATATCTCAAAAGAATTAAAATAAAAAAGAAATGAAAAGGTTATTTTTTATAATTTTATTGCTATTCTGTGTGGAGGCAAGTCCCCAACAGATAGTATCAGACGTCAAAGGAAACATCATAAAGTCGGCAATTAAAGCAATTCGAGCAGCAACAAAAGAAATTGATGTCGAAAACTTGGAGAAAGGTGCAGAAACTTTAATTACTGTCAATAAAGTTCTTGATGAAACCACTAAGTATATGGATATGCTGGAAACCGTTTCAGAATCGGTAAAAGCAGTATCTGACTTTAAAGATATTTTGGATCAACAAACAAAAATTCTGAAAAATTATGAATTTGGTTTGAAAAAGATTGTACGTTCTCAATTTCTAAATCGAGAGGAAAGACTCGCTTATCGCAAAATGCAGGAGCATTACCTAAAAGATTGCACCGCTATTTTAAAGGATGTAAAAATGTTGTTAGCGAATAAAAAATTAAAAATGTTTGATGGTGACCGGATTATACTATTGAATAAAAAATTTCAGGAGATTGCTAAAATAGCAAATGCTTCGCTTTATACAAATGAAGTTTTTTTAAGTCATATCAATAGAGCGGCTTCAGACTATGCTACCTTAAAACGAATTGAAAAGTGGGAAAATGATTATTATGGAACACAAAACTCTTCTAATAATTGGTAAATAATGGATACAACCCAGCAAATATTGGAAATGATGTCACAAGTACAAAATGAGACAAGAGAATATACGTTCTATTTTGTGGCTTGGGGACGTTTCTTTGGGGCCTTAGGTTCTTTGTATATGATTCTTTTGGTGTATCGTCAAATGATGTCGGCACAGCAATTTGTATGGGATCCGATTATTCGAATTTTGGTGGTGTTTTTCTTTTTAATATTCTACCCTTCTATTATGGGATTTGTAGATAACATTTTTAGAGGAATGGGCGATATTGTTCACGAACAAAGTTTGGCGGTAGGGGAAACGGATTATATCAGTAATTTAAAAACTTATTATTATCAAAATGAAGAAGAATTATCCCAAAATTTAAAAGAAGTAAATGAAAAGAAACCTACAACGGATACGGCAACAGAAAAATATGTACAAACAGTTGCCAATGAAACGAATACGAGTCTTTGGGATGATATTGTAGATACTGCGGAAAAAACGTGGAGGTATTTGGGAAGTCTCTCTGAGGTACTTATGTATGCTATTAATGAGTTGCAAAATGTAATTATTATCAGTATTTTACAATGGGCTTGTACTGTAGCCTTTATGGTATTGTTGGGCTTAAGGGTATTCTTTCTAACAGTACTCTATCTTTTAGGACCTTTTGCCATAGGTTTTTCATTGTTTCCCGGATTTGAAGATACGATTGTGAATTGGGGAGCAAGATATATCAAAACAAGTTTATGGTTGCCCGTAGGCTTCCTTTTAGAAGGAGTGATGTCTATGGTTACTCGGATGCTTTTAGAGACTATGGATCAAACGGGAGCCGGAACAACGGTTTTTCTTTTTAACTCCAAAGCCAGTTTATTGGGGCTTATATTTATTGTCTCTTTAATTGGTTATTTTATGATTCCAAAAATTGCCGGATGGGTCATTAATGCTTCAGGAATTGGCGCAGCAGCATCACAACTAAGACGTAATGCAAAGACTTTAGGAAATTACACTCAAAAAGGAATAGAGAAAGGATTTAAAGTACTAAAAAATAGAAAATAACGAAAACTTATGTTTGAAGAGTATTACAATATATTAACTACGGTAGAAGAAAGCATTTTTCAAATGGTAGGTCCCATTTTGGTGTATGCTCAATTTATTGGGGCTATTGGTGCTTTAATTGTAACGGTAAAAGTCTATTCTAAGTTACAAAAAGCCGGCACTTATGGGAGGAGTAAATAATATCTTTGATTTGCTTAATAAAGATTTACATAAGTTTTCTAATGGACGCCAAAAGTCTTATATCTATGCACAACAGAAAAGAGAAATTTTAAAAAGAGCCGAAAACACGAAAGACAACAAAACCGTGTTTAACCTGGCTTCTTCAAAATCTTATGAGGAAATAGAAGAATATATTAACAAACACCCCGAATTAGCAAAAGTACAAGTAAGGACAAAAGACAACAAAAAAGTAGGATTAAGGGAGTTTTTTCAAACAATGGAAGAAAACAAAGAGGTTTCTGACGTGTCCCAATTTATTGCTGATTCCATTAACAATATTGTTTTTTGGTTTTCGCGCTTAGCCCTTTCCGTACTCCTCTTAGTACGTACCTTTGTTTTGTCCATACTCTATCTTTTAGGACCTTTGGCTATCGGATTCTCTTTAATTCCCGGATTTGAAGGTTCATTAGTCCATTGGTTACAAAAATACATACACGTTTCGCTTTGGTGTGTTGTTGCCTTCGTTTTAGAACTCGTATTACATACCATCGGAAAGATAGATTACCTTTCTTTTGCAAATGGAGATTATGCAGGGGTTTCGGATGTTGCCGAGGGGATTGGAGTCGTTGCCATACTCGGATACTTTATGGTACCGTCAATGGCAATGTGGTTGGTGCAAGGAGCGATAACTAATTTTGCGGGTAAGATTTTATCTGCAGGTAAAAAAATTGCAGGTGTTATCGGCGGGGTTGCTACCGGAGGAACTACAACGGCTGCAACAACAGGAACAATGCTTTCTGAGGTCGGGAAAAACGTCGGAAAAGAAGTAATGAACAAAGCACCCGAAACCTTTAATGACGGAGGAGGGGAACAACAAGTAAGATAAATTTGCAAAACAAAGAAAAAAAACAAACTATGGAAACACTTAGAAATTTAGATAAAGTTAATGAAAGAAAAAGTTATTTTTCTTATTTTATTGTTATCCTTGCTTTTCTTTTTGCTGTTTTTGTTTATGTTTCTTCAGAGCAAAAGGTAGAGGAAGCAAGACAACAGGCTTATATTCTAAAAAACGATGGGGAAATATTTGTAGGGGAAGTCGCAAAAGTAAGAGACAACAGGGAAGTAGAGGTTAAACATCATTTAAAGATGTTGCACAATGCTTTGTTCTTTTTACAACCTGATGAAGATTTGATCAACAAACAAATTAAAGAGACTGCTTTTTATTTGGGAGACAATTCAATTGTGGAGTTTCATAAACGTAGAATTAATTCTGATTTTTATAATGATATTATTCGAACAGGTTCTGTGGTAGAATTTAGAATGGATTCTATAAAAGTCAATTTGGAAGCCTATCCTTATTATGCAGTATGTTGGGGACGACAACGAATTATTAGAGAACAAGAAATTATTTATCACAGTGTGATTACCAAAAATTATTTGAGTAATACGATACGAAAAGAGAAAAACCCACACGGATTAAGTGATAATTTTAAAATGATAGAATATTCAGAAATTTCTCGCAAAAACCGTTAAAATTTATAAAGGATGATGAAATTTGATGTTAAAAATTTTAAGATAACGGGGGTATCTACTTCCAATGCAATAACGATATTACTTATACCTGTTTTTATTCTTAGTATTTATCTTGTTAATGCGAGCCAACAAAAGGAAACCATCGATGAAAAGAAAGAGGGTATAAATTTAGGATTGCCAAATTCTCAAAGGCAAAAAAAAATTATCTCAAGAGCGAATGTGGACAATCTAAGGGAAAATCAAAAAAGAAAGGTTTCAGCCTCCATAGGGGATGAATTGGAATGGAACAGTTCTCAGACAAAAACGAAGTCTGAAGAAATTGTAGTTAATAGTTCAGGAAAAAACGAGTTCGTAGAAGCGGAACAAAAGAGAAAAGAGGAAGCAGCCCAAGAAACTTCTGTCTATACTAACAAAGAGGCGGAAGAAATAAAGAGTTTGTTGGAAGACTTAGACGAAAAAGAAAACAAAACCCCAAAACAGCACTCTACTACAAATTCTTACAATCAAAGACCGGCAGCACAAGCACAACGAACTTATAGTACTTCTTATGCACCTGAAAATCATCCAAATCCTCCACAGGAAAAGCCTAAAAGAGAAAAAGAGCGTATTTTTTCGGAAGGGTCAGGGGTTATTTATGCCAAAGGAAGTAACAGAGAAATGTCGGCCAATGGAAGAAGTGAAGGAAGAACTTCTAATGGAGCAATAGTCAATAACCTTTCGAATGTTAACGTCAAAATACACGGCGATTACAATAAAGTAACGGAACGTTCTAAAATTACGGTGCGAACCACCCAAAATTGTGTGATTAACGGCCACAATGTCCCCTTGGGAACTTTTTTAACCGGAATTACAAGTTTTAATAACAACCGTTTGGATATTCAATTTACAGCCTTGTACCTCAATAATGAAATTATTCCTATACGATTCCAGGCCTATTCAAAAGACGGTTTGAAAGGAATTTTTATTGAAGGCGGAGTACCGGATGAAAGTAGAAAAGATTTAGAAGGTGATCTTATCGATGAAGCAGCAAGTGAAGTAGATGTACCCATTCCTGTAATCGGAAATGTAGTAAAGTCTTTTGTAAGAAGAAAAAATGGAAATCGAAAAGTATATGTCCATTTACCAAGTAATTATCCTCTTATATTAAAACCTTTATAAAATGAAATCTATAAATTACCTTAGCCTTATA
>PDWI01011866.1_pt1 | contig 12630 bp, 11 predicted proteins | sample 1430891 | NCBI WGS metagenome assembly PDWI01 (sample SAMN01162508, study PRJNA174530) | Oral metagenome, whole genome shotgun sequencing project. | biome: Marine environment; feature: Marine mammal; material: Swab sample of the gingival sulcus; isolation source: swab sample of gingival sulcus... | reverse complement strand
ATCGTTCTCGGCGATCTTGCGCAGGATGCGGCGCATGATCTTGCCCGAGCGGGTCTTCGGCAGGCCCGGCGCCCATTGCAGGTGATCGGGCTTGGCGATGGGGCCAATTTCCTTGCGCACCCACGCCACCAACTCGTCGCGCAGCGTGTCGGTGTAGTCGTAGCCGTCCATCAGGGTGACGTAGCAATAGATGCCCTGGCCCTTCAGGTCGTGCGGGAAGCCCACCACGGCCGCCTCGGCCACCTTCACATGCGCCACGAGGGCGCTTTCGATCTCGGCGGTGCCCATGCGGTGGCCGGACACGTTGATCACGTCGTCGACGCGGCCTGTGATCCAGTAATCGCCATCGGCATCGCGGCGGCAGCCGTCGCCGGAGAAGTAGTAGCCCTTGTAATCGGCGAAATAGGTCTTCACGAAACGCTCGTGGTCGCCGAAGACGGTGCGCATCTGGCCGGGCCAGCTGTCCTTGATGCACAGCACGCCCTCGCATTCCACCTCGTCGATCTCGGCGCCGGTGGTCGGGTCGAGCACCACCGGCTGGACGCCGAAGAAGGGTTTCATGGCGGCGCCGGGTTTGGTGGCGTGTGCGCCGGGCATCGGGGTCATCAGGTGGCCGCCGGTCTCGGTCTGCCACCAGGTGTCGACGATGGGGCAATGCCCCTTCCCGACCACCTCGTTATACCACTCCCAGGCCTCCGGGTTGATCGGTTCGCCGACCGAGCCGAGCACCTTCAGCGAGGAGAGGTCAAACTTGTTGACCGGCTCGTTGCCGTGACGCATCAGCGCGCGGATGGCGGTCGGGGCGGTGTAAAACTGGTTGACCTTGTGCTTCTCGCAGACCTGCCAGAAGCGGCCCGCGTCCGGGTAGGTGGGCACGCCCTCGAACATCAGCGTGGTGGCGCCGTTGGCGAGCGGGCCGTAGACGATGTAGCTGTGGCCGGTGACCCAGCCGACATCGGCGGTGCACCAGTAGATGTCGCCGTCGTGGTAGTCGAAGACGTATTCATGCGTCATCGCGGCGTAGAGCAGGTAACCGCCGGAGCTGTGCTGGACACCCTTTGGCGTGCCGGTGGAGCCGGAGGTGTAGAGGATGAAGAGCGGGTCTTCGGCGTTCATCGGCTCCGGCGGGCAGACATCGGAGGCGGCGTCGAACAGGGCGGTGTAGCCGTGGTCGCACGCCGACATCGGGATCTCGCCGCCGGTGCGCTCGACGACAAGCGTCGGCACGTCGCCGCAGATCTCGCGGGCCTTGTCGACATTCGTCTTGAGCGGGGTGTTGCGCCCGCCGCGCGGGGCCTCGTCGGCGGTGACGATGACCTTCGCCTGCGAATCCTGCACCCGCGAGGCAAGCGCCTCGGGCGAGAAGCCGGCAAAGACGATCGAGTGGATCGCGCCGATGCGCGCGCAGGCCAGCATCGCGTAGGCGGCCTCGGGGATCATCGGCAGGTAGAGCACCACGCGGTCCCCCTTGCCGACGCCCATGCCCTTGAGAATATTGGCCATCTTGTTCACGCTGACCGACAGTTCGCGGTAGGTGATCTTCTTGTCGACATTCGGATCGTCTGACTCCCAGATGATCGCCACCTGATCGCCGCGGGCCTCAAGGTGACGGTCGACGCAGTTCACCGAGACGTTCAGTTCGCCGTCCTCGAACCACTTGATCGACACATCGGGGTAGGCAAAGCTGGTGTTCTTGATCTTCGTGGGCTTCTTCACCCAGTCGAGACGCTCGGCGGCTTCTCCCCAAAAGCCCTCCGGGTCGTCGACGGAGCGCGCATACATCGCGTCGTATTTCGCCGCGTCGATTTTCGCATTGGCGACGAATTCCGCCGACGGCGCGTGGATCTTGAGTTCCGACATTTTTTCCTCCCGAGGCTGTGCCTCTGTGACATGGCAGCGCCCGCGGCGGTGCGCGCAGCGGGCATATCAGCTTGCGGTCAAGCCTTCGGGCCGGGGGCGTGGCCCCTGCGCGAAGCTGTTGAAGCGGCCTTCTGCGGGCAGGGCCGTCCCTTGACGCGATTGCCCCGAATGCTGCACAAGAGAAGAAAATGTCGCAACAAATACTTCTGAAGAAACGACTTTTCTGTAAATAATATGACTATGCAGGTGTAGAATTTGTAAAGGAGTTTTCTTGCGCCCGCAGAAACGCGCTGAAAGGGAGAGTTGAAATGCCCGCATCGCGGCTCACAGGATCGCGCATTCGCGAAAGGCGGCTGGCGCGGGGGATGCGACAGGTGGAACTGGCGCGTGCCGTCGGGATTTCGGCGGCCTACCTCAACCTCATCGAACACAACCGCCGCAGGATCGGCGGCAAGCTGCTGGTGAACCTCGCGCGGGTTCTGGAGGTCGAACCGGCGCAGCTCACCGAGGGGGCCGAGGACGCGCTGTTGGCGAGCCTGCGCGATGCGGCGGTGCGCGCGGGAAGTTCGGTGACGGAGGCCGAAATGCCGGAGGATTTCGCCGGACGGTTCCCCGGATGGGCGGCGTTGCTGGCCGGTCAGGGGCGGCGGATCGGTGAGCTTGAGCGGCTGGTGGAGACGCTGTCGGACCGGCTCGCGCACGATCCCCACCTCGCCGCCTCGCTGCACGAGGTGTTGTCGGCGGTGACGGCGATCCGCTCGGCGGCGTCGATCCTCGCTGGCCCCGGCATCGAACCTGACTGGCAGGCCCGTTTTCTGCGCAACGTGGGCGAGGAGAGCCGGCGGCTGTCGGAGAGCGCCGAGGGGCTGGTGGCCTATCTCGATGCGGGGGGCGAGCTTGCCGATGCGCCGCTGTCGCCGGTCGACGAGCTTTCGGCCTTCGTCGGGCGTTGCGGCTACCGCTTTGCGGCGCTGGAGGCCCCGGAGGCGGGCGCGGCGGAGGTCGACGCCATCCTTGCGGGCGCGCAAGACCTTGCCGACGCTGACGCCGCCGACCTCGCCCGCGCCACGCTCACCCGCTACCTCGCCGACGCCCGCGCCATGCCCGCCGCCGTTTTCGAGGCGGCGCTGCAGGAAGCGGAAGACGATCTCGCCCGCGTGGCCGCGGGTTTCGGCGTCGGGCTGGACGCGGTGTTGCGCCGCGCCGCGAGCCTTGGCGGCGATGCCGTCGGGCTGGTCGTCTGCGCCGGTGCAGGGGTTCGACCTGCCGCGCTTCGGGGCGGGCTGTCCGCTGTGGCCGGTGTTCCAGGCGCTGGCGCGGCCCGCACAGCCTGTCGCGTCCATCGTCGAGATGCCGGGGCGGATGGCGCGCCGGTTCCTGTGCCGCGCGGTGTCGCTGCCGCGCCCCGGGACGGGCTTCGGGCTGCCGCCAGTCTACGAGGCGACGATGCTGGTGCAGCCGGTCGAGACCTCGCCTGTGGCTGCGCTGCCGGTGGTGTTTGCCGGGAGCACCTGCCGCGTCTGTCCGCGCGACGGCTGCGCCGCGCGCCGCGAGCCGTCCATTCTCGGGGCTCGTGCGGGCACGGAAAACGCCGCGCCCTGACGCTATCTTTTGACAGGGCCGGGCGCATGCGGGATAGTCCACTCAAGGTGGAGGGCACATGAGCAAACGGATCGTGATTGTCGAGGACGAGCCGAACATCGCCGAAGCGATCAGTTTCATCCTGTCGCGCGACGGCTGGACGGTCTCGACCCATGCCAACGGCGAAACGGCAGCCGACGCGATCCGGGCCGCCGCGCCCGATGCGGTTTTGCTCGACGTCATGCTGCCGGGGCGCTCTGGCTACGACATCCTGCGCGAGCTGCGCGACGATCCGGCCCATGCCGCCCTGCCGGTGTTGATGCTCACCGCGCGCGGCCAGCAGAAAGACCGCGCCCTTGCCGAGAGTCTTGGCGTCACCCGCTTCATGACAAAGCCCTTCTCCAACGCCGAACTCCTTGCCGCCCTCGCTGAAATCTCCGGCGGCTGACCGTGGCGGGCCGTCGCGAACCGATCTTCCTCGGGCGTGAAACCTACCGCCGCCGCCGCGTGATCGACGCAATGCGCTTCTTGCCGGTCCTTGGCATCCTGCTGCTGTTCGCGCCCCTGCTGGGCGGGGCGGCGGTGGCACGCACGACCGCCGCGACGGGGCTGTTCGTCTTCGGGGTCTGGGCCGGGCTGATCGCCGGGGCGGCCTTTCTGGTGCGCCTGTTGGCGCGCGCGTCGGAGGGCGTCGCCTCCGATCCGCTGGAGCCGGACAGCGAGGAGCGCGTTTCGTGACCTCCAATGCCCTGTTCGCGGTCAGCCTCGCCTACGTTGCTTTCCTGTTCCTCGTGGCCTTCGCCGCCGACAAGGCCGCCCGCGCCGGGCGCGGCACATGGCTGCGCGCCCCCATCGTCTACACGCTCTCGCTCTCGATCTACTGCACCGCCTGGACCTTCTACGGCGCGGTGGGGCTTGCCGCGCGCACCGGGCTGGAATTCGTCACCATCTACCTCGGCCCGACCCTCGTCATGGTCGGCTGGTGGTGGGTGTTGCGCAAGCTGGTCCGCATCGGGCGGGCGCAGCGGATCACCTCGGTGGCCGACCTGATCTCGGCGCGTTACGGCAAGTCCAACCGGCTGGGGGTGATCGTGACGGTGCTGGCGGTGATCGGCACGACGCCCTACATCGCGCTCCAGTTGCAATCGGTGACCCTCTCGCTGGCGGTGTTCGCCCCCGACGCGCAGCCCGGCGGCGGAACCCATGTAACAGCGCTCTGGGTGGCTGTCGTGCTGGCCGTTTTCACGGTGATCTTCGGCACCCGCGCGGCGGATGTGAACGAACGTCACCACGGCGTCGTCATGGCTATCGCGGTGGAGGCGGTCGTCAAGCTGGTGGCGCTCATGGCGGTGGGGGCCTTCGTCGTCTGGGGCGTGGCGGGCGGCCCGGCAGGCATCGCGGCGCGCAGTGCCGCTTCGCCCATCGCCATGTGGGAGGTCGACGGCGCACGCTGGGTCTCGCTCACCTTCCTCTCCGCCGCCGCCTTCCTGACCCTGCCACGGATGTTCCAGGTGCTTGTCGTCGAGAATGTCGACGAACGCCAGCTCGCCATGGCCTCGTGGGCCTTCCCGCTCTACCTCTTCGCGATGTCGCTTTTCGTCATCCCCATCGCGGTGGTGGGGCTGACGCTGCTGCCCGAGGGCGCCAACCCCGACCTCTTCGTCCTCACCATCCCGCTGGCGACAGGCCACGACGCGCTGGCCACGCTCGCTTTCCTCGGCGGCTTTTCCTCCGCCACCTCGATGGTGATCGTCGCCTCCATCGCGTTGTCGACGATGGTCTCGAACCACATCGTCATGCCGATCTGGCTGCGCACCCGCGAGGACGGGGCGGCGATGTCGGGCGACGTGCGAAACGTGGTGATGACCGCGCGGCGCCTCTCCATCGCCGGGGTCCTGGCGCTGGGTTACCTCTATTACCGATTTTCCGCCGGCGGCGAGGCGCTGGCATCCATCGGCCTGATCTCCTTCACCGGCATCGCACAGGTGCTGCCTGCCATGCTCGGCGGCCTGTTCTGGCGCGGCGCAACCCGGCGCGGCGCGGCGGTGGGGCTGGTCGCGGGCTTCGTCGTCTGGGCCTACGCCCTGTTCCTGCCCTCCTTCGGCAACACCTTCCTCGGCGCCGAAACCATGGCCAACGGCCCCTTCGGGCTGGGCTGGCTGCGTCCACAGGCCTTCTTCGGCATCGACGGGCTGGACCCTGTCGTCCACGCGCTGCTGTGGTCGATGCTGGTCAACACGCTGGCCTTCGTGTGCTTCTCGCTGGCCTCCTTCCCGACCCCGCTGGAACGCCTGCAAGGGGTGCAATTCGTCCGGGTTTTCGAGCATTCCCACGCCCCGCGCGGCTGGCGGCACGGCTCCGCGCAGGCCGAGGAACTGCTCACCATGGCGCAGCGCATCATGGGGGGTGCGCAGGCGCAGGCGCTCTTCCAGCGGCAGGCGGAGAGTCAGGGAAAGTCCGGTTATCTTCCTGATATCACACCCGAATTTCTGGAGCTTCTGGAGCGCGAGCTGTCCGGCTCCGTCGGCGCCGCCACCGCCCATGCGATGGTCGCACAGATCGTCGGCGGCGTGGCGGTGTCGGTCGAAGACCTCATGGCCGTGGCCGACGAGGCGCAGCAGATCCTCGAATATTCCTCGCAACTGGAGGCGAAGTCGGAGGAGCTGACCCGCACCGCCCGCAAGCTGCGCGAGGCCAACGAGAAGCTGACCCAGTTCTCGGTTCAGAAGGACGCCTTCCTCAGCCAGATCAGCCACGAGCTGCGCACCCCGATGACCTCGATCCGCGCCTTCTCCGAAATCCTGCTGGGGGGCGACCCCGACAAGGCCACGCAGGAACGTTGCGCGACGATCATCCAGGACGAGGCGATCCGCCTCACCCGCCTGCTCGACGACCTGCTCGACCTCTCTGTTCTGGAGGCGGGGCAGGTCCAGCTGAACCTGCAAACCCTGCCGCTGGCGCGTGTGCTCGACAGTGCCGTGGCCGCGGCGGGCGACCTTGCCGGGCTGGAACTGCGCCGCTCTGCCGTCCACGAGGCGGTCACGATCAAGACCGACCCGGACCGCCTCGCGCAGGTGTTCATCAACCTCATCGCCAATGCGCGCAAGTATTGCGATGCCGCCGCACCGCGCCTGACCATCTGGGTGACGCACAAGCCCGGACTGTTGCAGGTCGATTTCATCGACAATGGCACCGGCATCCCCGAGGACAGGCAGGCGCTGATCTTCGAGAAATTCTCGCGCCTGACCGACTCGAAGAAGGCCGGTGGCGCGGGGCTGGGCCTCGCCATCAGCCGCGAGATCATGGACCGGCTCGGCGGCACCATCGCCTATTTGCCGGGGCAGGGGGGGGCGGCCTTCCGCGTGACGCTGCCGCGGGGCTGAATCTCGTTTCTGTCAACTCTTTGGTAAGGCTGACATGCGAAACCACGGGGGAAGCATTCGGAAGGTGCGCGATGAATCAGATGGTCAGCGTGATGCGGCGCATGGCGGGCGATGGGCGTCCGCCGCCGGAGTTCGGACGGATGAGTGCGGGCCGGGCGTTGCGGCTCGCGTTGGCGCAGGCGTCGCAGGAGCTTGCCGCGCTCGACGCCGTGCCCGGCGCAGCGCAGGATGAGCGGACGAGTGTCGCCCGGCTCGAAGAGCGCGTGGGCGAGAACGCGTTGTTCATGCTGCTCCAGGGGCCGAACGATGGGCTTGGCCTCGCCGTGGTCGATCCGGCGATGCTCGCCGCGCTTGTCGAGATCCAGACGACGGGGCGGGTGTCGCCGCGCCCGGTCGAGCCGCGTCACCCGACGCTGACCGACGCGGTCCTGTGTGCCCCGGTGGTGAACCGCACGATCGAACTGATGGCGCAGCAGATGGAGGCGGTTGGTGAGGCGGAACGGTTTGCCGGATACCGCTACGTCATCGCGCTCGAAAGCCCCCGTGCCATCGCCATGACCCTGCCCGATATCCCCTACCGGCTGCTGAACGTGCCGACCGAGTTTGGCGGCGGTGCGAAGTCGGGGCGGCTTTTGCTCGTGCTGCCGTTCGAGCCGCCCCGCCCGGTGCAGAGCATCGGCGGTGCGGTGTCCGGGCGGGCGTCCGGCTTCACCGATCAGTTGCGCGCACAGGTGATGGAGACCCACGCCCAGCTTTCCGCCACGCTGTTTCGCATCGAGATGCCGCTGGCGCAGGCCACGGCGCTGAAGCCGGGCGCGGTGCTGCACATCCCGCGCAGCGCACTGGAACGTGTCGTGCTGGAAGACCTCGAAGGCCGCCGCGTCGCCACCGGACGGCTTGGCCAGATCAACGGCAACCGTGCTTTGCGGCTGAACAAGGAGGACGCGTCCCCCCAGGCGCAGCCCGCCGCACAGGGCCTTTCGCTCCCGTTGCAGGGCGCTCCCAGGCCGGAGGTGTCGCTTGCCGGGCACCAGCCCTGAACGCTTGACCTGCATCAAAGCGCAAGCGCCTCTCCTTTTGGCACGATAACGAAAGCTTTGGGAGAAACCTATGGTTGAGACCGCCAGATACCGTACCATTCTGCAAAACCGCCTGAACGAATTGCAGGAGCGTCTGCACGAGATCGACGAAACGCTCGATTCGCACCAGTCGCGGGATTGGGAAGAGTTGGCAACGGAGCGCGAGGGCGACGAAGTCCTGGAGCGCATGGGGTCTTCCGGGAAGGTCGAGATCGCGCGCATCCAGGCGGCGCTTCTGCGCATGGATGAGGGCGAATTCGGATATTGTGTCGAATGCGGCGACGAGATTGCGCCGGAGCGGCTTGATGTCGTGCCCCACACCCCGTTTTGCAGGAGTTGCGCCGAAAAGCGCAGTTGAACCGCAGGCTGCAAGGCCGCGGGCCGGGAGGAGACGAAATGGAATTGGAACAGATCAAGGCGGAAATCACGGCGCTGCTGAAGGAAATCGCGGTTCACCCCGACGATGGCGACACCACGATCCTTGAGCAGAAGCTGCGTGAGCAGATTGCCGCGATGAAGGCACTGGGCGCCACGGTTCCGGCACATCTGCTCCAGTTCGATGATGACGAGCCTTCCGAGGAGGATGAGGTCGACGAAATGTGGGACAACATGCCGGTCTGACCGGGCTTTCGATCCGCTCGCCAAATTCATTGCGATTCCGGCAGGTTGGCCTACACTTGCAAGCAAATCGCACGTGACAGGCGGGCCTTGGCAGGTGCCGGAGGGATCGGATGGGAAAAGTTGTTCACTATGAAAAGCGCGACGGGTTGGCAATCCTGACGGTGTCGAACCCGCCGGTCAATGCGTTGACACATGCCGTGCGCAGCGCCCTGCTGGACGGGTTTGCCGCCGCGATTGCAGACGAAGCGGTGCAGGCGATCCTGTTGCGTGCGCAGGGCCACACCTACCCCGCCGGTGCCGACATCCGCGATTTCCGGCCGCACATGGAGAGCCCGTCGTTGCGCAGTCTTTGCGCCGCCATCGAGGCGTCGCCCAAGCCGGTGCTGACGGCGATCCATGGCACGGCGCTGGGCGGTGGGCTGGAACTTGCACTGGCCTGCCACTACCGGATCGTCGACCCGGACGCCAAGCTCGGCCTGCCCGATACGGCCCTGGGCGTCGTGCCCGCTGCCGGCGGAACCCAGCGCCTTGCGCGGATCGTCGGGGCTTCGGCCGCACTGGAAATTCTCGTTTCGGCTCGTGCCGTGAACGCGGATGTGGCCCGGAAGATCGGTCTGGTGGACGGCATCGTGCAGAAAGACCTCGAAGCTGCCGCGCTCCGAACGGCCCAACACCTGATCGAGACCGGGACACCCCCGCGCCCCAGTTGTGAGCGTCGCGACGGGTTTGGACAGCCGTCTGCCTACCTGAAAGCCGTTGCCGAACGTCGTGAGGCCCTGAAGGGGGATCGGCGGGCGGCCGTACACAAGGCGGTGGATCTTGTGGAAGCCGCGCTGTTGTTGCCGTTCGAGATCGGGATGGAGGTGGAACACGCCGCCTACGAGGATCTCGTCAACGATCCGCAGGCGCAGGGTCTGCGGTATGCTTTTCTGGCCGAGCGCCGCACGGCGCGGGTGCCCGAGGTGACGGACGAGACGGCGCGGCCTGTTCGGCAGGTGGCGCTTCTGGGCGGCGGGGCCGGGGCGGCGGCGGTGGCGCGGGCCTGTCTTGCGGCACAGATGCGCGTATCGCACTGGTCGCCGGAGCCGGCACAGGCGCGGGCCATTGCAGCCGCGATCGAGGCCGGCGTGTCGCGCGACGTGTCGCGTGGGCGGTTGCGGACGTCTGAACGCGAGGCCCTTCTGAGCCGGTTGACGCAGGCCGAGCGGGTCGAACAGCTCGGTGAGGCCGACTTGATCCTCATCATGACGCTGGACGATGCCGCGCAGCGGGAAGAAATCTTGTCACGGTTGGGCGCGGCGGCGCGGGAGGGGGCTGTTTTTGCCTCGACCGCCCCGGTGCCCGAGGCCGCGGCCATTGGCGCGGCGACGGGGCGCGTGGCCGACACGATGTCGATGCGGTTCTTCCGGCCGGTCCACCGGGTGCGGCTGGCGGAAATCGGGGCGCCCTCGGGGGGCGCGCACGATCTGATTGTCACCGGCGCACAGTTTCTGCGGTCGATCCGAAAGATGCCCGTCATCGCGCGGGGCGACGATGGTCAGATCGTGGCGCCTGTCGTGGCGGCTTTCGTGGACGCGGCGTGGCTTTGTGTCCTTGCCGGGGCGAGGATTTGCGATGTCGATGACGCGCTGCGCGACTTCGGCTACCTGCGCGGCCCGTTCGAAGCCATCGACGCGGCGGGAATCGTACCGATGGCGGCCACTGGCCGTGCGCTGGGCGCGCGTATCGCCGATCCGCTCGCAAGGATGGTGGAGATGGGCTGGCACGGGCGCTGGAGCGGTCGGGGGTTTTACCATTATGGCGAGGACGGTGCGGTGTCAGGCTCGACCGAGGCCGAAAAATTCGCCGAGTTGATGCGCCGCGATGGCGGTCGCACTCCGCGCGACATTGGTGCGGAGGAGATTGCCGAACGCTGCCTGTTGGCGATGGCCAATGCCGGGGCCGCGCTGCTGGCGGAGGGCGTGGCGTATCGCGCGTCCGACATCGACGTGGGCATGCTCACGGGCTTCGGTTTCCCGCGCTGGCACGGCGGGCCGATGCAGGAGGCCGACCGGATCGGTGTCCTGCACCTGCGCAACCGTCTGCGGGAGATCGCCGCCGAGGCGGATGCCGATTTCTGGACACCGCATCCGCTGCTGGACGAAATGGTCAGGAATGGCCGTCACTTCGACGAGTTCAACACGCGCTGATCCGGGTTCAGGCGAGAAACACGCCGGTGACGACCATCATCAGACCGATCGTGGACAGGGCCAGGGCGCCCATGTTCAGCGTCATGGCGCCTTGGACGACCGCCTTGAGCGCGTCGTCATCCAGCCCGGCGCGCTTGGCCTTCAGCACTTTCAGCGCCGAAGCCACGAGTCCGACCAGCCCGAGGACCGAAATTGCGGCGCCGATATAGATGAGCCAGGCCATTTGTTCTCTCCGGTTTCACATTCGCAGAAGGTAGCGCGTGCGGGGCCAGACATAAAGCCTTTCCGCCCCCGTTGCCAATGCGGCCCGCGCGAAAGGGGGGTTGAAGGCACGACTCGCTGCCGCTAGCAAGGAAGCCCCAGAAGCGGAGGAAGCGATGGATCTCACCGAAGACACCAAACCCGACAGCTACCGCGTCACGGCTGACGAACTGCGCCAGTTCATCGAGCGTTTCGAGCGGCTGGAGGCGGAAAAGAAGGACATTGCCGAGCAGCAGAAGGAGGTCATGGCCGAGGCCAAGGCCCGCGGCTATGACACGAAGGTGATGCGCAAGGTCATCGCCCTGCGCAAGCGCGACAAGGACGACATCGCCGAGGAAGAGGCGGTGTTGGAGATGTACAAGGAAGCGCTCGGCATGTGAGCCTGCGGGCGCGCCCCGGCGGGCGTGCCCGGCCTGCGTCAGGCGGTCAGCACCGTGACACCGGGGATGTGGGAGATTTCCAGCAGGTCGTCGTCGTAGACATCTGTCAGGTAATCGACCAGTTCCGGTGTCCATCCGGGCAGGTCCAGCTCTTCTTCGACCTCTTCGGCGAGCGCGTACTTGTCGAGGAAGGCGGAGAGGACGCGGCGGCGCTGAATCTCGTTGGCGGGCGGGTGCTCCGCCAGGTAGGCGCGCAGACGCTTGATCCCTTCCTTGGCCATGATCTGGTTCAGGATGTCAAAGCCGCCCATCATCTTGTGGTGGCGATCCAGACCGGACACTTCATGTAGCACTTCCGGCCAGATCAGTGGGGTGTCCTCGTTGCACCAGACGGTGACCGGCGCGTCGGGGTTGGCCTCGCGGATCGCGCGCACCATGTCGGCCCAGACCAGCGCGTCCGGGTCCATGCCCCGGGTGAAATCCCGGAACGTCCCCACCTGGTCTTTCACCCGGTCGTAAAGTGCGGGCAGGAATGTTGCCGGGTTGCGCACCGCGAGGAAGAATTCCACCGGGTTGTCGGGGAACAGGTTGCGCATCTGGCGGGTGCTGCGGCTCGCTTTCGGGTAGAGTGCGCCCTGCTTGAACGCCATCGGGTGCGGGCAAAGGAAGACGTCGTAGCTCATCACCAGACGTTCGGGCGCGTCCATGTCGAGGATCTGTTCGAAGAGGACATCCTGCGTGTCTTCGCTGGCCCGCTCGCCCTGGAGCTTGCTGCGGACTTCGCGGATCACCGGCCGGTAGCGCCCCGGCGGGGGGGCGGCGATGCCGTTGTCCATCAGGAGCTTGGCATTCTTCATGAGCGACTTCGGCAAGAGGCCCTCGTCGGTGCAATGTGCGCCAATGTGAAAGGCAATCCGGGTCTGCTTCATTTCATCGCCATGTCTGTTTCCGGGTATCCGTTTAATATACGCGGATTTCTGGACAGTTAAACCGCTTTCCCCTAAAGCTGCCGGCCATGACCGATCAAAACACTCAAGTATCGCCCCGCCGCCTGCGCCTGCCCGGACTCTGGTCTGTCGGAGCGCTGGTGATCGGGGTGGCCGTGGTGGCGCCGCTGGCGGCGATCCTGTGGCTGGCGCTGAACCCGACGGAGAACATCTGGCCGCACCTGGCGGCGACGGTTCTGCCGCGTTACCTCTCCAACACCCTGCTGCTTGCCGGATCGGTGGCGCTGCTCGCCGCCGCGGTGGGGACGGGGGCGGCGTGGCTGGTGGCG
>PDWI01008876.1_pt1 | contig 12631 bp, 10 predicted proteins | sample 1430891 | NCBI WGS metagenome assembly PDWI01 (sample SAMN01162508, study PRJNA174530) | Oral metagenome, whole genome shotgun sequencing project. | biome: Marine environment; feature: Marine mammal; material: Swab sample of the gingival sulcus; isolation source: swab sample of gingival sulcus... | reverse complement strand
ATGCTAGTACTGAAGTGGGAGTTTTCAATTCCCTTTGGGCTGATAATACCCAGCTTACAGTTCTTGAAAGCTTTATTGAAAAAATGACTAAATACTATAATTCTGATGTCTTTGTTACTCAAGGACTAAATAAAGATGAAATCAATAACTGGGTCAGTGATAAGACCAAGGGACTAATTGAGGGTATGGTTACAGATGAAGATATGGAAGCTTTAGTCTTAGCTATCTTTAACGCTATTTATTTTAAAGGAAATTGGACTTTTGCTTTTGATCCGGAGCAGACTCAAATAGGATCTTTTTGTTTGTCTAATCCTGTAGATGAAGCTTCGTTTAGAATAGCCGAATTTATGAAATCAGAAGGGAAAGATTTTACCTATTACTTTGGAGAAGAATTTAATGTTGCTCGCCTGCCTTATGGGGATCAAAAATTAGCTATGTATATTTTGCTTCCGGGGAAGGATGATTATAGCTTAGATAATCTTTTTGAGAATCTAGATTATGAAACTTGGAATAATTGTTTGAATAATTTAGAAAAAATTGAAGAAGATGATCCTAATTTCCCAAATTTCTACTTCAAAATGCCTAAGATGAAAATTAAAAATTCTTTCGAATTTAAAGAGATGCTAGAGATGCTTGGTCTTCATCAAATCTTTTCTAGGCCGGATCTTGCCAATTTAGTTGTAGAGAATTCTGCGATTTGTTTCAAAGATATAAAACAGGCTTCGTTTATTGAAGTGAATGAAGCTGGAACAGAGGCTGCCGCTGCTTCCGAAAGTCCGGGAAGTAATTCTATTTCTTGTTTTTCTGCCAGTAAACCATTTGTTTATCTCATCCAAGATGATAGAAGCAAATCTATTTTATTTATGGGTAAAGTTACTAATCCATCCGGTTTTGTGAAATAGAGTGATTTATGAACAAGAGGCTAGGACTGACACTCCTCCAAGGGAGGAGAATTTTCAGACTATCGTGTTAGTTACGAAATAGTTAAAATTCCCCTTCTTAGAAGGGGTGGCGGTGAAACCGCCGGGGTAGTTTAAAAACTCACAATTAATGAAAGATTTAAGGTTTTTCTTGCTCAAAATTCTACTTTTTGGACACCCTCTTTTATTTTAAAATGGTTTCGTATTAAAAGTAGTAAGCATTTGGCTATCGCAATTATAGCGAAGCATTTTAATTTTCAATTGGAGCGTAGAGACCCACTTCTACATTTGTTGTCGTATATTCTAATATCGTTATTTAGTAACTAATATCACTATAAAATAAGACAAACTTCAATTATCCTGTGAGATAGAGACGCAAAGCATTGCGTCTCTACGATACCATCAACATAACAACCATTTTCCCAAATAACATCATCGCTATAAATCACGAATAACAATTCTGCATGGGCTTCGCCGAATTCCCCAAAATGTAGTTGGGCTTACGCCGAACTCCCCAAAATGTAGTTGGACTTACGCCGAACTCCCCAAAATGTAGTTGGGCTTACGCTGAACTCCCCAAAATGTAGTTGGGCTTACGCCGAACTCCCCAAAATGTAGTTGGACTTACGCCGAACTCCACTTCGTTCCGTTTCTGCATTCTGAATTTTGCATTAGAGCGTCAGCGACCCGCTTCGCTATATGTCTCAGAATTTTTCTGTTATTTCACGAGAGCGATTTTAGTTGTTCTCCTAACTCCGGCTGTCTCAAGTCTGCAAAAATAAACCCCACTATTTAAATGATCTCCTCTAAAATTAACTTGATGGAGTCCTTTAGTTAGTTTCCGATTAAGTATCATTTCTACTAACTCCCCTTTGATATTATAAATAGAAAGCTTAACTTTAGAATCTTTATTAAGCTTGAAAGCGATAGTAGTTTTAGGGTTAAAAGGATTAGGATAGTTTTGATAAAGCTCTATTGCTTGCGGTTTATTTTCTGCAATTGAAGTTTCATCTGTTCTAAAAATAAAATCTTTTTGATTTGAAATTAGCAACTGATCTGTTACTCTAACTTTAATATTCCAAGTTTTATTGGGCTCATTAACAATTCCGCTTAAAGATCCATCTTGAGCAAGATTAAGTCCTAATGGAAACTCTTCTGCTTTTAAAATAATTGATTTGTTTTCGGGATTTGGTAAGTTAGAAGTTTGAGTTATTAAATAATTTTCACCATCACCATTAGAAATTCCGGCAGCATAGTAAATATTTTGGGTAAAATTATCGCTATAATAGAAATTTATAGTGCCATTCTCTTCAATTTTAATTGCAAATTCAAGATCAATCTCCGGCTCTTCAAATTTGGATGTTTTCCAAAGGAAAGTTGCTGAATTATCTTCTATTTTATATCTTAAAAAGTCTCCACTTTCCGGATATAGCATTAAATCACTGCCATAAGCGGTAATACATTTATTGCCTACAATTGCCTCTTCAGATCTAATATATTCAAAGCCATCTTCGAAAAGAATTGAGCCATCTGTGCTAACAAAAACTCGGTCATATTTTTTTCCGTAAAATAAAATTTCAAATGGCAGATTAATTTCAGTTACAGAGTCATCATAGCTGGAAGGTTCTATTTCTGTTCCGTTATTTTCAGGATAAGGATCGGTTGTTTCCTGCTCCTCATATTCATAAATTAAGCTCCATTGATAAGGATCATTTGCTCCTTCGGCTTCAAAATTAAAATTAAATTCTTGCCCCGGATGACAAACAGGAATTTCTTCTGTGGTAATAATTGGTTTTTGAACAGTTAGATCTTTTGTTACCCCAATGTAAGTAGTCTGATTATCTAAAATTACAAATTCTTCTCTATTTCCATAAACTTTAGTCGTAGTCCCATCGTGAAGATAAATTTCAAAATCTTTTATTTGTCCGTCAGTAGTTCCCAGAGGATCAACCTCTTTAATACCCAAGAAAACCTTATAAGCATCATCTTGATCCACAAATGATAAGAGTGGAGATACATCAAGTCCTATTTCTAAAAATTTATCGGGAGAATCAACTCTAAAACTATGATCTCCTCCTTGGAAATTAAAAATAGGATAAGAAATAGTATGTTCAGGGATTTCATCTTCAAGGTTTTTACTAATTCCTGCGAAAATTTTTATTTTTTCACGAGAGGCGTGCTTAATTTCTGCCTTCAAAGTCAGTTTCGGCTCTATTTGATTTTTAACAGTAATAACATAAGCAGTCTTATTTCTAATACCACCATTATTAACATCAAATGCCAAAAGTCTATAAGGAACATAAGCTTTACCATCATTTCCCCAGTAAACACCCCAAGTATTAGCCATGATTAAAGCTCCAACTTCCCAGTCCTTCATATCAACAACGCCATCATCGTTTATATCAATATCATTGGTAAACTGACCATCGTTATTATAGTCATATTTAATCTGATCATCATAGCCTACAAAAGTCATGGCATGGTTTACTTTATTACCCCAAGCGGTAACGATTAACTTTCCATTTTCATAGTCATCAGCTATATAGTCACTCTGGTAGCCATCTTCATCTGTAACTCCGGCAGAAAAATTAGCCAATCCGCCGGCTTCAGCTCCATTTAGATGATCAAAAAACCAATTTTTGAGAGTATTTAGACCTTCCGGTGTATTTAATTCAATGGCGAGGACTTCATCAACCCTATAATTCATTCCCGAAAGATAATTTTGATAACCATTCATCCATAGAGTTGATTCATAATAGTAATCATCAGGCCAAAGACCACCGTAAGTACTAACAGTTGGGCAACCATTTTTGGATAAAATATCCCAGCCGTCAAAATAAGTGGAGCCGCTACCAACTCCTCCGTTTAAAAAATTCCAAGTATAATGAGACGGAAATTGATTTTCTTCGATATTAGCCTCTGTTCCTTGAGAAAAATTATACTCATAAGTGAAGTTATAGGCTATGCCACTAGCTTGAGAACAACTTCCTCCTTCTTGATTGAAAATTCCTCTAAAATAAGGTTGCTCGGTATTATCAATTCTAGTTGGTAAATCTTTGGGAGTTTCTTTGACTAGCAATCTTTTCATTTTGGCAAGCATTTCCTGGTCTTTAGGAGTAAGCTTTCTTTCTCCTCCTGCCAGCCATTTTTCTCCATTTGGATCAGGATTAGTATTGATTAGAGTGGCATTAAGCATTGCAAATAAGATTAAACTTAGTATTAGAGTCAGCTTTTTCATGATTGTTCCTCTTTTGATTAAACGAAGTAATTAGAGCCTGCGGAAAATTATTATGGTTAATGATCTGAGCATCTCCATCGCATCTTCTATAAGATATAGAATAAATTATAATAATAAAAGTAAATTAAGTTAAAAATATCAAGCAAAAACTTTTAGAAATTGTTATATTCCTAAAGTGGAGCGTCCTGAAAAAGTCATAAACGCAGGAGTTCTAGGCACCACGCAGTAGCAGCGTAAGCTCAAAGCGTGGTAAAGGAGCGGAGTTTACACTAGTAAATGAGTACCGGAAAACGGATTTTAACGACCAAGTCCAAAGTTTATGGCTATTCATTGTAATGGTAAGTGCACGATTTTTACTGATTTTCTTTCAAAATCTTGCATTTTATAAATTTAAAAAACAGGTAACTAACTAAATATTAATATTTAATAGTTTTTAAGGGTGCTCTAAAGTGGAGCGTCCTGAAAAGGGGAAGTAGAGTAAAAAACCACTCTCTCGGCTGGTGATATAAAATAGAAAATTGCGATGATAAAAATTACCCATATACATGAAGATTCACCTATTTTAGAAAAAGGATTTGAAATAGGAGATTCTTTGGTCGAAATTAATGGTCAGGAAGTAGATGATAAATTTGACTTTCAATTCTATAAGGATGATGAAGAATTAACCATTATTTTGCAGAAGAAAGAGAGCAAAAATCAGATCCAAATTGAACTTAAAGGTGATGATATTTACTTAGTTGATGATCTTGAAGTGGAAGAAGTAAAGATCAGATCTTGCGTCAATAATTGTGTTTTTTGCTTTATCAGACAAAATCGTAAAGATTTAAGAAAATCACTCTATTGCAGGGATGATGATTATCGTTATTCTTTTCTCTACGGGAATTTTATTACCATGTCTAATATGACTCAGAAAGATCTTGATAAAATAGTTACCCAAAATTTAACCCCGCTCTATGTTTCTATTCATTCTTTAAATCCTGATATTAGGCAAAAGCTTGTTAATCCGAGGACTAATGGTGAAATTTATAGTAAAATAAAATTTTTACATGATCATGATATTGCGATGCATGGGCAAGTTGTGCTTTGTCCCAATGAAAATGACGGGAAAGATTTAGAAAATACAATTCAAAAGCTCTCAGACCTGTTTCCCAGCTTTAGATCTTTATCGGTGGTTCCTGTAGGGCTTACTAAATACCGCAAAAACTTACCGGTTTTAACTCCTGTGGATAAAGCAAAGGCAAGAGAGGTTTTAGATCTTATCACAAAATATCAAGAACAATGTTTAGAAAAATATGGAACTCGTTTTGTTTTTGCAGCCGATGAATTTTATTTAAAAGCTGAATATGAAATTCCTCCCGATGAGAATTATGAAGATTATGAGCAATACGAAAACGGAATAGGAATGATTAGAGATTTTTATAATCAAATTTCAGATTCTAAATCGCTATTTTCCAAAAAGAGCAAAAAAAAGAAAAATATTCTATTTGCAACCGGGAAATCTTTTGCTCCTATTTTAGAAAAACAACTTACGGATTTATTTGGCAAATCTAAAACTCTTGATTTTAAGGTTTTAGAAATCAAAAATAATTTTTTTGGGGAAAGTATTACTGTTGCCGGACTTTTAACAGGGGGAGATATTAGTGAGCAGGTTGGAGAATATTTGGCTGAGGTGAAGAAAAAATATGATCTTTTGGTGCTTCCTCCATCTTGCATCAATTTTGATGGTTTTTTTTTAGATGATATGAAGCCTGAAGACATTGAGCAAAAACATCATTTGAAAGTAGTAATTTTTAAAGATTTTGAGCAACTAAAGAGAGAGATTGATAATACTTGATCTTTTTTGTTAGAAATTTTATATTTTATAAAATAAAGTAGAGTGAAATTCTAATTATGTTTTAGGATGATCTGATAGGTAAGAAGGTAATTATGATAAATAGAAAAATAAGAGTAATAGTAGTAGATGATTCTGCTTTAGTTAGAAAAATTTTAACTAGGGGCTTAAGTAGAGATCCCGAAATAGAAGTTATTGCCCAAGCTAATGATCCTTTTCAAGCTAGAACTTTAATTAAAGAACTCAATCCCGATATTATTACCCTTGATGTTGAGATGCCTAGAATGGATGGGGTTGAATTTTTAAAAAGAATGATGCCGGTCAGACCAATGCCGGTAATAATGGTAAGTTCTTTAACTACGCGAGGGGCTAAAATTACAATGGATGCTTTAGATGCGGGAGCTTTAGATTTTATTAGCAAGCCGGAGAGCGATATTTCTAGAGGGCTGGAGGCTATGCTTGATGATCTCATCAGAAAAGTAAAATCCTTGGCTAGAGTTAAGATTAAAAGAAAATTTACTAAATTTGATCCTAAATCTAAATTTGGGCAAGGAAATGTAATTCAGCAAAATTTATCCTTAAGTAATTCAACTGATAAAGTAATTGCAATTGGTGCTTCTACAGGAGGGACTGAAGCTATAAAAGAGGTTATTACTAAATTTCCTGCAAGTACTCCGGGGGTAGTAATTGTGCAGCATATGCCGGCTGAATTTACCAAAATGTTTGCTCAAAGACTGGATGGATTATGTGCAATGGATGTTAAAGAGGCGGAAGATAATGATCGAATTTTACCCGGCAGGATTTTAATAGCTCCGGGAGATTATCAGATGAAGGTTATTAGGGCAGGAGGAATTTACAAAGTAAAATGTGTTAAAGAAGCCTTGGTTAGTGGGCATAGACCTTCTGTTGATGTTCTTTTTAGATCCATAGCAGAGTATGTGGGTCGCAATGCTGTTGGAGCAATTTTAACCGGAATGGGAAAAGATGGAGCTCTGGGAATGCTGGAGATGAGAAATAATGGAGCCAGAACTATTTCTCAAGATGAAGAAAGTTCTGTGGTTTACGGGATGCCGATGGAAGCTTATAAAAATGGGGGTAGCGAAAAATCTGTGCCTCTAAAAAATATTGCCAATGAAATTTTGGAATTAATCAAAAAGTTATAGGGAAATTTAGTTTGATTTCTCAAGTTTAAGTTTTTATTTTTTTTTCCGATATATATTAATGGTTGAGAAATAAAATCTTCTAACGAAGAGAATGAAAATTTAGAGAGCATTAGATAGGAATAAAATTTAGGGAAAGATATGGATAAGGCAACAGTCATTGGAATGGTATTAGGTACCGCAGCAATTATTATTGGGATTTTTCTTGGAGGATCTATCCTTGGTTTTATTGATCCCCCTTCTATTTTCATTGTAATCGGGGGAACTATATCAGTACTTTTGATTTCTTTCCCAATGAATGATATTAAAAGTTTAATCAAAATTATGAAAAACGCCTTCCTAGATAATCAAAAATCGATGAAAGAAACTATTGAACTTTTGGTGCAACTTTCAGAAAGGGCCAGAAAAGAAGGAATTTTGGCAATTGAAAAGGTCTTGGAAGATATTGATGATGCTTTTTTGAGCAGTGGTTTAAGGCTTGCCGTTGACGGGAGTGATCCTGAGGCGATTAAAGAATCTATGGAGATTGAACTTCAAAATATTGAGACGAGACATAAAAGAGGTCAGCAAATTTTGGATACAGGAGGAGCAATGGCTCCGGCTTTTGGAATGATTGGAACCTTGATTGGTTTGGTAAACATGCTTAAAACAATGAGTGATCCTTCTTCGATCGGTCCTTCGATGGCGATTGCACTTTTGACGACTTTTTACGGGGCTGTTATGGCAAATTTAATTTTTATTCCTCTAAACACCAAGCTTCAGGGGATAACTGCCAGAGAGGTTAATCAAAAAGAATTGATTATTGACGGAGTAATTGGTATTCAAGGAGGAGATAACCCTAGAATGCTCAGAGCTAAGTTAGAAACTTATTTACCTCCTAGTTTGAGAGAAAAAGAGTAATTGGTAAAGGATATAGTTTATGGCTAAGAAAAATAAATGTCCGGATTGTCCATCAATTCCCGGTTGGATGACAACTTTTTCAGACTTAATGAGTTTACTGCTTACTTTTTTTATTCTTCTGCTCTCTTTTTCTTCTGTGCAAGAATCTAAGTTTCAGCAGGCGAGAGGCTCCTTACTTGCGGCCTTTGGTCTTTTAACTCACGGAGGGGATACTGTTGTGGAAACCCCTCTGGATAAATATATTCCTGAGCCTCCGGATGAGGCTTATAACGATGAAGAAGTTTTAGAAGAGTTGAATGAAGAAATTGAAAAATCTTTAAAAGCAATGAATTTTCAAGAAGCCCTACCCAAAAATCTTTTAAAATTAGAATTAACAGAAAAAGGGTTGCATATTTTAATTAGCGATTCTCTTTTCTTTGATTCTGGAAAATCTTTAATTAAAGAAGATTTTAAGCATTTACTTTTGGCTATTGGCAAGGTAATTGCTTCCAATTCCGATAAATATAGTATCAACATTGAAGGGCATACCGATGATACTCCAATCAATACTGTTAGGTATCCTTCAAATTGGGAGCTCTCGTCTGATAGAGCTATAAATGTTTTGAAATTTATGATAAACGAATTTGCAATACCTCCGGAAAAAATTTCAGCAACAGGCTATGGAGAATATAGACCAATTGCGTCTAATAAAACTAAGAAAGGTAGAGCAAGAAATAGAAGAGTTGAAATATATCTTGATCAAACGCTCAAGAAGCATTAACTTAGAGAAGTTATATTTCATGGTATAGGAGAAGATTAATGGCAAAAGATAATCAAGTTCCTGAGGAGCAAAAAAAAGAGAAGAAATCGCCGTCCATAATAATTTTAATAGTTGTTATGCTAATTAGTGTTGTGGGGGCTTTTTTTACCGGTAAAATTATGGGGAGTAATGCTGCACCTGTGGCAAAACCTGTAGAAGTTGCCATTCCCGATACTCTCGAAGATGGAACGATGAATATTGATCAAGTTATGATCAGTGATCTAGCAATTAATCCAATGTCTAAAAGGAAGAATCCGCCAATTTTAGCCTTAGAAATTGGAGTTGAGATTAAGCCTAAGATAGAAGGGCCTAAAGAGTTTGAAGAAAAAATTATCAAAATAAAAGACTTGGTAAATTCTTATTTTGCTGCCAAAAATGTAGCTTATTTAAGAGATCCAAGGAGTAAAAGAGTTATGAAGAAAGAGCTTAAGCAGATTCTTAATAGACTATTTGAGAAATCGGAAGTTTTAGAAATTTATTTTCCGGTCTATTTGATTCGTTAAGAGGTTTATCCATGGGCAAGATATTATCACAAGAAGAAGTTGACGCTTTATTAAATTCTGCTAAGAAAGGGCAGGATTTTGATGCTTTGGGAGAAGAAAGTAAGGTTGTAGAGTATCTTTATGATTGGAAAAATCCGACTAAACTTAATGCCGAAGATAAGAGACAACTTAAACAAATATTCCAAATCTTTGCTACTTCTTTCAGTACTTATTTGCAGACGACCTTAAAATCAATAGTTGATATTAATCTTAAAGATATTAGTACTGTGGGTTATAGCGATTATCTGCTCAGTGTTTCTGAACCTACCTGCATGTACAAACTCTTTATTGATAAATTAAAAGCGGATGCTTCCATTGAAATTCAGCCTACTTTTGTTTTCTTTGTAGTTGATAAATTGCTTGGGGGGGATGGCAAAACCTATGATCTTTCAAGATCTATTTCTCCCATTGAAGAAAGTATTATGCTCAAAATTATGCAAAATGCGTTTCTTTCTTTAAAAGAAGCTTGGAGAGGGCATATCCCCGGGTTAAATTTTCAGTACAATGGTTTTGAAAATAACCCAAATTTTGTTAATATTGCACCTTCAACCGATGTTGTGGCTGTTTTTACTTTTGAGATTATTATAAAAGACGATATTTTTAGTTTTACAATTTGTTTTCCGAGCAGGGTTATGGATCCTATTTTGGAAAAAATTTCAACTGCAGCTTGGCAAGATCAGCAAAATGTTACTAAACAAAATATCAATATAATAGAAGATTATATTAAATTTTCTAAAATAGAAATTAAAATTGAACTTGGGAAATGTGAGCTTTCTACTTATGATTTTATGAATTTAGAGGTTGGTGATGTTATTGAGCTCGGAACCAAAGTCAATGATTTACTTTTGATGCAGGTTGATAATAAGCCTAAGTATTATGTGAAAGCCGGAGCCACAGGCAATCATAAAGCTTTTGAATTTGTTAGAGCATTAAATCCGGAGGAAGAGAGAAAATATGAAGCTTGAAAATCTTAGTGATGATAGAAGAGAAGTTTTAAATACACTTAACGATGTTTATAAAGAAAAATCAATTAATGTGATATCTACCAGTATTAACCAAGATATTTCTTTTGAAAGAGATATGAATGAGTTAGCGGATTCTGAGAGAATTAAATCGACTTTAGGGCAGAGTTTCGTCTTTATTAAATTTGGGTTTAAAGAAGGTTTTGAAGGTCAACTTGGACTTGTGCTTTCTAAATCTACAGTAGCTCAGATTGCCGATAAAATGCTAATGGGTGAGGGAGATGCTGATTTTGATCCTGATGAACATTTGGAGGCCGTTCAGGAGCTTAATGATCAGATTTTGGGTGCTGCAGCAACGGAGTTTACCGGACTTTTTGAATTTCCTATTTCTTTTGCCGGTTCACAGTCTATTTTAGCTAGTTATGACGAAATTAAAGAGATGCTTTCAGAAGCTGATTTAATAACTAAGTATGACATTAGTATTTTAGATAATTCAGAAGTTTATTTCATTGTTTATAACACTACTTTTGAGAATATTGTTAGGAAAATTTCTGATTTTTCAACTGATGATCTAAGCCCGACTAAGAAAGTGGATGCTCTAGAAACTACAACTATTGGATCCAATATGATTGGAGAGGTTAGTTCCGGTAGGGATTTGGGACTTTTGATGGATGTGAGGCTTCCTATTAGCGTTGAACTGGGTAGGAAAAAAATGTTTATTAGGGATATTTTGAGACTAACTCCCGGAGAAGTTGTTGATCTGCCCAAATTACAAGGAGAACCTGTTGATCTCTATGTTAATGATAAGAGATTTGCTACGGGTGAAGTGGTAGTTATTGCTGAAAATTTTGGGATCAGAATTAAGTCTTTAATCAAGCCGGAAGAAAGATTAAAAGAAGGAGATGCTTGGGTTGATGATCTGCGTTCAAAAACAAATAAATAAAAATTTATTTTCTACGAGAAAAAGAGATTTTGTGAATAAAGGAAAGTATTTCTTATTCTTAATCTTTTTTTTGTTTTTAGGTAATCTTTCTGCTATTTCATTAGAAAAAACAGATTCTTTGCTTTCTGTTAATAGTAATGATACTGCTTATGTGCAGCGAGTAGCCGCTAAGAGCCTGAGAACTAATTATAATTGGACTGAAATTATTTTTAAGCTTTTTATAACGGTAACTCTGATTGTTGTTTTAATTTACCTTGGAGTTTTAATTTTAAAAAAGATCTCCGGCAGAAGGAAGTTTTGGGGTAATATTTCTCGGGAATTTTATGAGGTTTTAGCTACCGCTCCGATTACTTTCAACAAGCAGTTTGCTGTTATTAGATTTGGAAAAGTTATCTATATTCTTGCTCTCAGTGAAAAAGAAGTTTCTTTAATTGATAAGATTGATGATTTAGAAGAAGTTGCCGAACTCGAAAAAAGCTTAAAATACTATTCTAATAACCCTTCGATAGCTAAGGGGGATTTTAGCAAAGTACTGAAAAAAACTTTAAAAAAGACAAAAATATACGATGAAAAATAAAAGATTTTTACTATTACTTATTTTATTGGTTGTTCCGGTAATTTTTGCTCAAGTTAATATTCCAACCATTACTCTTGCCGCCAAAAAAGCTGAGAATCCTCAAGAAACCGCCACTGCAATTCAAATTTTAGTCTTGCTAACAGTTTTAACTCTAGCACCATCAATTATTATTATGATGACTTCTTTTACTCGAATAGTGGTTGTTTTCCATTTTATTCGGCAGGCGGTTGGAATTCAGCAAGTTCCTCCCAATCAAGTAGTAATTGGATTGACTTTATTTCTAACATTTTTCATTATGGCTCCCACTTTTTCTAATGTCTATAATGAAGCTTTTCTTCCCTATTCTGAAAATCAAATTAGTCAGGATTCTGCCTTTACTAAAGCTGGTATGGAAATGAAAATATTTATGCTCAAACAAACAGGAGAAAGGGAATTAGAACTTTTTCTAAGTTTGAATAAAGGGAAACTTCCTAAAACTGCTTTAGATATTCCTCTTCATGTTGTAATTCCTGCTTTTGTAATCAGTGAATTGAGAATTGCTTTTCAAATTGGATTTATTTTATATTTGCCATTTATAATTATTGATATGGTTATTGCCTCTATTTTGATGAGTATGGGGATGATGATGTTACCCCCAATGATGATTTCCCTGCCTTTTAAAATTTTGATTTTTATTTTGGTAGATGGGTGGTATTTGTTGATTCAGTCTTTGGTTAATGGTTTTAATTAAGCACTTATAGAGGGGAACAGTGGACTCAA
>PDWI01007970.1_pt1 | contig 12631 bp, 10 predicted proteins | sample 1430891 | NCBI WGS metagenome assembly PDWI01 (sample SAMN01162508, study PRJNA174530) | Oral metagenome, whole genome shotgun sequencing project. | biome: Marine environment; feature: Marine mammal; material: Swab sample of the gingival sulcus; isolation source: swab sample of gingival sulcus... | reverse complement strand
CTTTGCGTTCTTTGCGGTTAAAAAAGAAAAATTTTATTCCAACATTGTCTACGCAGAAAGTTGTTTCTTTAATTCGTCAATCGAAAATCTACATTCGTCAATATTCCGTCTTCCGTCTTCCGTCTCCTGTCTTCCGTCTCTAAATCGTCAATTATCATTAACACAAGACAAATAAAAAGTTAATAAAGCGTTAAAGTCATAATTTTTTAACATATAATTCAAATTCATTAACTCCTTTTAACGATATTTTTTCTACATATGGTAAAGTAAGATATTACTTTTGGGCTGTCAAAAAAAAGAAAAATAAATAATAATTTAAAAATAAATAAAGACATGGAACAATCTGTTGATATAAAAGAATTAAACGAAAGAATAAAAAACGAAAGTTCATTTGTAGATTTATTAATGCTGGAGATGAACAAAGTAATTGTAGGGCAAAAGCATTTGGTAGAAGGCTTAATGATAGGTTTGTTAAGTGACGGACATATATTATTAGAAGGTGTTCCCGGATTAGCAAAAACATTAGCTATTAATACTTTGGCTAATATTGTTGATGCTAAATTCAGTCGTATTCAGTTTACTCCTGATTTATTACCTGCCGACTTATTAGGTACAATGATATATAGTCAGAAAAACGAAGAGTTTATTATAAAGAAAGGTCCTATCTTTACTAATTTTGTATTAGCTGACGAGATAAACCGTGCTCCCGCAAAAGTTCAAAGTGCTTTATTAGAAGCTATGCAAGAACGTCAGGTAACCATAGGTGAAACAACATATAAATTAGAAGAACCATTTTTGGTAATGGCTACCCAAAACCCAATTGAGCAAGAAGGAACTTATCCTCTTCCTGAAGCACAGGTTGACCGTTTTATGATAAAGTTAGTATTGGATTATCCTAAGAAAGAAGAAGAACAAATAATTATACGTCATAATTTAGCAAAATCATTTCCTAAGGCATCTACAATATTAAAGCCCGAAGACATTATTAAGGCTCGTGAAGTAGTTAAGGATGTATATATGGATGAGAAAATAGAAAAATACATTGTTGATATAGTATTTGCAACTCGTTTCCCTGCGGATTATAATCTTGATAAATACAAAGAAATGATTTCTTATGGTTGTTCGCCACGTGCAAGTATCAGTTTAGCAAGTGCAGCTAAGGCTTATGCATTTATCAAACGTCGTGGATATGTAATTCCGGAGGATGTAAGAGCTGTTTGTCATGATGTATTGCGTCACCGTATTGGATTATCATACGAGGCGGAAGCAAACAATATTACTTCGGTAGATGTTATTAACGACATTTTAAATACAGTTGAAGTACCGTAGTATATGAATTAAGAATTAAGAATTAAGATTTTTTATTTCGTACTTTAATTTTCCTGAAACACCGGAAGAAATTGAAGAAACAATGTTTGGTTTAGCCAATGAAGAAATTAAGGTAATTTGTAATTCTTAATTAAAATTCATATTTACTTTTATCTAATTACTGTGTAATTTAGATAATAAAATACTTTAAATATTAAAGCTATTATTAAAATGGAAACTACAGAGCTTTTAAAACAAGTACGAAGAATAGAAATAAAAACCAGAGGATTATCAAGAAATATATTTGCCGGAGAATATCATTCTGCTTTTAAAGGGCGTGGTATGACCTTTAGCGAAGTACGTGAATATCAGTATGGCGATGATATTAGGAATATAGACTGGAATGTGACGGCTCGTTTCAATCACCCGTTTATAAAAGTTTTTGAAGAAGAACGAGAGTTAACAGTAATGTTGTTGATTGATGTCTCGGGTTCTCGTGAATTCGGAACTTCTTATAAATACAAAAAAAATATAATAACAGAAATAGCTGCTGTTTTAGCTTTTTCGGCAATTCAAAATAATGACAAAATTGGTGTTATCTTTTTTTCGGATAAAATAGAAAAAATTATTCTACCTAAAAAAGGTAGAAAACATATTTTACATATTATACGACAGTTGATTTCATTTAAACCCGAAAACAGAACTACTAATATCAGCGAAGCTTTAAGGTATTTAACTAATGCCATAAAAAAACGATGTACTGCTTTTGTTATTAGTGACTTTATGGATAATGATTTTGAAGATGCTTTAAAAATTGCAAATCAAAAACACGATGTAGTTGCTCTGCAAGTTTATGACCAACGCGAAACAATAATGCCAAATATTGGTTTAGTGAAATTTAAAGATGCCGAAACAGGTAAATATTCTTGGATTGACACTTCAAGTAAAAAAGTTAGAGAAAATTATGAAAAATGGTGGCAAGATACTTCCGACAATACTAAAGCGATATTTAGAAAATGCGGCATAGATGCAACTTCAATAAGAACCGATGAAGACTATGTGAAATCGTTGATGTATTTATTTAAAAAACGAATATAAAATGTTGAATATAAAAAAAATAAGTAAATTAATATATAAGGCAACATTATTGGTTGCCATGCTGTTAGTTTTGTCGGCTCAACAGTTAAATGCTCAGCAGATTACAGCTAATGCATCTCTTGATACAGCATTTATTGCAATAGGAGGGCAAGCCAATTTAAAGTTGGAGCTTAGCAAACCTGTTAATATGAATATTTTATTTCCGGCATTAAAAGATACAATTAATAAAAATATAGAGATTGTAGAAATAGGCAAAGCAGATACATTAAAAGTTGGAACAGACAGAGAGGTTATTAGCCGTAATTATATTATTACATCTTTCGATACGGGATTATTTTATATTAACCCTTTGGAATTTCAGATTATTCAGGGTGACACAAAAGACTATGTGAAATCAAATGCTTTAAGTTTAAATGTATTAAATCCTTTTAAAGAAGTAAATCCCGAAAAAGGAATTGCCGATATTAAAGCACCAATAGATACTCCTTTTATATTCAGAGAGTTATTGCCTTATGTATATGCAATAGGTGGCGGTTTAATAATAGTTGCGTTATTGGTGTTTTTAATTATTTGGTATATACGTAAACGAAAAAATAAACCCGAACCGGAAGTTATTATTCCTGTAGAAGCAGCTCATATAGTAGCTTTGCGTAAGTTAGATAATATAAAAGCTGCTAAACTGTGGGAAAATAATAAAATAAAAGAATATTATACTCAAGTATCGGATACAGTTCGCGATTATATTGAGAACAGATATAAAATATCAGCTTTAGAACAAACTTCTGATGAAATATTTGATTCTATGCGTTCTCTTACCAATGTAAATAAAAATACAATGGGAGAGTTAACCCAAATTTTACAATTATCTGACTTGGTGAAATTTGCAAAATACACTCCTTACCTTGATGATAACAAAAAAACTATAGATAATGCTTATAGTTTTGTGAACGAAACAAAGTTAGAGGAGAAAGAAGTAAGTGAAGAAGAGAAAGCAACAAAACAAGATGATGTAACTAAAAAAGAAAACAATAATGAATAATATACATTTCTTACATCCGAATTTATTATTTTTACTTTTGCTTATAATACCAATGGTGGCATGGTATATACGTAAAAATAAAAAAGCACAAGCATCGTTACAAATATCCAGTTTAAAAGGATTTTCCGACAATCATATTTCATGGAAAGTAAGACTACGACATTTTCCTTTTGTATTACGATGTTTATCGGTGGCTATGCTTATAATAGTAATAGCACGACCTCAATCATATAGTAATTCCAGAGAAATAATTACCGAAGGTATCGATATAGTAATGGCTATGGATATATCGGGAAGTATGGAAGCTCTTGATTTTAGACCTAACAGATTAGAGGCTGCTAAAGATGTGGCTTCTAAATTTATTGCAGGTCGCGAAAACGACCGTATAGGCTTAGTGACTTTTGCGGGCGAGAGTTTTACTCAATGTCCTTTAACTACCGATAAAGCCGTTTTGATTAATCTTACACACAGTATAAAAATGCATATGGTAAAGGAAGGTACGGCTATTGGTATGGGATTAGCCACAGCTGTTAATAGATTAAGAGACAGTAATGCTAAATCTAAAGTAATAATATTACTTACTGATGGTGAAAACAACTCGGGCGAAATTGCGCCGCTTGCTGCTGCCGAAATAGCTAAAAAATTTAATATTAGAATTTATACTATAGGTGTGGGTTCTATAGGAGTTGCTAAAGTTCCCATTCAAACACCTTACGGCATCCAAACTGTTGATCAAGAAGTGAAAATAGACGAGCCTATGCTTCGTGATATATCAAAAACAACAGGAGGTAAATATTTTAGAGCAACTAATAAAAGCAGTTTAAAAAATATTTATTCCGATATTGATAAATTGGAAAAATCAAAGATAGAAGAAAAAAAATATTCAAATAGAAAAGAAGAATTCTTACTTTTTGCTCTTTTAGCTATTTTATTTGTTATTTCGGAAATATTACTTAAAAATTCAATATTACGTAGTATCCCATAATTTATTAGAAATAAAAAAAAATAATATATCATGTTTAGATTTGAAAATCCATCATTATTATACCTGTTAGTATTAATTCCAATATTAGCATTTATAGGCTTATTTTTAATTCAACGTCGCAGCAGAGCTTTAAAACGGTTTGGTGAAGAAGAATTAATAAATTCACTAATGCCTAATTCTTCGGCTATTCGTCCAATGGTAAAATATTATATAATGCTTATTGCTTTAACCGCTTTAATTGTTACTGCAGCAAACCCTCAGTTTGGTACTAAATTAGAAAAAGTAAAACGTAAAGGTATTGAAATAATGATTGCCTTAGACGTGTCGAATAGTATGAATGCTAAAGATATTCAGCCAAGCCGATTGAGTAGAGCTAAAATGGCTGTTTCTCAATTGGTTGATAAATTACATAACGACAAAGTAGGTTTGGTTGTTTTTGCAGGTCAGGCATATACTCAATTGCCTATTACTACCGACTATTCTGCTGCAAAACTATTTCTTTCTACTATTAATACCGAAATGATTGGCGAACAAGGTACCAATATTGCTGCTGCTATAAACCGATGTGTAAATTCTTTTGGTCCTAACGATAATATTAATAGGGCTATTGTGGTAATTACCGATGGCGAAAATCATCAAAGTGATGCCATTGCTGCCGCTGAAGCTGCTGCCGATAAAAACATAAAAGTTTATACCGTAGGAATGGGATTACCCAAAGGTGCTCCAATACCTGTTGCGGGAGGTAATGAAGGAGATTTTATAAAAGACCAATCGGGAAATGTTGTAATATCTAAACTTAACGAAGATATGTTAGCTAAAATAGCAGTAGCCGGAGATGGTGCTTTTATTCCTGCTAACAACATACGAAAAGGAATGAATAATCTTGTTGATAATTTATCGAAAATAGAAAAATCGGAAATTGAGGGCAAGGTTTATTCGGAATATAAAAATCAATTTCAGTATATTGCTGTTATAGCATTGTTGTTTTTATTTTTAGATTTCTTAATTCTTGAACGTAAAAATAAATTTCTAAGAAAACTAAATCTTTTTGAAGTGAAAAAACAAAAAGAATTTTAGTGAAATTTTAATGACTATATATTTGAACGTAAAAATAAAAAATATCATGAGATTATTAATAATATTAATGCTATCAGTGATTTCGGTTTGTTCTTTTGCTCAAGCCGAACGAAAATTTATCAGAAGCGGTAACGATAAATACGAAGCCGGTAATTTTATTGAGAGTGAGATAGAATATAAAAAAGCTATTGAAAAATTAAATAAAAATAAAAATTCTTTTGAAGCAGAATTTAATTTAGGTGATGCATATTTTAAACAAAAAAAATATGATGATGCTTTAAAACAATTTCAAAATATAAATACCGAAAAATTGTCAAAAGAGCAAAAAGCTAAATTGTTCCATAATTTAGGTAATATAGATATGGTTAAACAACAATTTGACAAAGCCATTGATATGTATAAAAATGCTCTTAGAAATAATCCTGCCGATGATGAAACCAGATATAATTTGTTGGCAGCAATGAAAATGAAGCAACAACAAGAACAAAATAAGGATAAGAAAGATAAGAATAAGGACAAAAACAAAGAACAGAATAAAGAACAGAACAAAGAGCAAAACAAAAATCAGAATCAACAAAGTCAACAAAATCAGCAAGATACTGATAAAGACGGTATTCCTGACGAAAAAGAACAGCAAGATAATAAGGGAAACAGAAGTCCTAATCATGATACCGACAAGGATGGTATACCCGATTATAAAGACCCTGATTCGGATAACGACGGAAGACCCGACAAACAAGAAGCCGGAAACGACCCTGCTAACCCTAAAGATTCGGACAAAGACGGTATTCCCGATTATAGAGATACCGACTCAAACAACAATGGTATTCCGGATAGTAAGGAAGCTCCGCCTAAGCAAGAGCAGATGTCGAAAAAAGATGCTGAACGAATTTTGAACGCTATAAATCAAGACGAAAAAGAACTTCAAAAAAAGATGCAAAAAGCTAAACCCGTAAAGGTTAGACGTAATCAAAAAAACTGGTAATTCTTTTTTGTTTTAGATTTTAGGTATTAAAAAAAATAATATATTTTTGTATATAATTTAGTTTATTATATTGCCTTTGGCTTAAAAAAAACAATTAAAATGAATAAAAAAATCAAATTTATAATATTATTATTTGTCACAATATTTTCCGGAAGTTTGAGTGCTCAGGTGCAATTTAAAGCGCAAGCCCGAAGTTCAGTTGGTCTTGGTGAGCGTTTTCAGTTGGTTTATACTATCAACGAAGACGGAGAAGATTTTAGATTACCTTCCATTGAAGACTTTTCGGTTTTAATGGGACCATCAACCATGTCAAGTTCCAGTACAAGTTTTGTAAATGGTAAATTTACACGAAGAAAAGAATATTCTTATACTTATATTCTTAAAGCTAATAAAAAAGGTTCGTTTGTTATTAAACCTGCTAAAATTACAGTAAATGGCAAAAGATATTCAAGTAATTCGTTAAAAATAAATGTTACCGAAGGCAGAGTTGATAATTCTCAGTCAAATCCGAACAGAACACAAAGGCGTATGCCTCAGCAGTCAGGTTCGTTTGCAAGTGATGATTTATTTATCAGAAATGAAATTAACAGGTCTACAGCTTATATAAATCAACCTATTGTTTTAACAACTAAAATATATACTCGTGTAAATATAAGTAACATAACAGACCTTAAAACTCCTAATTTAAGTAATTTTATTTCTCAAAATGTTAAAGAAGAAGGAAATATTCAATGGTCGTACGAAACCGTAAACGGGAAACAATATCAGGTGGGTGTTTTAAGCAAATATGTATTGTATCCTCAAAGAATAGGAAAACAAACTATTAGTCCTACACAAGTTGAATTTGTTGTTAGGCAAAGAGTTGCTAGACATTCAAACAATATTTTTGATGATTTTTTTGGAGAGAGTTACCGCAATGTTAGAAAAAAAGTAAAAACAAAACCTATTACTTTAAAAATACGTAACTTTCCGTCCTTACCGCCTTCAGATTTTACAGGTGGAGTAGGTGCTTTAACTATGGATGTTAATGTGTCGAAAAATAAAGTTAAGGTAAACGATGGAATAACCGTTAAAGTGAAAGTGTCGGGATTGGGTAACTTAAAACTTATTTCGCAACCTGAGATTAATTTTCCGAGCGACTTTGAAACTTATGACCCTACAATTAAAAACAATTTTAAAAATACTATTTCGGGTATGAAAGGTTCTAAAACATTTGAGTTTTTAGTTATTCCTCGTCATGCAGGTAAATTTGTTATCGACCCGATTAAGTTTTCGTTTTTTAATTTGAATAGTAGGTCATTTAAAACCATTTCGTCAAAATCTTTTGTTATTGATGTGGAAAAAGGCGATATGGAACAAAATAATATTGCAGGCTATAACCCTTCAAGTGTTAGTCGTGAAGATGTTAAGTTTGTAGGTAAAGATATTAGATTTATTAAAACGGGAAAAGCAAAGCTGAAACCTTTGGAAACTTTCTTGTTTGGTTCGTTATTGTTTTATTTGGCTTATTTGATTCCTTTATTTATTTTGATTATTGCTTTTGTTTTTAATCAAAAAAGAATAAAAGAAAATGCTAATATAAGTTTAATGAAAAATAAAAATGCTAATAAAATGGCAACTAAACGACTTAAAAAATCATCATCTTATCTAAAAACAAAAGATGCTAATGCTTTTTATGCTGAGGTTATGAAAGCTTTGTATGATTATTTGAGTTATAAATTGTTTTTGCCGGTATCCGAACTTAATAAAGATAAAGTTAATGAATTACTTAACAATAAAAATGTAGATGCCGATTTAATTAAACAACTTAATGAATTACTTGATACTTGCGAATTTGCTCAATATTCTCCGGGAGCTAATGCTGAAGAAAATATGAATAATGTATATAAGCAGGCACTTAATTTAATAAGTAAAATTGATAATCAAATAAAAAAATAATTATAAAATCATGAAACGATTATTAATATATATAATAATATATGTGTCAGGTATATTAACATTATCTGCACAAAATGAAAATAATTTTACAAAAGGAAACGATTTATTTTCAAAAGGAAAATACGAAGAGGCTATAAAAGAATATCAAAACATTTTAAATGCCGGATTAAGTAGTGCATCAGTATATTACAATATGGGTAATGCTTATTATAAATTAGGTAATTTACCTAAGTCTATACTTTTTTACGAAAGAGCTTTGCTTTTATCACCGCAAGATAAAGATGTTAGATACAATTTGCAGATGGCTAATATTCAAATAACAGATAAGTTGGATAAGGTGGATGAATTCTTTATTAATCGTTGGTATAATAATTTTAAAAATTCTTTTAACTCCGATACTTGGGCAATTATTTCTATTGTTTCGTTTATAATTGTTATACTTATGATTGGTGTTTTCTTGTTTACCGGGAAAAGACAAAATAAACAATTGTCGTTTTTTCTGGGAATCTTTTTTATTATAATTACCTTATTTTCGTTTAATTTTTCTAAAGATTTAAGAAATAAATTAACAGAACATAATGAGGCAATTATATTTTCGCCAACAGTTGCCGTTAAAAGTTCTCCTTCCGACGAAGGAAAAGAATTATTTATACTTCATGAAGGTACTAAAGTTAAAGTAATTGAGAAACTTGGTCAATGGAACAGAGTGGTTATTAGCGATGGAAACGAAGGTTGGTTACCTGCAAATTCCATGGAGATAATATAAAAAACAAGAAAAAAGTTGTCTGAAAGGAGTTTTTATTTAATGTAATTTCTAACTTTTCAGACAGCCTTTTTATATCATTTTATAAATCAAATAATATGCAAAAGGATAAAGTTAAGTGTTTGTAGTGTTTGCAATATAAAGATATTCAGAAAGTTTTTTAATAAAGATAACATAAGAAATCTTACTAAGTTCTCTAAAAAAAGTTTAACTCTTAATTCTCACTCAGAAAAAAAACAGCAATTCAGAAATATTTAATCTCTAAATTGCTGTCTTAAACAAAATATTTAGTTGTTTTATTTTACTATTATTTTAGAAACAGATACTTTTTTATTTGTATTTATTTTTAAAATATAAGTACCTTTATCTTTAATTTTTAGTTGAGTGTTTTTTGAACTAATTACTCCATTTTGTACTTCTACTCCCGATAAAGAATATACTTTATAACTTGTGTTGGTAACATCTTTCAATTCAATATTAAATACTCCTTTTGAAGGATTAGGATAAATGTCAACCACACTATTTGCCAATGTTTTATCTATACTTGTAGGGTTAAACAATTCAGAGATTTCCTCATCGGAAAGAGCTCTATCCCAAACTTTAATTTCATCCAAAGCTCCTTCGTTACGAAAATCTTCATTAGCATCCTTATAAGAACCTATTTGAAAATAAGTTTCTTCATCATCAGGATAAATAATATCACCTTGTTGAGCATTTGATGAAGCTTTTAATTCTCCGTCAATAAATAATTTCATAGTTTCACCATCATAAGTAGCAAGCAAAGAATACCATTTATTTTTTTGAATTTCATCACCACCACTCATATAAGTTAAAACATTAGTTTTAGTACTTGCCAAAGAGAAACAGAATTTTTTGTTATCGTTTCCAATAAACCAGCCTCTTTCATAAGAACCATTATCTTGAAAACAACCAAAATAACCACCCCATCTATTTATTTTAGATAATTTTACTTTCATAAATACACTTAAATAGTGAACGGGAAGACCCTTGGCAGCTTCTTTCCCTTTTTGAATAGTAATCATTCCTTCGTTTAAGTTGGCTTAATCATTTTCAAAAGTAACTTTTTCAACCGTTGATGAACTGAAATCGTCACCTGCCATATTTTCAGCATCACCTTCGAATGTAAAATCAATAATAGGTTCTTTATGGACTTCATAAGGAGCTTTTACCATAATATACTTAACAAGTTCTTTAGTGTCGGTTCCTTGAGCATTAGTAACTGTTAATTTAACTTTGTATTCTCCTTCGTTATCATATTTTACAACAGGATTTTTCTCAGTAGAGGTAGCAGGAACACCACCTTCAAATTCCCAAGAATAAGAAGTTGGATTATAACCTGACTCATCATAGAACAGCACTGATTCACCTTTAAAAATATCTGTTTTTTCAGCACCAAAATTAGCTATTGGCTTTTTAGGAACAAAAGTAGTTTTTTCTAATCTTGATTTTCCCTCATAATGTTCGGGTTTATCAATTCCTAAGAAATCTAATACAGTAGCAGCAATATCAACAATACGAGGTGTATTTGAGAAATCATCTACAATAATAAAAGAACTTTCTTTGTTCCAAGTTATATTCATATCTGTTCCTTTGTGAGTTAAGTCAATATCTCCTTTGCTGTCTTTTACTTCATTACCTGTTTTTTCGTCCATTTTCCAATAAGCTTGTAAAGAATCGTAATTTGGGTTATTATTTTCAATACCTTTGCCAAAATATTTATTAATATTTTCAGCACTAATAACTTTATTCCAAATTCTAACTTCAGAAATATAGCCATCAAAATGTTGTCCATAAGTGGTAGTTCCATCTTGACCTATAACTAACGGATTTTCGGATTTTGTTGTTTTGATATCAACAATTGATTTAGCTCCTACTTTTTGACCGTCTTGGTAAAGTGTCATATTTCCGTCTCTATCAAAACTTACACTTAAATTATGCCAATTGTTGTCTTTAATAGCAGGACCTGAGGAGCTTACTTTTACTCTTTTTTGACCATCTCCTATATTGGCACCCCAAGAATCACCGTCAGCATAAATAATGAAACCTTTAATATATCCATGATTCCAATCTCCGTCGCCTATAAGTACAGGGTCAGAATCCCAACCGGATGTTTTTACACGCAATTCAATAGTAAAATCTTTTCCCTCTCCAAAATCAAAAGGTTTTTCAGATCCACCTTCTCCGGCTTTAAAATAATCGTGATTTTTTTTATCAATTTTAACTCCTACAGCATCAATTGGAATTTTCTTTTCTTCTTTCTTAATTTCTTTATTTTTAATAGTATTACCACTTAAGATAAAGAAAATATTTCTTTCTTCAAAAGAAGTTCCACCATGTCCTGCCATATTTCCGCCATGATCAGGGGTTACTATTATCAACCATTCTTCTTCGCTATAAGTAGTGCGAGAACGCAACCCCGCTAATATTTTTCCAATATAAGTATCAGTTTTTTCAATAGCCTCCATATACTGTTTTACCTTAGGATTAAAGCCAAAGCTATGTCCGGCATGATCTACATCGTCAAAATGAATAAACATTACATCATCGTTTGAAGTTTTAATGCGCTTAGCAACTGCATTTGCCATTGCTTTATCGTCATCAAAGTTTTGTTCAAAATCTGCATGTTCTACAATTTTATCATTAATAGGATTCCATACAACCATAGATGATGTATTAAGATTTTTGTCATAATCCTCAATAAACTTAAAGATATCAGGATATTTATCAAAATGTGTGTGTCCAAAACTATTGCCATCCGTAGCTCCATGTTTATCACCCCAAACTCCTGTTAAGAGAGAAGACCATCCATTTGCACTCCAAGTGGGTGGTTGTGTAAGTGCATCTAATGAATAAGTAGAGTTGTCCATTAATATATCAATATTAGGGGTGTAGGCTTGCATCATTGCATCAGGACGACATCCGTCAATACCGATAATTAATACTTTTTTTGTTTTTGCAGCATTTACTGAAAAAGTAATCAACACTGCCAATAATAACGTGTAAATTTTACTCATGATTGTTTATTTTTGATGTTATTAAATCGTTTTTGAAAATTTACATTAAATTATATTGTTATACAAATTATATTTCATAATTAAAGTTAAAAAAACAAAAGATAAAAAGATGAAATTTATATTTTAAAATATTTGAATTATATTCTAACAGAATATTTTCTATATGGGTTTTAAATTTTGAGATTAAATTTGGTGTGTTTTTAAGTAATTTCTATAATACTTAAATAAAAGATAGAATTATTTGAATTTATATATAAAATATGTAGGGTTCTTGTAATGGAAATATACTTGAATATTTTAGTTTGTAAGTAGGCACATTCTTAAGTAATTAATTCTTTGATATTCAGATAATTCTTTGTATATTTGAATAAAATAAACCCCGAAAAATGGCAAAATCGCCATA
>PDWI01007969.1_pt1 | contig 12632 bp, 8 predicted proteins | sample 1430891 | NCBI WGS metagenome assembly PDWI01 (sample SAMN01162508, study PRJNA174530) | Oral metagenome, whole genome shotgun sequencing project. | biome: Marine environment; feature: Marine mammal; material: Swab sample of the gingival sulcus; isolation source: swab sample of gingival sulcus... | reverse complement strand
CCCTCGAAATGTACCCGTTCCCGAATGCCCAGCCGCACCGCCTGCGCCTCAAGCTCCTGGCGCGTAGTGCCATCCCCCACAAACACCAGGTGGCAGTCCACATTCGGGTTACGCTCGCAGAGTTTTGCAAATGCACCAATAAGCAGATCCTGACCAGAAACCTCTCCCAGCAGCTTGATATTGCCCACCACAAAGCTCCCCTCCCCCCAGCGATGCTCACTCGGCACAGGGCGAAACAAATCCGTGTTCACCCCGAAGCTCGTAATGCACATCTCCTTATCCGTATACTTGGAGCACTCCTTGGCCATAACCTCTGAAGTCGAGAGGAGAACATCGGCCTTTTTGAACACCCGGCGGGTAAGAAAACGGCTGAGAACATCACGCTTCGGGTAGTGATACACATCCAGCCCTAGGGTCGAGACCACGAAGGGGTGAAAGCCCAGGAACGACCCCACCACACCATAGCTAGACAGATTGAAGGCGTGAACCACGTCCGGCTGAAAGGCACGAACCACCCCCCGCAGGTGCTTAACCAAGCGTAGTACCTGCCACCGAACGCCAGTAGTGCGCAGCGCGGCCAGGACATCCTCGGGCACCTGGTACACCGGTATGCCCTCCAATGCGCCATGCCCCACCCCCGGCGCAGAAAAGCTATACACGCAAACCTCATGGGCATTCCGAAACGCCCCAATCCACTTGAGCGTATGCGCACTGTCGGCATCGGCCATTATGAGAATACGCATCGACGGGCTACTTTACGGAACCTAACCAGCCGGGCTAAGCGGGCATGGAGGCTATCGCCTCGGCCGCCTGATCCAGCCCCTTGCGGATTTTCCCCTTGAGCATGGCGCGCATCACGAAGGGGATTTCCGTATGCAGCGTAATCCGGATACGCGTATCGCCCGGCCCGACCTCCTTGAACTGTATCCAGGCCGTATAGCTCAGGGGCTTACCATCAACGTCAGTAAACTTCAGCGTCTTGAACGGTTCGCGATCCACGATTCGAAGCCCCATTCGCCCTGCACCCTTCACCCGGAAGGTGCACTGATCCGCCGTAGCCTCCACCTCGCTAACCTCCTCACGTCCCACCAGGCCTGCCAGGTTCTCCAGGCTCTGCATGCGGCTATACAAGGCCTCGGCGCTGGCCGAGGAACGCGTAATCTTGCTCTCGAACTTATCCATCTACCTAAATGCTTAGTTGCGCCCCCACACCTCGGGCTTCTCTCTCCACTCCGATAGTACCGCGAGCTTCCGCTCATCGATCTGCCCAGTTGCCTGCAACCGAGCGAGTAGCTTCGGGTAGCTGCTTATCGTATGTAGCTCCACACCGGCCTCCTCGAAGGCCGTCGCCGCCTGCGGAAAGGCATAGGTGAAAATCGCCACCATGCCCACCACCTCCAGGCCCGCCTCGCGAAGCGCACGCACCGCTGAAAGGCTACTCCCACCGGTCGAGATCAAATCCTCTACCACCACAACCCGCTGACCGGGCGAGACGTAACCCTCTATCTGATTGCCCAGGCCATGATCCTTCGGCTTGGGGCGTACGTACGCAAAGGGCAACCCCATCTCATGCGCCACTATCGCCCCCATCGCTATCCCACCAGTTGCCACACCCACAAGCCCTTCTACCCCAGAAAAGCGCTCTGCTATCAAACCGTGCATGCTATGACAAATAATTTGTCTAGCTTCGTGGGATGAAAGTGCCTTACGATTATCGCAGTAGATTGGAGAAAGCCAGCCCGATGCCCACGAAAAGGGCTGATCGCTACTCAAGTGTATTGCCTTTATATCCAACAGGATATCTAGAAGTCTGTCCTGCATGATGAACCTATTTGAATTCTCTTACGGCCTCAAGCGGTGCGTCTTTAGCAGCGCCGATACGCAGACGTTGCTAGACGAGCATACCCTAATTCTACGGCCATTTGCCCCTGAAGTCGCAGCAAAGGTATTAGAAATCTTCGTTTCTAACGACTTTATCCACCAGCTATACGTATCCCCCTGCAAGGACGACTCCGTCAAAGAGGCGTTCCTCTCGCTATTTACCCCCGTAGCCGCTGCTGGCGGACTCGTGTTCGACCCCGCAGGCAACGCCCTCTCCATGACCAGAAGGGACATGCTCGATCTACCCAAGGGGCACATAGAGGAGGGCGAAACGCCAGAAAACGCCGCCATACGGGAGGTACAAGAAGAAACCGGACTTCCCCAGGTCAGCATAGAGAAACCCCTCACCACCACCTACCACGTATACCTCGCCAACGAGCAGTGGTATATCAAGGAAACCCAGTGGTTCAAAATGGTAACGGACCAGCCAGACAGCCTAAACCCGCAGGCCGAAGAGCAAATCACCAACCTCACATGGCTACCTGTGCCGCAACTCATGGAGAAGGCCGCAGACACCTACCCCACCATACGCCACGTACTCAACGCCCTATAGCCAGACCAGTACCCCAGCTCCGTTTATCCCAATCATCCACCCTAGACGTGGCGATGGCGCAGAAGCCCAGCACTCCGGCGCTGTTGAGCGAAGCGGAAAGGCCAGCTGCCGCTACTTGCTCCGATTAAAGAAAACATTCGGCGCAGTGGGCAGCAAGCCGCCCGTAGGCATAGCGGCTCGCAGCGTGCCTAGAATGGCAATCGGCTCGTCGTGCGGCTAATGGAACGAATGGGGCTAGCCTTAATCTGAGGCATGCCCCCGCTATAAACCGAATTAGGGCAGGCCCCATCAAAACAGGAAGAACGAGAACTCCGCATCCCCATACTGGCGGGCAAACGACGGGGTAAAACCGCTGAACTCCTGCCCAGGAGAGTGCTCCACGATCAGCAGCCCCCCCGGACGTAGCAAGGCGGAAGCCCGAATCATCCCCGGGAGTTCCCCCACCAAGCCCAAGGCATAGGGCGGGTCCGCAAAAACCAGGTCATAGCGATTGCCCTCAGCCCGCTTCAACCAGCTTTCCACCCGAGCCGTAACGACCTCAACATTACTTAGCCTCAGCTCCCCCGCATTGCGAACTATCTCACGGGCATGCTTCCGGTTCGCCTCCACCAAAACCACATGCTCAGCCCCGCGGCTGGCGAACTCAAACCCTATAGCACCAGTCCCCGCAAAGAGATCCACCACGGAAAGCCCCTCCAGATCAACCCGGTTGGATAGCACGTTAAAAAGCGATTCCTTCGCTCTATCCATAGTCGGACGCCCGCCAAAACCCCGCGAGTGGAACACCCGTCCCCCCAGCTGCCCACCGACTATGCGCATTCCATCGCCCCGAAAAACGGCATGTATCCAGCAAGGCTCTTCTCCAGCAGGTAGCTCACCCCTCGCTCGCCAAAAGCTATGCGCCCCTCCTCCCGGAGCATGTACTGCCATAGGAGGTCATCAACAGCCCCCGCCCCGATAAACAGCGCATCGCCACGCTCCGCATCAGCTACAGGTGGCTTAAACCCCGGCCCAAAGATACGATACGTCAACTCCGGCACCGAAAGCCCATTCGCCTCGCAAATACCCGCCAAACGATACAGAACATCCTCCGCGCAGCTCGGCCAGAAGGGAACGCAGGCCAGCAACGCCTCCTCCCGCACCAAAACCGCCGTACAAGCCCCCGTAGCCAGGTAAACAAGAAGACCCGTACCCTTCTTGTACTCCTCCCTCGCCAAATGGCAGAGCGACATGGCGCTATGCTGAACGGGGAAATCCGCCCACAGCCCGCGCGCCGCATTGAGCATTTCGCTCGGTACGCCGTAGAGCAGCAGGGCATCCTCCCCCACCGCTCCCGTATACACCACATCCAGTGAAGCCACCGGCACCACCGACTGCAAGACCTTCTTGGCCTCCTCCGGCACGTAGTACTCCTTGGGGAGCAAGGTGTAGCAGGTCGAATCCCACACCAGACGCACCGAATGGAAATCCTGACCCAGCCAGGAGTACGCCCCTAGCAGCTGGGAAAAGACCTGCGCCCAATCCGCATCCGAACGCACCGTCCATGGGAACTCTACCAGCCCCACAAACTGCTTACGCATGCTGTCGTGCAACACCAGGCGACACCCCATACCCGTGGGCGCAACCACCAGGTCTACATGCGCCGCAACGCTCGGATCGAACGTCTCATCGAAAAGCTCCACTCTACTCATAGGCCATATCTACTCCCAGTTCCCTGCATTATTCGTTGCCTCCACCATCGACCCCACCATGAGGCCAGGATAGCGCCCCAGCTGCTGGGCTACATCATCCATGTTCACTATCGACTGGTGGTCCAAACCCTCCAGCAGCACCCGGTTGGACACCCGGCACTCAAAGACCTGTACAGTAACCTTCGAGGCCGTCGTCAGCTTACCGGCATCCATGCCGAATTTGCTACGCCCACCCGTAAAGGGAACAAAGCGCAGGGAATCCAGAATCATCCCCTCCGCAAAGAGGCTATCCCGAACGCTAACGCTTATCGTATCGCGCCGAACGCGCCCCTCGGCCACAGCCAGCGAATCGTCCAACGAGCCAACCTGACGAACCACGCGGAACGAATCGGTATTACCAAAGGCAATAAGCGAATCAAAGCTAGCCGTGTAGTGGTGGTTCTCCGAGCGGAAGGCCACCTGCAGCTCCCGAATCTGCTTCAGGCGCTCTATGCAGGCCGCATAGCGAGCATCCTTATCCCGCTCAAAACGTATGGGCGCCATGATGCTCTCCACGAGCAGGTACGCCAAAACGGCCGCCAGCACGGCCAATACCAGAACTACTACACGCCGCATATCCACGCTTACATTATCTTTGCGCCAGAGGGGGGAGAACACCCCCAAACCGCAGTGGGTAAAATAGCAACACCAAGCACCATGACGTTCAGAGAGGTCCTCTACCAGTCCATCCTGACCAATTTCAGGCACAGGCCAACCGGAGACCAAACGCACGCGCTGGCAAAAATAGCGAATTTTCTGGCAGATGAGCAAGATAATGCCTGTTTTATCCTAAACGGCTATGCGGGAACGGGCAAAACCTCCCTCCTGGGCGCCCTAGTAAACACCCTCCAGGAGCAGGACCTCCCATTCCTCCTATGCGCACCAACGGGCAGAGCGGCCAAGGTGCTATCGCGCGCAGCAGGGCACTTTGCCAGCACCATACACCGCACCATCTACCAGGTAGAGGAGAGCCAGAGCGGCACGCCGCACTTCACCCAGAAGAGCAACAACCACCCCGGCGCCATCATCATCGTGGACGAAGCCTCCATGGTCGGGGACGGCAACCTAGGCTCAGGCTTCGCCAGCACCCAGAACCTCCTGGCCGACCTCGTCTCCTTCGTACTCCAGGCGGATGCCGGACGGCTGATCCTGGTGGGCGACGATGCCCAGCTCCCACCTGTCGGCCAATCCCAGAGCCCTGCGCTGGCCCCCCAGGTAATGCGAAGATGGTTCTCCAAAGTCGAAACGGCCTCCCTGCGCGCAGTCGTCCGCCAGCAGGAGGAGTCCGGTATACTGCGCTATGCGACCGATATACGGGAGATCATGCGGACCACGCCCATACGACTCCCACGCTTCGACATGCATCGCTACCCCGACTTCCAGACCCTACCCCAGGAGGATGCGCTGGACATCCTCACGAGCCGCTACCTCGGCGAGCTGGCAGAGGAAACCATGATCCTCACCCGATCGAACCGCCAGGCGAACCAGTACAACGCCTTCATCCGCCAGCAAATCCTCGACCGCGAGGAGGACCTCACCCCCGGTGATCGCCTTATGGTATGCCGCAACTCCTACTTCTGGACCAAAGGCATGAAGCGCATCCCCTTCCTCGCCAACGGGGACATTATCCGCCTCGAACGCGTCTACGACAGAAGCCACCTCTACGACCACGACTTTGCCAGCCTAGAGTTCACCCTCGAAGAGCAACCCACCGACACCATCAACGCCATGGCTATGACCGCAGTCCTGCACGCCAACACCCCCAACCTCCCCCGCGAAGAGGCCAGCAAGCTCTACCAAGCCGTCCGACAGCAGCTGCTCGAAGAGCACGAGGGGAAAGTCGACAAAAAGCTACTGCAGAAAGACCCCCACCTGAACGCCCTGCAGCTCAAGTACGCCTACGCCGTTACCTGCCACAAGGCCCAGGGAGGCCAGTGGGACACCGTACTCATAGACCCCGAGATATACCCCGGCCTCCCCGTAGACCTCGACCTCATCCGCTGGCTCTACACCGCCATCACGCGCGCCACACGGCGGGTCTACCTCATCAACCCGCCAGCCCAGATGCTCATCGACGAGGCCTAGAGGGGCAGCTATAATCGCACAAAAAGGGGGAGTCATAGCCCTCCCCCCTTCCAGCAGCATCCGAGCCAGAACCAGCCTATATCCGGAAGTAGCGGATGGTCTTGTCCAAGCTCTCGCTGCGGTCGTGTAGCTCCCCGGAATTCCTTACCAGGGTGCTTGCGTTGGCCGCATTACGCTGCGTAATATCGTTGAGCTGCTGCATACCGTTGTTTATCTGCTCAGCCGTCAGCGTCTGCTGCTGGCTATTCTCCGCAAACTCCTGCAGGATGGCCCACGTGCTATCTATCTGCGGGCTAATCTTGTCGAGCAACGCCCCGACCCGCCTGGTATCCTGCACCGTCTCGCGCGCCACCGCGAGAATCTCATCGGCCGCCTCACGACTCCGCTCCGCCAGACGGCGCACCTCAATGGCCACAACTGCAAAGCCCTTACCATGCTCGCCAGCCCTCGCCGCCTCCACCGCCGCGTTGAGCGCCAGGATATTCGTCTGGTTGGCAATCTCATTGACTATCTCTATGCGCTCCGAGATGGTGCCGATCGCATCGAGGTTCTTCTTGCTCTCATCGCGCATCTGGATAAGATCCTCACGCACCGCCGAGAAGGCCGTCTGCGTGCTGGTAGCCTCATCGTTCATACGGCTCAGCATATCCATCATGCCCGACATGGAGGCCGTTATCTCCTCGGCCGCGCTACCCTGTATGGCAGCCCCCTCGCTCACCTCATTCGCCACGCCGCTAAGCTCGTCGCGCGAGCGCCCCAGCGCAACCGATTCCTCGCTAATCGAAATGGCGATCTGGCGGAGCTTCCGTACCATATCTGCAAGCCCTCGCAGGAGCTGCCCAAACTCATCCCCCCGGTTGTCATGGATCTCCAGCGTCAGGTTGCCAGAGGCCACCTCCTCTACGGTCTGCGACATCTCACCCAATGCGCCCTTAATGCGACGTAGCAGCTCCCAGCCAATCAGTATGAGCAGAACAACAGAAATAATCGAGTTTATCAGCAATACAGTAGTAAAGGTATTCGCCCTTTCCTGGACCTCAGCGCTGGCCGTTTCCACACGCACCTTCTGGCGCTGTATAAGCCCCTCGAGCTTCTCCCGAGCACGCATCGTAGTGGTGATGATGGGGCCATCCGCCTCAACCAGGGGCTGGACCATCGAAATCACCATGAAGTCATCGTAGGCCTCAAAGGTCGCAAGGCTCTCTATCACCTCACGATGCAGCGGGAAGAGGCTGTCGACCACTATCTGGTTCATCTTCTCCAGCTCCTCCAGGTCCTCCTTCGGCCACTCGCTCGCCAGCGCCCGTACCCTGCTATAGGATTCTCCATACTCCGTATCAATCAGCGCACGAAGGCGCAGCTTATCCGGAGTCTTCTCCTGCTTCTCCGCGAAGACCCAGCTCTTGACCAGCAGCTCGCTCGAGACGATTAGCTCCCGGCACTCCTCGAGCACCGACAGCGACGGCAGAGCATTCTGATTGAGCGCATCGCTCGCCCGTTGATTCCGATTCTGGAAGGTCAGCGAAATCACTGTCGTCACCACCAGCGCCAACACCACAAAGCCGATACTAACAATCAGCTGCAGCGCGATTGATACTTTCTTGCCACCCATCACTTCTTCCTTTTTGATTCCCTTAATCCATTCATAGCAGTACCTCCCCTGGACGACAACCCTAAAAAACGGTTGCTGTAGAGGCCTAACCACAAACGTGCAGCAAGCCCCCGTACGCAGACTAACAGTAAAGTAGGTTCGCTGTTCAAATAGCCTTCAATCCGCCCTTGATTGGTACGTAAAACTAGCAAGATTCCCCGAGACGGGCAATTCCTACGGCTAAATGGTACGAAATGTTACACCAACAAACGGATATAGTCTGTCAACATGCAAGAAGAAAGCCCTAATCCCCCTAAATGAGGGGATGCAGCTTGCCCATTTATCCCCAAATTCGCAGAACCACCTGCAATGCGACAAGCCGCATATGGACGAGCATTCCCTTGCGCAAAAGCTCTTAAGGCCCATGCCCCCCCGGTATTCAACCACGCTCCGCCTAGGCCTCCCCTCCGAATTTCCTCGGTGAAATTCGGAGGGGAGGCCTAGGCGCAACGGAGATGGTTTGTTATCATTACAAGGCTTCATGGCAAATCGCTCCCCTGCCTTTAACGATGGGGCAGGGCTTAGCTAGAGTCCGATGGCCACCCCAATGCGGCTTGTTAGTGGCGCAGCATCTGGCGGGTGGGATGTGGGCTAGCGCTGTTGAGCATAGCGAAAAACCGGCTGCTGCTACGGGCTACCTACTCGATATAAATGCCCCCATTCGGCAGCAAGCCGCCCGTAGGCATAGCGGTGCGCTGCATACCTAAATGGTGAATAGGTATAAAAAGGGATAGGGGGATGCCCCCTACGAAAGACGCCCCAGCTCTCTACAAAGGTGCTATTGGCTAAGCCTTGAGGGCTCCGAGAGCCTCCTGCAGCGCGCCTATCTCCTGATTTATCTGCTGGATGGTCTCGTCGAAGGTGGAGACCATGCCACGCCCGAAGCTCGCCATCTCAGCCATGGTGCTGGCCCCCTCCTTAAGCTCCAGGGCTACCTGCGTCTGCGACTGGGTGGCCTCATCCACTTGGATCATAGCCCCACGAATAGTCTCGATACTCTCCCTCAGGTACTCCGTCTTCTGGGCGATTTCACGTATGCTCCCCACCGAGCTATGCATCTGCTCCACGATACGAACAGCGGCCTCATTGCTGGTTTCGGCGAGCCTTTTCACCTCGCCGGCCACCACGGAAAAGCCCCTTCCATGCTCGCCTGCCCTGGCCGCCTCTATCGCCGCATTGAGGGCTAGGATATTCGTCTGGCGTGCAATATCCTGAACTACAGTTATATCGGCACCGATGACCTCGAGCGCCTCGCGTAGGCTACGCATTTGGTACACACCGGCGTCGGCCTCCTCATCGAGCTTAGCCACCAACTTGCGCACCTGGGCGGCGTGCGTGGCCGTGGTGTCTGTATTGCCGTAGAGCGCCTGCATGGAGTGGGAGAGCTGCTGGCTAGAGGAGGTCTGCCGCTCTACGCTATGCCCGACCTCCTGGGACTGGTTACCGATGATCTCGCTGCTGGTAACCAAAAACTGAACGGTGCCCTGGATACGATGCAACAGATGCAGGATCTTCTCGTTCAGATTCGCCATTCCGGTAAAAGCGCGCCCCAAGTCGCCGATTTCGTCAGTTCGTTGGGTTACCTGCTCGGGGACCCGACGGGTTAGATCGCCCGCTGCGTAGCCGTCTACTACCCCTCGCAGCAGGATTAGGGGGCGAGTAATGCGCCCAGAGATGAAGATGGAGACTACCGTGAAGAGCACGGTGGCCAGCAGGAGTATGATCAGGGAGTTGCGGGCAACCGCCCGCTGGAGAACGAAGAGTTCCTCCTCGGGCGTTACCGCAAGGATGGTGTACTCGGAGTCCCCGACATGCTGCCAGGCCATGACGCTCGCCTGGTCGGCTATGCCGCGAACGCCCTCGATGAAGCCCTTGGATTGGGACTGCAAAAGCTGAACCTGCGCGGCGGGGAACACCTCGCCCAGCAAGCTATTCTCCACCTCGGGCTGGGTCGTGAAGAGAATCCTGCCCTCCCTATCCAGGATAAACAGCTCACTGTGGTCGGTGGGGCGGGCATCCTGCAGGGCGTCAACGATGCGATCGGGGACAAAGGCCACGCCGGCGAGCCCCAGGGGGTGATCCATGGGGCCAACCGCTACGTTAACCCAGAACTCTGGTCGGTCGAGCGAATCGTTGTGGTAGAAGTGAACCCCGATGCGCTCGCCCATCTGGAAATGCCTGAAGTAGAACTGGTGGTCGCCACCGGGGTTGGAGCGATCTATGGTATACATGTACTCTAGCGAATCGCGGTAGTAGCCCATATCGCTGTCCCTAGCCATGAAGACCGTGCTATAGCCGAGGGTTTGCGTCATGAGCATGAGGCGACGCTTGAGGAGGGAGCGTAGGCTGGGACTCTCATCGCCCCGCATGAAATCGACTACGAGCGGGTCCTCGGCCAGGATGAGCGACTGCTCCTTGGCCCCTACCACCTCCCGCAGGAAGGCCTCCTGGGCAACACGCAGGTAGGCGGGCATATCTACATGGCGCATGCGCCGCGCTATCTCCTGGGATACGGAGTAGTAGGTTACTAGCGAAAGGAGTACTAGCACCGAGAGGGTCGCAAAGCCGAATCCCCCCCAGAGACGAAACCGCATGGTTACTCGCATAGGTCTTGGATTTGGTAAGAACCATCTTCCTGATGTAGTCGCGAAAGTAGAATAATCCGCCAAACTTAGGCTGCCCCAAAGGGGAAATGGGCTTGAATAAACTCAATCTACATCTCCGGCTCACCATGCCAAGCATGCATAGGCTAGCCGGAGATGCTGCGCACTGAAGCTGGCTTTGCTACTTATCGAGGGTGAACTTGAGGCTAATGCCGAAGGAGTTTGTGGTGGTGGGGTAGGAGAGCGATACGAGCGGCTTATTCACCATACGGTCGTAGAAGGCACGGACGGTAATCTGGCTGGTCAGCATGTAGTCCGCCGCGAACTTGAACGTGTAGCCCCACTGACCGGTGGTGGGGGTGTTGGTCTGCTCCTCCAGCTTGCGGAGGATGCTCTGCGTCTTGCGTATGCTGAAGTCGGCCGAGAGGCGCAGCTCGCTCTTTACCACCTTCGCCCCGCCCAGCTCTGTCTTCATGAGGAGGGGGAGGTCACCAAAACGGTAGCCTACGCCGGCAACGTACTCCCAGGTATCCTGGTCGACCATCTGGTTGTTGGCGAAGCTCATGGAGAGGCTGCGCGTCTTGCGGATCTCGAAGCGCGTACTCAGGGAGTTGACGAAAGTCAGGTCTACACCAAAGAGGGGACTGAAGGATTCGCTCAGGGAAATATTCTCCATGATGTACTCCGGGATAAAGTCGTCCTGCTTATTGCGCACATAGGAGTAGCCGTCTGGCCCCTCTAGGTAATCCTCTGCGCTCATGTATGCGCCAATGGTATAGCTCGCCTTGTAGCCGTGGCGCAGGGTTAGCTGCTTGACAACGGGCTTAATCGCGCTTATACGGGAGAGGCCATCATAGGTAAGCTGCCAATTGGGTAGGGGGAAGATGGGGAAGCGACGCAGGGTCACGCGGGATGCGCTACGCCCCTGGTAGGCCGCCAAGAGGGAGGGGACGAGCACCTCCTGGGCCAGCGGGCCATACCCATCCGGGAATCCGGAGCCATCGGTACGCCGATTGGCCCTGTAGACGCCACCCTCCGCCCGCTTGGCAGCACGCCGCTCGGCTACGGTCAGACGATTATCGGCGAACTGCTGGAAGGGTTCGGAGACGTACTCATTGTCCCTACTGGAGGACTTAAAAGCCGTGGGTATGAGGATGGTGGACATGGAGAATGCCCCGCCAACACGGGGGTTGAGCGCATGGAACTGACCGTCAGCCAGCTGGCGGTAGAACTCGGTGCGGTTGCGCGAAAGGGTGCGCGTTCCGGTCAGCTCCAGGCGGAAGTAGGGGAAGGGCTCTATGGACACGCGGTAGCTCCAGGTGGCCGAGTGGGTGTACTTGTAGGGGTCTATCTTGGTGGTGTCCGGGGTAATCCATCCCCGATCGGCCGCCTTCTGGGCGAAGAAGCGATCCTGCCATCCGAGGACGAAGGGGGCGCCAGGGGCGAGCCTACCGTCGTGCTTGGAGTTGCCGAAAAGGACGGTCTGCGGGAGATAGCCTGGAAGGAGTGTGCCGTTGGTCTCGGAGTAGGATACGGAGACGCTACGTACGCACATGGCCAGGCGGGCAAAACCATCCCCTATCAGGCTGGGGGAGAAGGGCGAGCGGGGGCGTATCCCCCTGACCTCTACACGAGCCCCACGGTACTTCTTCTCGGCCTTTATCCGGACCCTATTGGCATCGCTGACCTCCACCTCAACGGGTATGGGATTCCCGTCTGCGTCGTAGACCGTGACGGTGACATCCGTCGTTTTGAGCTTGTGGCGTATGCTCTTTCGCTTGCCGGCGGCGAGGTTTACGCGTCCCTTCTCATAGGTTAGCGTGTCGTACTCCACCTTATCATTCATGGGCTTGCCGTTGGCCAGGCGCTCAAACTGGCGATTAACCCGCTTGAGGTAAGGAACCTTATCGTAGATGCTGGCGAAGTTCGCACGAGCATCTACCTTCATCGTGTTGGAGTTCTGTATAGTATTGCCGACCTCTATGGTGGACCCCTTGGGGAGCTTCGGGGCGGCATCCCAGCGGTAGTCGGCCGAGTAGCTGGCGTTGGAGGTGAGCCAGAACATGAAGGGGAGCTTATGTATGGGTAGCTTGTAGGTAAGCCCCACATGCTGATTGTACTGCTTGTTG
>PDWI01007967.1_pt1 | contig 12634 bp, 12 predicted proteins | sample 1430891 | NCBI WGS metagenome assembly PDWI01 (sample SAMN01162508, study PRJNA174530) | Oral metagenome, whole genome shotgun sequencing project. | biome: Marine environment; feature: Marine mammal; material: Swab sample of the gingival sulcus; isolation source: swab sample of gingival sulcus... | reverse complement strand
TATAAAAATGTTGTCGAAAGATAAAGAATTTAGAATTGTCGTAGCGGACACACAAAAAATTGCTGAGAAACAGCTGCAAGATTTTAGAGGAAATGACCAAGTACTCAAGTTATTAAAGCATGTAATTACAAATTGTATACTTTTTTCTGCAATGGATGATTTTAATAAGAAAATCAGTTTTTCTCTACGTCTTATAAATGACATATCTATTTTTTGCATGATTGCAAATGGGAATTTTAGTATAGAATATAGTGATGAATTAAACGCCTATAGTGAAAACATATCGCATTTATTTGACGAAAAAGCATCGCTATCAGTAACACGAGGCGATTGGCATACAGGACTATTCACAGGCACAGTTGAAGCACATATTGATAATATAGATATGCTATTTGCTTATTTTAGCGTACAAAGCGAACAACTGCCAAGCAATTTTATAGTGGCGGGAACTAATCCTAATCGAGGCTTAATGGTACAACCGCTTCCATTTGCTGATAAAAAGAAAATGGTTAAAATTGACAATGAATTCAACTATTTGTCGAATCAATTAGGCGTAATTTCATGGCATGAAGTGGATACCGTATATGAGCATTTAGCAAAGGTGATAACACAATTTGAAATTGAGGGATAATGATGAACGCTACGTATTTAAAAATAAAAGAATTTGCCGATTTAACTGGTGTTAGCGTTAGAACATTACAATACTATGATGAAATAAATCTATTAAAGCCGGTACATGTTAATGAGCATGGACACAGATTTTATGATTCAAATTCATTTTCAGAGTTATTTATCATTACATCGCTTAAAAATTTGGGAATGAGTTTAAAAGATATTGACCAGTACTTAAGGGACTCTAATTTTGATCTTAATTCTTTTATTGAAGAAGAAAAAAGAAGAATTGAAAAAACAGTTATCGATTTGCAATTGCGCTTAATGTGTTTATCTAAAATTGGTGACCAAATTTCAAGCAAGAAAGAGACTAGCCCCCATCTTATTCCGTTATTTTCTAGATTGGTCAATCCAAATGTGCTTTCTAAGGAGCAAATTGAAAAAATAATAAATAAGAATCATAAAAACCGATCGTTTGATTTAAATGGGTGGAAAAATTTTATTAAAGACCTTAATTATTGCTATGAGAATAACCTGTCATCAGAAGACCCTAAAACAATTGTGTGCATTAAATACTGGAAAAATAATGTGATTGATGCAAATCAAATAAGTGAAAACATGATGTCTGTTGCAGAAGAATTTTATCAAAAAAATCCTGAAAATGCTTTTGGAATGACAAAAGACATCTATAATTATTTACTTAAAATGATTGCTGAACGCGAAAAAAAGATATAAGTCAATAAACAGTATAATCGTAATTATGGCAAATTTGACTTTATTCCTTAGGAATAGCTTAAGCAGTTATTCCTTTTTTATTGCCAATCAGCGAAAGGCGTATAAAAATGGCAAGAAAAACATTGCAAGAGAAAATTAAAATTAAGCAACTGACTAATGATGCCCCAAAATTACAAAAGCAAAAAAAGGAAATAAGAAACAAATATTAGCGACAAAAACTTGTTTAAGTAATGTGCATTAAATAAGTTGTTGAACTTATTTAAGTAATATGATATAAATAAGTTGAGGTGATTGCTATGGATTATAATTTTGGACAGGATTTGCGATTTATAAGAGAAATACTTGGACTAACACAGACTGAGCTTGCTCGGCAAATTGGCGTGGAACAAGTTACGATATCTCGAAATGAATTAGAAAAGTCTAATCCGACAAGAAATCTATTGGAAAAAGTGTACAATTTTGCTTTCGCAAAAGATATTAATTTAGGCAAATTAAAAGAAATGCTTTGGCAAGAAGAATTAAATAAAGCGCACAAATTACTGTTTCACGGTTCAAAAAGCGAGATAGAGGGTCAATTAGATTTGCGCAAAGGCAGGGTAAACAATGATTTTGGGCAAGGGTTTTATACTGGCGAAAGCTATGCACAGGCTATTTCATTTGTATCTAGTTTTGACAAATCAAGCGTCTATTTTTTAGATTTTAATTCAAGTGGTTTAAAGTGTAAAAAATATAACGTGAATCAGGAATGGATGATGACAATCGCATATTATCGCGGTACATTAGAACAATATAAAAATCATCCAATTGTTGTTAATTTGATTGAGAAATCAAAAAAATGTGATTATATCATTGCGCCAATTGCCGATAATAGGATGTTTCAAATCATTAATTCATTTATTGCTGGTGAAATCACTGACGAACAATGTAAACATTGTCTTGCCGCAACAAATTTGGGGCATCAATATGTCTTTAAAAGTGGCAAATCAATTGAACATGTTAAATTAATCGAGAGATGTTATATTTCTGACAATGAGAAGGAACACTATAAAAATATAAGAAATTCAGATACAAAACTAGGTGACGACAAGGTCAAATTAGCCCGTATTCACTATAGGGGAAAAGGTCAGTATATTGATGAAATACTAAGGCCTAGATGATGCATGGCCATGAATGATTTGGCAAATAGTTACAGTTATGGAGGTGACAAACATTATGAAAAAAATAGATAAAGACGGCGTATTGTTGTGCGAATTGCAGGCAAGGGCATTTGAGCTGTCATCATCAGTTATGTTGACGAGCTCAGCAATTTTTATTAGAAGATTTATGAATAGTAAAGTTGCAAAAAGTATGGATAGCACTGCTTTTTTACAGCTTAATATTGCAGAAAAAGACATATTGGATAGCATTAATGAAGAATATGGCGTATCACAATATGGAAAGGTGAAATACACCAAAAATGAGCTATATTGGATTGGCTACATTTATCGTTATTATGCATATACTTATGGCATTTCATCAAGACAAGCCTATAAGCTGATAAAAGCCAAAGAGCTGAGAGATTTATTTTTGCCTTATCATACAATGGATCCGGCGCAGGCAATTGAGCGCATATTAGAATCAAAGGGCCTTGCCCTCGATGAAGAGGAAAAACTTAAAAGGCAATATGAAGTATTTCGCAAAATAAGAGTTAAAAGTACATTTTTTGAACCTGACACGAAAAATAAAAGCTATTATGAAAAATAATTATAATTATTATGAAATAAAACCTAATGAAGTTTTAAGCAAATGTATCAAGGAATACTGGGTTATTGAAAATGTAAAGAATGACGCCGTCATTGAAGTTTTTCCGGATGGCTGTTTTGATATTGTAATATATATAAACAAGCATACTAAAAACACGGTTTTTATTTCAGGTATATGGTCAAAAAAAATTACAGTAAATGTTTATCAAGATACCGATGTAATGGGCGTTAGGTTTTACCCTGCCGGTATAGACCTCATATTTGATATAAATGTCAGTGCGCTTAAAAATATTAAGCAAATTTTTGCTGATAATATGTTAAAAAAATCTGATCAGATAGATTTAGCCATACTATATCATTCAAAGGATATTGATGCAATCATTGACTTTTATAATTTTTATTTTGAGTACATCATCGAAAACGAAAATTACAGTTCAGTTTTTGATTATATATCGCGTCTAAGTGAAAAATGCACCGTTAGTGAGTTTTCCAAAACTATCGGAATGAGCGAAAGGCAATTACTTAGAGAATATAGAAATAAACTAGGCATAACAACTAAAAATTATCTGTCGATAATCAGATTTATCAAAGCTAAAAATATGCTTCTCAATGGCGTTAATTATAGTGATATTGTATTTGAGTGCGTCTATACTGACGAAAGTCATTTTATCAGAGAATTTAAAAAATACACTTCATATACGCCAAAAGATTTCTTGATTATGTCTGATTTATACAATTAAAAAATAATTTGATATTGTATAATGAAGAAAACCGAGGATAAGAGGAGGTATCTATGAAGGCAAAAAAATTATCGCCCAATTTTAAGGTACAAAGCATTACAGAAACCGTCAACTTTTATAAGGCAAGTTTCGGATTTGACTTAAATATGGCGGTACCCGAGTCACAAAATGGCGTGCATCAAGTTTTAGAAGAAAATGTTGAATATGTCTATGCAATTATGTCAAAAGACGACGTTCAGTTTATGTTTCAGCGTTCAGATTCTTTTAATCAAGATATTAGTTTCGCAAAAGACTTAGGCATTTCAGCATCTGTTGCATTTTATATGGAAATAGAAGGCATTGACGAGTTTTATCAATTGCTAAGAGGCCATAAATTAGAAATTACTGACCTCAAGACGACTTGGTATGGCATGAAAGAATTTTATGTAAGAGATATAAATGGCTATATTTTAGGCTTTGCAGAGAAAGTTGAACAATAAAATGGATAGTAAAAATATAGATGTACAAGCGTTTCTCAATGATATAGAAACTGTCGATAAGCAAAAATATTTATTGCTAAACAAATTGCGTCAAATCGTTTTTGAGCATTATGATGAAATTGGCGAGCGAATGATGTACGGTGGTATTATGTTTTCGCTAGATGGCGATCTTGGCGGATTATTCGTCAGAAAAAATCATATATCATTTGAATTTGCTGAGGGGTTTTTAATGAATGATCCGCGAAATATGCTAGAGGGAAAGGGCAAGTATCGCAGACATTTAAAAATAAGAACGCTTGCAGATATCGCAAACAAAGATGTAGAGTTTTTTGTAAAACAGCTAGCAAAAGATAAGTGTGAAAGACAACAACACTTTTGAGCCTGGCACCATTGTATAATATTTTCAATTTAAGACAGCCATTGAATGATGGCTGCTTTTTTATGATATACTATTGATAACAATTACACGAGGGGTTACCATATGAAAAACAATATCATTGATTCGGCATACAAGGATTATGTTTTTTCTGAAAAGAAACAATCGGATAATATCAAAATATATCGCTTTGCTGATAAAACCGGTTATGGCGAAATGAAGAGTTACAACTTGCTGCAAGGGATTCAACTTACCTATAACAATTTAAATATCAGCAGCGTTTATCAAAACATAAAACCCAAAGCGGGCATTTTAAAAATTGATCATTGTCGCGAGGGATGTTATGAGGTTAAATTAAAAAACAGTGAATACGCTTTTTTTGGAAAAGGGAACTTAAGCATTGTCGATTTAGGTACTGCTAGATTTGAAAACTCTCGTATTCCCATGAAAAGGTACAAGGGCTTGTCGGTTTTTATCGATGTAGATTTAGCGCAAAAAGCCATTGACAAGTATTTTCCATTTTTAAATTTAGATATAGTTAAAATAAGAGAGCGGTTTTGCAAAAAAAGAGTTTTTTCAATTATTAACTCTAAACATCAAATCAATAAAATTGTAAATGAACTGTATAAAATAGACGAGAGAATTCAGCTGCCCTACTTAATTATTAAGACGGTAGAGCTACTGCTTTTTTTAGAAGTAGTGGAAACAAAGGACATCGATAAGGTTACTTCATTTTCAAAGCCCATTTACGATGCGACAAAAGAATGCTATCAGGATTTGGTTAAAAACCCATTTGATCGTTATTCGGTTGCAGAGTTGGCCAAAAAATATGCCGTTTCTGAATCTAGTTTAAAGCGATGTTTTGGCTATATTACCGGCAATTCGATAGGCGATTTTAAAAGAACGCTGATTCTAAAGGAATCAGCAAAACTGTTAACTGAAAATCTTGAGCTGTCAATTAGAGATATATCAGATATTGCCGGCTATCTAAATCAGAGTAAGTTCTCGGCGGCATTTAAATCTCATTATGGTGTAACACCGACTAAATATAGGCATAAACACAGCGATACCTCAAAAGTGGATATGATAGACTAAAAAGATATCACTGCAAGGCTTTTTGCTACGTCCTGATAATCATTATCATTTTGACCTATTTGGAGCAAATAAAGGCCGATTAGGTTATATAACTACTATTTTTAATTTGCTATACTCGTAAAAAAGATTTTATAGATTTATGCGAGGAGGCAAAATGGAACAAGCAGTTGATCAAAAAAAAGAAGCGCTTTTAAATGACAGTATCGTAAAGTTAATGTTCAAACTTTCATTACCGGCAATCGTCGGCATGTTTGTGATTGGCCTTTATAGCTTTGTCGATGCAATTTTTGTTGGGCAATGGGTAAATGAAGTTGCGGTTGGCGCTATTGCGGTCGCCTACCCACTGACGCTAATTAACAATGGTATTGCTGTTTTGGTCGGTATTGGTTCGGCCTCGGTGCTATCGAGAGCGATTGGTAGAGACGACCAACAGACCGTTGATAAAATTATGGGTAACCTTTTGGTGTTGGTGTTTTTGCTATCGCTGCTAACGACAGTAGTGGGTTATTTCTTTACCAGACAGCTTTTATCTTTTAGTCGGGTAGAAGGCCAGATGCTGGCTTATGCCATCAATTATTTGAAAATTATATTTTTAGGTTCATTTTTTGTCAACTTTGCCCAAGCCGCCAATATGGTGATGCGCGGTGAAGGCAAGATGATGATTGCAATGGCCATTATGGCGCTAGGCGCAGTTTTAAATATCATTTTAGATCCAATCTTTATTAAAGTGTTAAACTTTGGTATCGAAGGTGCAGCGATTGCAACAGTAATTGCCCAAGTCGTTCAGTTTTCAATAACATTGCTATATTTCCTTAAATTCAGTAACAAAGTTAAGTTTAAGCGGATAAGACTTGAAAAATCAATACTGTCAGGTGTGCTGTCGGTTGGTGTATCTGCCATGTTAATGCAGGTGTTAAGCCTTGTTCAACAGACAGTGTTATACGCTCGTCTTATGACCTATGGTGGTTCTGATAAGGTTATTTTGATGGGTGCGATTATGCGTTATATGATGTTGGCGTTTATTCCCGTCTGGGGGATCAGTCAAGGTTTTCAGCCTGTGGCAGGCACAAACTACGGTGCTGAGAAGTATGACAGGGTAAAAAAGTCAACGCTGGTATTTGGCGTAGGTGCAACTGTGTTAGCGTTGATTTTCTGGCTGCCCTTTATGTTGTTTACAGAGCAGATTCTATCTTGGTTTATTAAAGACAATGTTTCGATTATTGCAAATGGTCTGTTAGATGCTCATATCGCTATGCTGGTATTTCCGCTAGCGGGATCGATGATTATATTTGTTACATTGTTTCAAGCGATTGGCAATGCCAAAAAAGCTGGGTTGCTAATTATGTTAAGACAAGCTGTATTGTTTATACCACTTGTTTATATCTTGCCAATGATCGCCAATTTAAACTCACTAGGGGCATTTGCCAGTTTTGCTCTAACAGATATCGTTGTATTTTTGATTGCTATTGTCTCTACTGTCAAATTATTTAAGACATTAAGCACTTAAAACTAGTTATTAAAGCCGCTTGAAACTATTTAAAAATGATGGGTGAATTGCCCATCTTTTTTTGATAGACTTTTTCAACTTTTCTGAGCCTGACACGAAAAAGAAAATTTTGTAGATAGCTTAGATATTTACAGATGGTTAATTTTTTTGCTGCTTTGCTGCTAATTCTAATTAAATTCAAGTTTTTGATAATTAATTTCTATTACATAGTATCTATATTTACACTATAATTTTGTTATAAGCTATAAGAATAATTAAAACCGAGAGGAGGTGTCTATGTTTTCAGAAGAATTGATTGCCAGTACCGTATTTGTCGCCGGTGTTTTGTCGTTTTTCGCACCTTGTACCTACGCTTTAATACCGGTCTATATCGGTTTAATGACCGATGAAGCCGGCGATTACCCTAGTTTTAAATTGGGTTTTTTGACAATAAAAATCGGCGCGCTAATTAATACGCTGGCCTTTGTCGCCGGTCTGTCAACAGCTTTTATTATCTTGGGCTTTGGCGCCGGCATGTTGGGGGGCGTGATATATAGTCCGTGGATAACTACGGTCGGCGGTGCATTTATCGTATTATTGGGACTACAACAGTTAGAATTACTTAAGCTGCCCAACCTTTTTAACATCAAAGCGATCAGAATAAAAAATAAGGGCGTTGGCATTATCAAGATATTTTTAACCGGTCTTGCCTTTAGCTTAGGTTGGACACCTTGTGTAGGGCCAATATTAGGCGCAGTGCTGTTGACTTCGGCAACGGCTGGACAAGCGCTCTATGGCGGGTTTTTAATGATGGTGTATGCATTGGGCTTAGCGTTACCTTTTATTATCTTAGCAATTGCTTCAGGCAGTTTGCTGGCCCATTTTAGTAAAATGGAAAAGCATCTGGGGATGATTAAAAAAATTGGTGGCGTATTGATCGTATTGATGGGCTTAGCTTTAATGGCCAACCAATTGACGACGATTAGCGTGTGGTTAGAGCATATTATATCTTAGGAGGATAACATGAAAAAAGTATTATTAACAATTGGCTTAATAGCGACTTTGCTATTAGCAGGCTGTGGCGCTGCCAATCAAGCAACGCCAACTGAGGCAATGAGCAAAGAAGATATGACAACAGCTGTTTCTGAAGAAATGGCTAAGGAAACAACGGCAGAAATGACCAAAGAGATGAACGAAGAGACAACTGAGGCAATGACCAAAGAGATGAACGAAGAGACAACTGAGGCGATGACTAAAGAGATGAACGAAGAGACAACTGAGGCGATGACTAAAGAGATGAATGAAGAGACAACCGAGGCGATGACCAAAGAGATGACCACTGCCATGTCAAATGATGATATGAAGAATGACGGTCAAATGGCAAGTGATTTTACGCTTAAAAATTTGCAGGGTGATACGGTAACATTAAGTGATTTAAAAGGTCAAAAGGTCTATCTAAAGTTTTGGGCATCGTGGTGTCCAACATGTTTAGACGGTCTACCTGAGCTCAATGAATTAGCGGATGGCACGCAAGATTTTAAGATTTATACAATTGTTGCACCCGGTATGAGTGGTGAAAAAGACGCAGAAGCGTTTAAGACATGGTTTGCAGAACTTGGTTATGATAATATAGAAGTCTTGTTGGATGAAGATGGACAAGTCTTTAAGGATTATCAGATTCGCGCAGTGCCGACATCTGCTTTTATTGGAACAGACGGCGTCATCAAAACTAAATCAGCTGGACACTTTAGTAATGACATGATTATTTTTCAGTTTAAGAGCACCAAGTGACCGAGAGGCTAGACATCAGGAGGATGTCAGATGAAAAGATTTATACCGATCGCCATTTTGATCATCGCTATTACGATTCTTATTGCATTTAGCACGGTGCGACCAACAGCTAGTAATAGTGAGGTGCAGGTGATAAATAGACAACCTGAACAATTAGTGCATACTGATAAATTGCCGCTTAATCCCAATTTGACGTTGTCATTTGACGATGCAAACCTCAAGGAGATCTACTTAGCAGGCGGCTGTTTCTGGGGCTTAGAAGCCTATATGTCACGCATATACGGCGTCAAAGAGGTCAGTAGTGGCTATGCCAATGGCGCTACTGACAAACCCAGCTATCAAGATGTCTCATACAATGGTTCCGGCCATGCCGAAACCGTAAAAGTGGTTTATGATGCTAAACGCGTCGACTTGGACACTTTGTTGCGCTATTATCTGCGCGTGATTGATCCAATTAGTGTTAATAAACAAGGAAATGATGTTGGTAAGCAGTATAGAACGGGTATCTATTACCAAGAGGCAGCAGATAAAGCGGTTATTGAACAGCGCTTAACACGCTTGCAGAGCGACTATAATCAGCCGCTTGCCATCGAAGTTAAAAGTTTGGACAATTTTTACTTAGCAGAGGATTATCATCAAGATTATCTTGACAAAAACCCCGATGGTTATTGCCATATCAATTTGTTTGCTGTCGAACAAACGTTAATTAGCCCGGCGCTTTATACGCTGCCGAGTGATCGAGAAATTGCAACGCGCTTGACTGATCTACAGTATCGTGTTACTCAAGAAAGCGCCACTGAACGCTCACATGATAATGAATATTGGGACCATTTTGAAACGGGTATTTATGTCGATATCGTGTCGGGCGAACCGCTGTTTTCTTCAAAGGATAAGTTTAAGTCGGGCTGTGGCTGGCCCAGTTTCAGTCAGCCGATCGATCCGGAAGTCGTGACATATCAGTTAGATACCAGTTTTAATATGATGCGTACAGAGGTGCGCAGTAGGGTAGCCGATGCCCATCTCGGCCATGTTTTTGAAGATGGCCCAAAAGAGCTTGGCGGCCTACGGTTTTGCATCAATAGTGCAGCAATTCGCTTTGTTGCAATTGAAGATATGCCGGCTCAAGGTTATGGTTATTTGGTACATACGCTAAAGTGAGGTTGCGATGTATAGTATTATGATAGTCGATGATGAACAATTAATCAGACGAGGGATTATATCTCTCGTCGATTTTTCATCGTTAAATATAACGACTATTTATGAGGCTAAAAATGGCGAACAAGCCGTAGCACTTTATCGTGAAAAGCGACCCGATTTCACTTTAATGGATATTAATATGCCAAATAAAGACGGTTTGACGACGGCACGTGAGATTAAGGCAATTAATCACAATGCAATGATTGCGATCATTACCGGCTATGACTTTTTTCAATACGCCCAAACGGCAATTAAAATTGGCGTTGAAGATTATATACTGAAACCGGTCGATAAAAGCGATATTTTAAATGTGGTTCACAAAATGGTTGCAAAAAAGGCAAATAGCAATGTCGTACGCGAATTAAAACAGATTAAATCAGAACAATCGGCGAGTAAGACCGACGCCAAAAACGCGGTGCGCGAGTTTATCGAGGCCAATATTTACGACAATTCACTGTCGCTGGCAAATGTTGCCGAGCATGTTGGCTTTAATAAAAGCTACTTAAGTGGCATTGTCAAACAAATTTATGGCATGACTTTTCAGAACTATGTCAATCAAAGGCGTATGGAACAAGCCAAAATATTGCTTTTGACGACCGATATGAAAAACTACCAGATCAGTGACGCAATTGGCTACGACGACGTCAATTATTTTGCGACTAAATTTAAGCGAACTTTTAATTTAACACCCAAACAGTATAGACAGCAGGTGATTAGTAACAGTGAAGATCAGTGAAATCAGCAATCGATTTAAATCAATGAATGTGCAAATCGCACTGTATTTTTGGTTGGCATCTATTTTGATATTAGGTATCGTTTCATATATCTACTACCAAACGACGATGCAAATTATCGTGCAACACGTCGAGGCCAATACCCGCTTATCGATTGAGCAAGCTGCCAATTACATTGATAACCATATTGAAAAGGTTCAAATATTGAGTGATGTGATTGCCGAGCGCCCTGATATTGTAGCGGCGCTTGAAACGCCTTCAGAGATGAGCGATAAAAAGTTGGTTGATACATTTGGCATTGTCATGCAAAGCGATCAATTTATCAGATCGATTGCAATCTTGTCAAAAGATGGCCAATTTATAACAAATGATAGCACGATGTTTGAAACGCTATCGGAAGACTATACCCAAAAACAGTGGTATCACGATGCTTTACATAGTATGGAAATGCCGGTATTGACCTCTATTCGACGTGGCGAGTTTACCATGGATAAAGACACCTGGGTCATTTCGATTGCTCGCCAGATTACCAATCAACAGGGCGAGCACCTCGGCATTTTGTTAATTGATGTGTCTTACCAATTTGTCGAACAATACCTTAATGATTTGCGACTAGGTGAAAAAGGCTATAGTTTTGTCATTACCAGTGAAAAGCAGTTGGTCTATCACCATGACGCAAGTTACTTTAACGATGCTCAAAAAATAGATAAACTGGTTGGCATATGCGAGCTAGGCGTTGGTTATAGAAATGAAATGGGCTTAGTGGTATTTAAAAGTGACATTGCACACAGCAACTGGATTCTGGTTGGGCTGTCTTCACTCTATGAAGCAGAACAGTTTAGCCGCCAATTGCTGATGATGGTCGGTTTGATTGGCTTATTGCTGACCGGCATTAGTTTACTTATTGCGATTATCTTGTCGCGTCGTGTATCGCGTCCGGTTCAGCAGTTAGAGCAGGCGTTGATGCAAACCGGTGAACAGTGGCAGCAGCTTGCGGTCGACAATAACGCGCCATATGAAGTGCAGTCTTTAACAGCGCAATATAATGCGATGTTGGCGCGAATCAAAGATTTAATTGATGATTTAAAACATATCGAGGCGATACGACGTGAAGAAAGCATTAAGATGCTACAAAGTCAAATAAATCCTCATTTTTTGTACAATACACTCGACACCATTGTTTGGCTGTCAGAATTTGAAGATACACAGGGCGTTATTGAAGTTACCAAATCACTTGGCGATATGTTGCGAATGGGTTTAAATGTTGAGCAATCGACAATTACGCTGCAACGTGAGCTGGACTATGTTACCAATTATTTGACTATTCAGCAGTATCGTTATGGTGATCGTTTTGATTACAAAATAAATGGACAGGCGTCATTAAATGACATTATGGTACCCAAATTAATTTTACAGCCAATCGTTGAAAATGCCATTTATCACGGCATAAGCGGCTATGAAGAAGGCGGCTTGATTACGATTGACTACTATCAGCATAATAATCATTTGATGATTATTATTAAAGACAATGGCGTCGGCTTTGATCAGCAAGCGACGACCAAACAGAGTAAATTGCCGCTTGGCGGTATTGGTCTTGCCAATGTCAACCGTAGAATAAAGTTAATTTGTGGTCAAGATTATGGTATT
>PDWI01007965.1_pt1 | contig 12636 bp, 12 predicted proteins | sample 1430891 | NCBI WGS metagenome assembly PDWI01 (sample SAMN01162508, study PRJNA174530) | Oral metagenome, whole genome shotgun sequencing project. | biome: Marine environment; feature: Marine mammal; material: Swab sample of the gingival sulcus; isolation source: swab sample of gingival sulcus... | reverse complement strand
GATTGCAATAACAGCAGCGATTCTTATAATAGCTGGATCATATACTTTAGTTACGGCTAAAACACCAGTATTTTCTGAATAAGTTGTATTAGCAGGAGCTCCGATAAGACCAGCAAATATTGTTGCAACACCATCACCTAATATTGTTCTATTAATCCCTGGGTTTTCCATGAAATTCTTTCCAACTACTGCACCATTTGTTGTGATATCCCCAATATGCTCTATAAATACTACAAGTGCTATAGGAGCTATTGCAACAACTGCACTCACTGTAAATTTAGGCATTGTCATTATTGTTTTTAGAGATTCACTTCCTGCAGAGAATGTAATCCAGCCTGCTTCATGTATTGGTGTGAAGTCTACTAAATTAAATGCCATAGAAACGATATATCCTACTATAATTGAAATTAATATAGGAACTAATTTAAAGAATCCTTTAGCAAATATTGAAACAATAATCATTGTTATAACAACGATTCCTGATACTAACATATGTGTTGCTGAGAATGCGCCTCCATTATAAAAAGCCATATTGATAGCAACTGGACTGAGTCTAAGTCCGATTACCATTATTATTGGACCTGTTACGATTGGTGGGAAAAAGTCCATTATTGGTTTAACGCCTATTAACGATATTAATATTGAAAGAAGTACATAAACCATACCAGCTGCTATGATTCCACCTTTTACATACTCTATTCCTGATCCAGAAAGAGTCATTGCAATTGCACCAATGAAGGCAAAAGATGAACCTAAAAAAACTGGAACCATTCCCTTAGTTACTAGGTGAAAAAGTAGTGTTCCTACACCTGCACCTAATATTGCAACTGCTGGGTTAAGACCAGTTAAAAATGGAACTAGTACTGTAGCTCCGAACATAGCTAGTACATGCTGTACTCCTAAAATAAATTTCTTAGATGTTGTCATTTTTTTCTCCTTTATTAAATATAAATAGATTTTTTCCTTTTAAATAAGATGATGCTAAATATTTAATAAAGATATTAAGCTTTTATTAGCATCTCGTACTAATTTAAAAAGACTACTGCAATTATAATATCACTTTTATAATAAAAGTCAATGTTTTTTTATGCAATTATAAATTTCTTTTAAATCATCCTAAATATCTTTTTATTTATAAAATAAAAAAATTTTATAAAAATATATATTTAGTCTAATATAAATTGATTTTTATTTCGATATTAAAAGTGAATATAAATTTTTAATTTTCATTATATTTTATTTATTATGTGTTTTATTTCTATTTATTTATAAAAAAAGATTTTTTTATAAATAAATTTGTTGTTATAATTTTTTATGATATATTTCATGTTGAATATTTTGCTTAAAGAGCGTAGAAATGTTAATAAACAAATATTTTTATTAAAAATCAGTAAAGAAAAAATCATAATATCCGATAAATTTTATGAATAATATTATGGAAATTTAAAAGAGAACAATTTAAAAAAATGAATTTTATTAAGAAAATGTGATATTTTATGTGTAAAATGGGTATATATAGAGTATAATATATATCTGAATTAAGAAAGGGTACTCATGAAGTTCAAAAATACACTTAGGCTTGGGGATATATTAATTAGTTCTGGCAAGATAAAACAAGAACAATTAGATTTTGCTTTACAAGTTCAAAAAGAAAAAAAATCTAAATTAGGCGAAACTCTAATTGAACTAGATATGGTAACTGAAAGAGATATTATAGAAGTTTTAGAATTTCAATTAGGTATACCACATGTTAATCTTGAGAAATATTATGTAGATCCTGAAGCACCTAACTTAATTTCTGAATCTTTTGCTAGAAAGAATCTTCTTATTCCTATAAAAAAAGAAGGAATGAGATTATCTGTTGCGATGGTTGATCCATTGAATATACTTGTTATAAATGATTTAGAAATAATAACAGGGTTGCAAGTTGATCCTAAAATAGCAACTGAAAGAGATGTAAATAATGCAATCGATAGATTCTATTCTAAGACAAAGGCAGAAGAGGCAGCAGAGGAATTTGCTAAGGAATATATATTAGAAGAAGAAAAAATAGATAGAGAAATCTTAAAAGAGATTAATAATGCTCCTGTTGTTCGATTAGTAAATACTATTTTTGTTCAGGCTGCTCAGTCAAGAGCGTCAGATATTCATATTGAGCCTGCTGAAGATCATCTTAGAATAAGATTTAGGATAGATGGTGATTTACAAGAAGTAATGAAACCGGCAAAGCAGACTCATGGTGCGATTGTAACAAGAATTAAGATACTTGCTAAATTAGATATAGCAGAAAGAAGGATTCCTCAGGATGGGCGTATAGAAACTAAGATTAGAAATAGAGATTTAGATCTTCGTGTTTCTACTATTCCTACAATCCATGGAGAAAAAGTTGTTATTCGTCTTCAAGATAGAACAACATTCTTAAAGCCAATAGAGAGTTTGGGTCTTAATGATAGAGATTTTGAGACATTTAAAGATATTATTAGATCGAGAAATGGTATTATTCTTGTAACTGGTCCTACTGGTTCAGGAAAGAGTACTTCTTTATATGCGATGCTTAATGAATTAAATCAAATTAAAAGAAATGTAATGACAGTAGAAGATCCAGTTGAATATAGAATGGCTGGTATTACACAATCTCAGGTAAATCCAAAGGCTGGATTTAGTTTTCCAGAAGCACTTCGATCAATGCTTCGTCAGGACCCTGATGTTATCATGGTTGGAGAGATTCGTGATATGGAAACTGTTGAAATAGCTGTAAGGGCTGCGATCACAGGTCACGTTGTGCTGTCTACTCTACATACTAATAATGCTGTTTCTACTATTAATAGACTTGTTGATATGGGAATTAAACCTTATTTAGTTTCTTCTTCTGTAGTAGCTATTATTTCACAGCTTCTCGTTAAGAAAATATGCCCTCATTGTAAGGTTCCTTATATGCCTAGTGAGGAAGAATTAAAGCTAATTGGGCTGGATAATACGTCAGCTAATTTTGAATTCTTTAAAGGAACTGGTTGTATAAGGTGTAATAATACGGGGTATATGGGTAGAACTCCTATATTTGAGATTCTTAAATTTGATGCAGATATAAGACAGATGATTACTGATGGTAAATCATCTAATGAAATAAAGAATTTCTTGTATAAAAAAGGTATAAGAACCTTACAAGATAACTGTTTAGAACTTGTTTTAAAGGGAGAAACAAGTGTAGAAGAACTTTTAAGAATTTCATATACTTTGGAGGGATAAATGTATATAGATAAGTTACTAGCAACGGCACATAAAGTTGATGCTTCTGATGTTCATATTTCTGTAGGGATACCTCCTGTGTTTCGGGTTAATGGTAAATTAGAACAATTAATGGACTATGAAAGATTAATGCCTAATGATACAGAAAATATAGCGAAGGATTTATTATCAGAAGAACAATTTGATTATTTAACTAGAACAGGGGAAATTGATTTTTCTTATGCTGTTCCTGGTGAAGGTCGATTTAGGATTAATGTTTATAAACAGAGAGGGTCTTATTCTATCGCAGTAAGACCAATACCACTTCAGATTCCTTCGGCAGAACATTTAGGACTACCTCCTGTTGTGAAGAATCTTTCTGATAGGACAAGAGGACTAATACTTGTTACTGGACCAACTGGTGCAGGAAAATCAACGACTCTTGCTACAATGGTTGATAATATCAATAAAACTAGGAAAGCTCATATTTTAACGCTTGAGGATCCTATTGAATATTTACATAGACATGATAAGTGTATTGTAAATCAAAGGGAGATAGGAAATGATTCTAAATCTTATAATAATGCATTAAGAGCTGCGTTAAGACAAGATCCTGATGTTATCCTGATTGGTGAGATGAGAGATTTAGAAACAATATCGATTGCTGTAACGGCTGCTGAAACAGGACATTTGGTGTTAGCTACATTACATACTACAGGTGCTGTATCTACTGTTGATAGGATTATTGATGTTTTTCCAGCGAATCAACAACAGCAAATAAAGGCTCAGCTTTCTTCTGTTCTTGTTGGTGTTATTTCACAGCAATTAATAAGGAAAAAAGATGGTTCAGGTAGAGTAGGTGCTTTCGAAATAATGATTTGCAATCAAGCTATTAGGAATCTTATTAGAGAAGGAAAGACGCATCAGCTTATGTCTTCAATACAAACTGGTAAGAAGCTTGGAATGACATCTATGGATGCTTTCTTAGTAGATCTTTATAATAAAGAAAAGATCAGTTTAGATGATGTTATGTTTTATTGTGTAGATAAGGATTATATACGAAGATTGTTATAAAGGATAAATTATGATATATATTTATGAAGGTAAAGATAAGTTTGGTAAGAAAATCAAAGGTGAAATAGATTCTGATTCAAGGACTCAAGCTGTTAGTGAGCTAAGAAAATCAGGTATATTTCCTATAACTGTTGAAAAGAAAGAATTAGGTTCTAAAGAAATAAAATTAAAGAGTAATAAGAAAACAAAGAATAGACAATTAATTGTATTCTGTAGACAGTTTGCATCTTGTTTAGATGCTGGTATATCTATTATAGAGAGTTTGGATATTTTAAGAAAACAAACAAATGATAGGGTATTAAAACCTGCACTTGATGATGCTTATAATGAAGTTCAAAAAGGTATGGCACTTTCCACTGCAATGAAATCTCATCCAAAAGCTTTTCCAGAGATGCTGATGAATATGGTGGCTGCTGGGGAATTCTCAGGTGCTCTTCCTGATATACTTCATAGAATGACAGAGCATTATGAAAAAGAAGATAGTATATCATCTAAGATTAAGTCGGCTACTATATATCCTAAGATACTTGCTACAGTAACAGTAATTGTTGTGGGTATACTTCTTCTATTTGTTCTTCCAAACTTTGCTAGAATGTTTGAAGATTTAGGAGCAAAACTTCCACTTCTTACAAGGATTTTAATGGGATTTGGAAGAGGAGTTCTTAAGTTTTGGTATATACCTGTAGGAATTGTACTTGTTATTTATTTACTCATTAAAAGACTGAAATCAACAGAAGAAGGTAGAATAAAGTATGATAAATGGAAGTTTGGTCTTCCTATCTTTGGACCACTAGAAAGAAAAGTGGCAACTTCTAGACTATCAAGAACATTAGGAGCGATGCTCAGTTCTGGTATACCTATTATAGAGGCGATGGAGCAAGTTTCTAAGATTGTTGGAAATAAGTATGTAGAAAGTAAGTTAAACAGTGTGATGGATAAGATAAAAAAAGGAGAAGGTATTGCTAAACCGTTAGAGAGTACACAAATATTTCCACCAATGCTTATATCAATGATTAGAATTGGTGAGGAAACTGGAACGGTAGATGAACTTCTTATTAAGACTTCTGAGTTCTATGATGATGAAGTAGAAAGAGCAGCAACAAATATGCTAAATGCTCTTAATCCGATTATATTATTAGTCATGGTAATGGTTATATTACCAGTACTGATTGGTATCGCACTTCCAATGTTTGATATGTATCAACATATGATGTAGATATATAACCGAAAGGTTTTATATATAAAAAGGTTAAAAAATATATTTATAAGAGAAAAGGAGAAAAATTATGATTCAAAAAATTCAAAAGAACATGAACAAAAAAGGTTTTACATTAGTAGAATTAATCATCGTTATTGCTGTTATGGCAATCTTAGCTGCTATTGTTATTCCTAGAATGTTAGGAGTTACTAAGAGTTTTAAAGAGAAAGCAGATGAGAGAACTTGTGAAACATATGCAAGAGTACTTCAAACGCAAGCTAGATTAGGTAAATTAGCAGCAACTGGAGCGTCAACTACTATAGTGGATAGTACAGTTTTAGGAGAAAGTCCTGATTTTCCTCAAACTGCTGTAGTAACAGACTCTAGTGGTACTAAAGTGAGTAAAACACAGTTTTACTACTGCTATGTAGCAGCTACTGCTTCTACTGAAGGTTATATAAAAGTTTTTGTTGGTACAACTTCTGGAGCTGCAGCAGCAGCAGGATCAGGAGTTACAACAGGTGTTAATATACCAGCAGATGGCGCTGCTAATGTAATTCAAGTTAAAGTAGAAGCTTCTCAAATCGAATAATATAATTATTTGTTACATAATGAAATATTAATAGAATATATGATTAGAATTGATTTTAAAGTCAAAATTGATTTAAAATCATATATTCTTTTATTTTCTTTAGTGAATAGTATTCGTTGAATACTATTTAGTGAAGAAAATATTCATGGAAGAGGATATTCAAGGAAGAATAAGTATCAAGGATGGTAAATATGGGACATAAAAAAGGATTTGCAGCGTTTGATTTGGTTTTCGTTGTGACATTATTGGGGTTAGTAGCATCTATGGTTGTGCCTAGATGGGATGGAATAAGTCATGCTTATCATGTGAAGGTTGATAAGATGTATTGTGAGAGTGTTGCGGTACAGCTTAGATTAAAAGCATTATCTGATGAGTTGGATGGACCTGATAGTTTTAGTAAACCGTTGACGAAGGATGTTTTAGGTATGGAGGTTTATAAACCTTCTTGTAAAGATTGTAATAGTTCATTTTGGTATTATTATGGGCCTAAGAAACTAGGTAGTGATGATTATGTTATTATGGTGTATATTAATGATACTAATAAAGTGAAAGGTCATACATATTCTGAAATTATAAATAATTCTGAGGGAGAGATTGTTTATTATCAAAAGGATTTAAACTAATATTTGTAAGGATGTATTATGAAAAATAAAAAAGGATTTACTCTTGTAGAGTTAATCGTTGTTATAGCTGTTATGGTTATTATTGCTGCGATTGTTGTACCTAAAATGAGTAGTGTAATGGGTGCTGTGAAATCGAGATCAGATGAAAGAGCGTCTGAGATGTATTATAAGGCTCTTAGAATGAAAGCTCATTTAGGTAAGTTAAGCGAAACGGGAGATACAGTGACTATTATAACAGAAGCTCTTGTTGATGAGGATGTTAATAATGATGGTGTAGACGATGCTTCAATAATTTCGGAAGAGTCTGATACAAAAGAATTTTATTATAAATATAAGGATTCTAATTTGGAAATCTATGTTTTATCGGATGCTACAGATACTATAACAGCAGATAATACATATGTTTCAGCTACTGTAATAAAGTTGGAATTTGAATGATTTATTTTATAATAGGATTGATATTTGGATCTTTTTATAATGTGTGTATTTATCGATTGCCGATTGGCAAGTCTATAGTAGCACCTCGTTCTTCGTGTGGAAATTGTCATCATGAATTAGGTGCTTTGGATATGATACCGGTATTTTCTTATTTATTTAGTAAAGGGAGATGTAGGTATTGTAAAGAAAAATACTCAATAAGATATCCAATGGTTGAATTATTAACAGGGATATTATTTTATATCTCATATCTGGTTTTTGGACATTCGTATTTAAATATATTTGGATTGATATTAACATCTGTATTAATTATTATTACATTTATTGATATAGATCATCAAATCATATTAGATAGATTTTCCATTATTATAATAATAATGGCAGTAGCATATCATTTTATATATAAGGATATCACTGTATTAAATGCATTATTTGGTTTTGTACTTGGTGGTGGTCTTCTTATGATTTTAGCTTTTTTTGGTGCTATGGGTGGTGGTGATGTTAAGATAATGGCTAGTGTAGGTCTTTTGTTAGGATTTCCTAAAATTTTAATGGCTCTTTACTTAGCTTTTATTGTAGGTGCATTGGTACTTGCACCAATAGCAATGTATCAAAAAATAAAATATAAGGAATATAAGTCTGTAGTTCCTTTTGGACCGTTTTTATGTATAGGAACTTATATTACATTTTATTTTTCAAATGAGTTATATATGTATTATTTAATGATATTCGCATAGGAGGAATAATGAATAAAAAGGGTTTTACGCTACTTGAATTAATTGTTATTATAGCGGTAGTAGCATTTGTACTGACTCCATTCAGTTATTTTGTTTCAAGTAGTTTAAGAAGTGAAGTGCAGACTCAAAAAATGATAGATGCCGATCAGTCTACTCAAGAGATATATATTATTATTAATGAGGCTCTTAGGCGTTCTGGAATAAAAGAAGGATGTTTTGCTAATGCGAAGATAGGAAATGTAAGTTTGGCAGGAGGATCTTTTGTATTTACGGAGGATACCACAACAGATTTGAATGATGTTTCTATTTCTGGTAATGCATTAAGACTTGAAGCTAAATTTTTTGATGCTTCAGGCAATCTGATAAAGACAAATACTTATTTCTTTTATTTAGATAAGTCGTCTGGTTCTGCTCCTTATCCGTTGAAATTAAGGAAAAATGAATCGCCTGTTAAAGAAGAAATTCTTAATGATCATGTTAAGGATATATCATTTAATGGGAGTATTAAAATAAAAGAGCAGAATGATGATGATAATGAAATTACTCAAGTACAAATGCAAGTAAAAGTTAATAACGGTATCAAAGATATCGATTATAAATATATAATGTCAGCAAGAGAATAGGAGGAAATATGCCAAAGAGAATTGTTTTAGAAATTGGCACTTCTAAAACTAAAGTATTAATAAATAAAGGTAATAAATTCAATCTAGTAGGTTATGAGATAATAGATACGCCTGAAAGTGTGTATTCTCTTACTGAAGATATGGATATCATGAGAATGGAAAAGCCTTTAAAAGAAGTGTTATCAAAGCATAAGGTTAAGAGAGGGAATCTCTATGTTTCTATAAGTAATGATAAGGTTATTATAAGAACGAGAGAGCTTCCGAGGGTTTCTCCAAAAGATATGATGGGGATGGTTAGGTTTGAGGCAGAGAGTTTTCTTCCTTATGATATAGATTCTTTTTATATAGATTATAGGGTATTAAGTGAAGTAGAACATGAAGTGGATGAAGAAGGTGCTGAATCTGAGAAATACTTTGATGTACTTATTATAGCTGTACCAAAGGTGATAGTAGATCAGTATTCAGAACTTTCAAGAGTGCTTAATTTAAAACTTCATAGTGTTAATGTATATACTGAAGTATTAGAAAAATTCTTATTAAAGACTGTTCTTTCAGATGAAAAAAATACTCTAGTTGTTGATATTGGTAATAAATATATCAATATGACGATGTATGAAGGGAAAAACTATTTCGCCAATATCAAAGCAGAAAGAGGTATTGGGGCTATGTATAATAGACTAATAGATCAATATGGCTTTGAAGAAGAGGATATTAAGTTCTATTTATATAATTATGACAGTGATTCTCATGAAATAACGGATAAGGATAGAATTGAGCTTATTAAAGATCAGTTCCAAGATGTGGAATCGTATAAAGAAGATATTCTTAGAAGAAGAAACTTGGAGTATGATATATTTATTAATGAAATAAATAGAATGGTAGGGTTCTTCCGATCTAGGAAGTATAATACAAATGTTGATAATATTTATATATTAGGTGGTGGAGCTAATTTATCTAATTTTACTGAGATAGTCTCTGAAGCACTTAATATAGAATGTAGCAAATTTGATTCTTCAGAGTATTTATCAACAGTAAAGGATGAAGATAAGGGATATGTAGTATCTGTTATAGGAACATGCTTAGGAGGTAAAGCTTAATGGGTAAGAATAAAATATATGGCCTAAAAGATTATCAAAACAAAGAAGTAAATCTGCTTTCTTCTGAGTATAAAACTTCAGTTCTTTCAAAATTACTTAGTGTATTTTTAGTTCTTATAATACTTGCTGGACTAGGTTTTGCAGGTTATTATGAATATAATGTATATATGGACAATAAGCAATTAGAAGTTGATATTGATGGGTTAAGGTCTGAAATCAAAAAAAATAAAGCTGTTATAAATAAACAAAAAATTATAATGAGTGTAGAAGAACAAATTTCTCTTAAAGAAGGTGTGCTATTAGGATTAATTCTTACAAATCATCCAATTTATGATAGTTTAGAATATTTTGAAAGCGTTCTTAATGGAGAATTATATGTTAGTAGTATATCAGTAGATTCTAAAGAATCTTTTATAGTATCTGCTTCTGCAATATCTCATGAAGCTATTTCATATACAATTAATAGATTGAAATTATTAAAGTATGAGAATGGTGCTAAGATATTTAGTGATGTTTATACTAATAGTATAGTAAGAAATGAAGATGAAGATGGTAATGTATTATACCTCTTTCAGTTAAATTGTGATTTTGAAGGAGGGATGAAATAATGAAACTTAGTTCAAGAGAGAAAAAATTATTAATTGTATTATTAGTTTTAATTATAGCAGTTGTTGTGTATATGTATGTTGTTACACCAATACATGATGAAAATGCTTTGCTTATAGAAGAAAAGAATACAATTCAAAATGAATTGAATTCTGTTAAGGCGATGGTTAAAGACGAGAGTGCAATAGATTCTATGATTGAGAATTATAAGGAAAGATTAGCCTTATTAGATCAAAAATTGCCTTATCAAATTCATTTAGAAAAAGTAATTAATGATATGTTTATGCATTTTAATTCATATGATATTACTGTTAATTCTGTATCTTTTAATATGCAAGATCCTAGTAAAGATTCTGGTAATCTACCTAAAGAAGGTGGTATAGAAAATTTAAGACCTGCACTCAGTCCTTCTGAAATAATAGAAGCATATGAAAATGGTGAAAGTATTACAGTAGAAGATAAAAAAGAGGAAGAAGAGAATAAAGCAGCAGTAGTAGAGAGCAAAATTGGAAGATTGATGGTGAATTTATCGTTTAAGTCTAATTATGATGTATTTAAGGATGCCTTAAATGGATTAAATAATATGGATTCAACAATTATTACAATGAATTCTACTATTTCTAAGATTGAACCTGATTTAGAAGAGCTAAATCCTGATATCAATGAAGTATTTGTTAATTTAAGTCTTGCTATACCATTTTATTATGATAATGAAGAACTTGAAAATATATTCTTTGATTATGAATTTAAACCAGGTAAAGGCTTTAAAGAGCATGGTCCTTTTGAATATAAAGATATTCTTAAAGGTACATTAGGCGGAGAAGAACTTAATTTTTCATCAATTCAGGGACAATTTGATATTATTTTGAAAGATAAGGCTTCAGATGTAGCTGCACAAAGTTTTTCAACTGTTGGTGTTAGTAATTCAACGCTTTCATTAGATGGAAATAAAGCAGAATCTTATGTACTTAGTTTGATTGAATCTAATGGAAAAGTTATGTATAAATATAAAAACAGTGTTAAATCTTTCCCAGAAAAGGGATATAAGACTTTAAATATGGATATGGATAAAGATTTCATAATAATTAGAGTTGATTCAATGTCTAGAATTGGTTCTAAAGATAAAGCTGGACTTAATTTAACATTAAATAATAAAACAGATAAAAAAGTAGTTTTCTATGTGTTTGATGATGATAAAAAGAGCCCAAGATTTAATGTAAGTGTTAAGAGCGGAAGCTATGATATTATAAGAAATTAGGTAGAAATATGAAAGATAAAAGAGGGTACACTCTTATAGAGTTAGTTATTACACTAGCTGTTTTGGGAATAATGCTAACACCTATTTTTAGTTCTTTTCTAGAAAGTAATAGGGTTAATATAGATTCTAGAAAGAGAATAAGTGCTAATTATCTTGCTCAGCAAATAATAGAAGATTATAAGTTTGATAAATTTATTTCAGCAAGAACTGAATCTACGCTAAAAGAGGATACCAATGGTAATGGAATAGAAGATCCAGGTGAAACGACTGATAGAATATTTACGAATGGTGGATTTAATTTTAAAATATCAGTAGGTATATCAGAAGCAATAGTGGGTTCAGAGACTTCTACAAATCCCTCTGATTTTGAGTATAAACCAGAAGGAAATGAATATGATCTTCTTATTTTTTCTTATTATGATACAGCTGATTCAAAAGATAAGATTCAGGTGTGTAAAGCAAAAAATGAAAAATTATTTTTAATAGATAAAAGTTTTGGAGATATTAAAACGGATTTTGTCCAGTCGGTGGTAACTACTTTTGAAAAGCCTAGTGTTCCTGTAGAATTGAAATTAAAGGCTGACAATACTTATGGAATAAATTCAGAAACATCTGGAGCTGTTTATTATAGAGTCGCTGTTATTGCTGATGAAGGATCAAGTGTTACTTTTAATGTAGAAAATGAAAAGGATGATAAGGAAATTAAAATGAAACCTTTTGGAAGTGGTGTTACTATTAATGCAGGTAGTGGAAATATAGTGGTAAGTAATAATTTAGAATATGGTGCATATTTAAGTGGTACTACTGGTAAAAAGCTTTATACAGTAACGGTAAAAGTATTAGATGAGAACGATAAAGTATATTCTAAAATTATCAATAGAATAGGAAAAGGTTGGGAGTTGAGTAATTAAAATGAAACGTATTTTTAATAAAAAAGGCTACACTTTAACATATGCTATTATTGTTATAGCTATACTTTTGGTCTTGGTTTCATCAGTAGTTTTTATATCATTCTACAATTTCAGAATGTCTATGTTTGGTAAAAAAGTTAATAATAATTTTTATTCTATCGATGGAGAGATTGAAGAGGCTATAGCTAAAATCTCAAATAGAGTTTATGAATATGAAAAAGAAGCTAGAACTGCGGTTTATGGTACAGGCTCAA
>PDWI01016535.1_pt1 | contig 12644 bp, 11 predicted proteins | sample 1430891 | NCBI WGS metagenome assembly PDWI01 (sample SAMN01162508, study PRJNA174530) | Oral metagenome, whole genome shotgun sequencing project. | biome: Marine environment; feature: Marine mammal; material: Swab sample of the gingival sulcus; isolation source: swab sample of gingival sulcus... | reverse complement strand
GCCCTCATTGACTGGTGTATTTTTCCAGGCAAGGTGAGAGAAATGTGAATCGATAGAGCAGCCGATCAATTCGCAATTTGCCGCTTTGAATTTATCTAAGGCTTTGTTGAAGGCAAGAATTTCAGAAGGACAGACAAAGGTGAAATCGAGTGGATAGAAAAAAAGAACCACATATTTTCCTCTATAGTCAGAAAGGGTGAAATCTTCTTTGAAGCTATTATCCGGCATAACTGCGGTGGCGGTAAAATCAGGAGCAGGATTTGTTACCAATGTGCTCATAAGTTTTTCTCCTAAAATAATATTAGCTATAACTATATATAGTAGTGTAAAAAAGCTCTGCCTTACATTTATAATGCTGACAGAGCCTTTGGGAATTAGTCTTCTACTTCCCAGAAAGAGTCTTTCTCTGCACCGCAGAGGGGGCAGCACCAATCATCAGGCAGATCCTCAAAAGGCGTTCCCGGTGCAATGCCGCTATCTTCGTCTCCAACTGCAGGGTCATAAACATAGCCGCAAGGGCATTCCCATTTTTTCATCGTATTCTCCTTTTCATTTTAGATTTATTGCGATGTCGCACGAGAGACTATAGGGACTTCAATCTGTTAGTCAAGCAGGAAATATTATTTTTTATTACAAAGTAATATCAAGTAGTTAAGAGTGATACGTGTGGAAAAGAGAGGAGGTTTGAAAAAAGAGAAGGCTGCAGAGCCACCAAAAAGCATTGGAGTTGGCCTTTTGGTGGCCTAGGAGGGATATAAAAAACAATTAACGCACATTTAATACCGGAATGGGTGATCTGCGCAGTACCCGTAAGGCAATACTACCAAGAAAGGTGTCGGTAAAGTTGCCCCGCCCCTTATTACCCATAACAATAACATCGCATCCTTGCGCCTGGGCAGTTTTTAAGATGCATTTATGGGGATACCCCTTATCAATCTGGGATGTGATCTTTGCCTTGCTCTGTGCCAGATGTTTATCGATAAGTTGCTGCAGCTCTTCTGTACGGCGTTTTGTCTCTTTTTCGATATACTGCACCGTAGAGAGATTTTTTTCAGGAGAGCTGAGAAAATAGAAGTTGCGAACATCTTCCACATGATCAATATCCCGTTGGTTAATAACGTTAAGAACGCTTATCTCACTTCCTTCTCTCCATGCAATTTCTGCTGCGTAGTCAAGTATTGCCCCGGAGAATTGAGAGAGGTCAATACAGGCAAGGATTTTTTTGATTTCAGGCATGACAGCCTCCTTTTTTTGTTAATTATTATTGTTCCCTTTTTATAAGGTGATGCCTCGTTTTTTCAATGTTTCCCGTTCAATAGAGTGTTTCTCCAGTAGACGCATAATCGCATTTCTGGGGAAGATGTTGGAGAGAAAGAGCAGGGCGATAAGACTGAAAAAAAAGTATTGCGCAACCCTCTCTCCATTTGGTCTTGCCGCCCATGCCAGGGGGAAAAAAAGCACCCCCATATAAAGAGTGCGTTCATAAGCCGTTTTGAGCAGATGAATGAGCAGCTGATAGCCCTCTTCATCAAGCTCGGGGAAGTTATCGCTGTTTATAGCTGATAACTGCCTGCGCCGCTGTTGAAAGAGATAGATAATTGCTGCGCCGGTAAGAGCGTAGATAAGACTGGTGGTTGGCATACAATAAAATATCTTGCAGGGTAACTGTTGATCTTCTTAAAAAAGTAGATGGACAGAAAAGTGGTATAGCCTATCTGCCCATCTCGTTTATGTTACTGCTCGTCTTACATTATTGCTGCTGCGGTAAGAGCCGCCATATTGGGGATCTGCATTCCATGGTGGAACAGATAGGCAACAATAATTGCAACCGGCACAATAAAGAAGGTAAGGGCAACAAAATAGACCCAGACCATCTTGCCAAACTGCGCCTCAGCCAGCTTTTTGAAATCGGTAATGATACCGAGACTAATAAAGGTAAGCATGAAAAAGAGCTTTCTCATCCCTTTTTCAACTGCAACCGCACCACCTTTTGCCGATTTCAGCAATGCCATACCATCGGCTGTGGTGCCTGCATTCCCCGGGCCAAAGAAGATGCCGAGATAGACAAACCAGGCGATAAAATAGCCGATAACAAATTTGGGAAAGCGGAACCACACTTCAGAGAGAGGTACCCGATCGCCTTCATGTTTTTCGATTTTGTATACCCAGACAAGGGCAAGAACAAAGGCCCAAAGACCGATAAACATATCGATCCAGATCTTGGTCATAACCGCAGAGGTGGTAATGACCCCTTCCATCCATATAACCTTGCCATCGCTCTCTTTTTCTACCTTGGCGCGCATAAACTCATCAAGCAGCTCACCTGCAGCAGCATCGGCACCATCGGTTTTTACTGCCATACCCATGGCAGAACCAGCCACAATCGGATCAGATGGCCCTGGCCAGACGTTGGTGAAGACTCCCGGCAGGATAACAAGTTCAATTACTGCGTAAACAACGACCAAGGCGGAAACCATAATGGAGACAACCGGCTTTGCCCGTACCGCACCACCTGTTGCAACTGCTGCAGAGACCCCGCAGATGGAGATCGCAGAAGCAAGTACCGCCGCAGTTTTTCTTGGCAGTTTGAACAGCAGACGAGAGATAGAATAAACACCCGGCCAGAAAATAAGATAGGCAACGATGGTGGCTGCTGCCCCTGCGATAAAGAGATCAAGGGTAAGGTTTGCCATCTGCTGACCAATGGCCTCTCCTTTGGCACCCAGCTTGTTGCCGGTAAGTACCGCCTTGATTGGCAGATAACCAACTTTTACCCCAAGGAAAACGATGGCGGTTTTAATGTACCACTCCGGTTTTGCCGCAACACTTAAATAGTTTGCCAGCGGTTTGAAAAAGTTACCGATAATAAGACCAACAATCAGAGCGAGGATAAAGGATGCTCCACCACCCAAAGAGAGGGTCATTGTGTCTGCCGGGAATTTACTCTTGGCAAGATCGACTACAGAAGCGGCAAAAAAGACATTATGCCCTAAAAACCAGACGAGGTAAGTGAGAAAAAAGATAAATGTCCAGCCGATAAAAAAGCGTTTTACATCCCATTTTTGGAAATAGGCACCAATGGTGGTGGCGATAGTAAACACCGCATAAGTAACAAAGATGGAACCAAATACGCCCAGCCCTTTGTAGCCCTTACCAAGAGCGACAAAGGATGTGCCAATTTCATGGATTTTCTTGGTGGTTGCTCCTTCGGGGAAGTTTAATGCCCACATTTTTGGATATGATATCCAGCCAACCAGATCCACACCAAAAATAGAGAGCAGCCCCAGTCCAAAGAAGGTGAGTCCAAGCCACACTGCCCACCAGTCTTCGGTGGAAGCCATGCCTGAATACCAGGCTCTACGTGTTTTTGCCATTACAGGTCTCCTTTTAATATTGAAGTGGTAACTCGAGAATACGATTGAAATAGTGATCCATATAGGGACGAATCCACTCGGGAATCATATCATTATTGCTGGTGAAGAATACTTCCAGCGGCTCCTTTTCCCACTCCGGTTTAAGCGCAGCCTCCAGTTTTTTGTCGAGGTCGTCAAGTTCCGGTGCGGCAAGGTGAATATCTTTTCCCGAAAGAACCCAGCTATGGCCATCATGACCAAGCTGCATTTCAATCTGTCTGCGAGCTTTTCTTTGTTTCATGGTTTTAGTGAAAAACTGAGGTTGGCACCATAAGCAGGCCGAGAATCAGCGCAATTCCGGCAGCAATAAAAGAGCCAACAACCAGCTGGGTTTCCGCCTTGTCCCATGGCTCTGCTCCTTCAAGAACACTACTGGTATCAAGGTTCTCGCTGGAGAGAGAACCATCTTGTGGTTCCTGCTGCTTGATGTTTTCTTCCATAGTAAACTCCTTGCGATAAATGAAAGCCTTGCGGCCTGTAATATGGAGGGGAAAAGCCCCGCTCCCGCTAGTTATAACATGCACTTTTCATTTTTTTGCATTTTCTCCTCTCCCTGATGTGGAGTAAATGTTGAAAAAAATGAAAAATAAAGGTAAATAATATTGCCAAAATTAAAAAGAATATCTCAAAAAGGGGCGTTTTTTGATAAAATACACAAATTGTTGTCTGCAAAGAGGCTCTTTTTTCTCAAGAAGACACTGCTAATCCGCCCATTTATTCTTACAATACCAGATAGATGGCGGTGTGCAAAGCTCTCTTTTTGTTTAAGCGTATCTTTTTTTATGTATTCTTTTTTACTAAAAAGGAATGTTTTAACAGTCTGTTTTTTTAGGCAAATGGTTGTCTTGCATTGTTGGTTGAGAAGATTTGTGGTGTGCTTTGTCGAGAGCCTCATTTGGTATCTCACAAAAACCTTCTTGCCAATTTTCTGTTTTTGCCACAGAGAGGCAAAGGTGGAGTTCGTTAAATTTTACACTGGAGGTAGTAATGCGTAATCACTGGAGTGGGCGGCTGGGATTTATCCTGGCTGCGGTAGGTTCGGCTGTTGGATTGGGGAATATCTGGAAATTCCCTTTTATTACCGGGCAAAATGGCGGTGGGGCCTTTGTTTTGGTCTATTTGCTGGCAATTCTTTTTTGTGGTTTGCCTATCTTGATGGCAGAATTTGTTATTGGTCGCCATTCTCAACGTGATGTTGTTGGTGCCTTTTCTGTTTTGACACCGAAAAAGGGTGTCTGGAAACTGGTTGGTTGGCTTAACCTCTCTGCGGCATTTATTATCCTCTCCTATTATGGCGTTGTTGCTGGATGGACGCTTGACTATCTTTACAAAGCGGTAACGGGTGCCTTTAGTTCCCAGAGTTCAGAGGCTATTGCCGGTATGTTTGGTGCTCTGGTAACCAACCCTGAAAAGCAGCTTTTCTGGTTTTCTCTCTTTATGGCACTCTGTTTGATGGCCGTTATCTCCGGGGTAAAAAATGGATTGGAGCGGTGGAACAAGGTGCTGATGCCCACCCTCTTTGTTATTCTCTTTGTTATGGCAGGCTATGCCTTAACGACTTCAGGAGCAAAAGAGGCATTCAAGTTTATGCTCTATCCCGATTTCTCCAAGATGTCGATGAGCGGTTTCCTCGAAGCAGTGGGGCACTCCTTTTTCACCTTGAGCCTTGCTATGGGTGCCTATCCAATGGCGATCAGAATCGCTTTTCTTGATACCTTTGTCGCCATCGTTGCAGGTCTTGCCATCTTTCCCATCGTCTTCTCTGTTGGCCTTAAGCCGGGAGCAGGCCCTGGATTGATTTTCAAAACTCTGCCGCAGGTATTTGCCACCATTCCTTTTGGTTCTGTTTTGGCGGTTATCTTCTTTATTTTGATGGCCTTTGCAGCACTCTCCTCTGCAATTTCATTGCTTGAGGTGCTGGCGGCCTATATGATTGATGAGAAGAAGATGAACCGTAAGGCGGCAACCGCAATTATGACTGTTGCGGTCTATCTGGCAGGAATCCCTTCTGCGCTCTCCTACTCAACTCTTGGTAAGGTTAAACTTTTGCCGGGCAAGGAGATTCTTGATTCGCTTGACTATATTGCCAGCAACTATATGCTGCCTCTAGGTGGTTTGCTGATTGCTATCTACGTAGGTTTTGTGCTGGATAAAAAAATATCCAAGATGGAGATTACCGAAGAGGGGCGCAGCTCTCTTACCATCTTCTCTATCTGGTTTTTTACCATCAGATTTATCGCTCCCATAGCGATGCTGGTTGTTTTCCTCACCAAGATTGGTGTCATTAAGCTGTAATCTTTTTTGCCGCAAGACCGGTGTGTTCTGCTGGTCTTGCGGCTCTTTTCCTCTCTTTCTTCTCTTTTCTCTTGTCTTTTCCATATAAAAATTGTTGATTTGGGGCTGGTCAGGTTGGGGTTTATTAAAAATATGTGTGGGTGATATGGGCTGGTCAATAGAGCAATCTGCCGAACTGTACGGCATAGATAAATGGGGTGCGGATTACTTTGCCATCAATGATGGAGGAGAGGTGGTTGTTTTTCCTTTTGGTGAAGATAAAAGCGTAGAGATCTCTTTGTTAGAACTGATAAAAGAGATTAGAATGCGCGGCTACGATATGCCGGCCCTGCTGCGTATTGAAAATATTCTTGGCTCCCGCATCAGGGATCTTCATCAAACTTTTCGCAAAGTCATTCAGGAAAATGGTTATAGGGGTGAATATCGCGGCGTCTTCCCCGTTAAGGTAAACCAGCAGGAGCAGGTGCTAAAAGTTATCTGCGAAGTGGGTAAAGAGTATAACCACGGGCTAGAGGCGGGCAGCAAGCCAGAGCTTATTGCCGCCATCTCCATGCAGGAAAACCGCAATGCCCCTCTTATCTGCAATGGCTACAAGGATGAAGAGTTTATTGATCTGGGGCTTTCTGCTATTCAGATGGGTTTTCAGGTCTTTTTTGTTATTGAGGTGCCGGGTGAGCTTGAGCTTATTCTTGAGCGGGCAAAGGCACTTAAGGTGATGCCCAATCTTGGCGTGCGCATCAAGCTCTCTACCCAGGCAGAAGGGAAGTGGTCTCACTCTGGAGGAGAGGGCAGCGTCTTTGGCTTGACTATGAACCATCTGGTTACGGTGATAGATCGCCTTAAAGAGGAAGAGATGCTCGACTGCCTGCAGCTGCTGCACTACCATATCGGCTCGCAAATTGCCAATATTAGCGATATTCGTGCCGGGGTGATGGAGGCCTGCCGCTATTATGAAGAGCTGGTAAGAGAGGGGGCCCCAATGGGCTACCTTGATCTTGGCGGCGGCTTGGCGGTCGATTATGATGGCTCCCACTCCAATACCCCTTCCAGCCGTAACTACAGCACCGAGGAGTATTGCTGGGATATTGTCGAGAGCATCATGACGGTGCTTGATAAAAGCGATACGGCTCATCCGGTTATCATTACCGAGTCTGGGCGGGCGATTGTGGCGTACTCTTCTATTTTATTGTTTAATATTCTTGATACCAGCCCTTTTTCTCCTCCTGAGCTGCCGCTAAAGCTTCCCGATACGGCGCATGACCTGCTGGAAAATCTGATGGCAACCTACCGCATGATTTCGCCAAAAGATCTTCAGGAGTGCTGCAACGATACCCTCTACTACAGAAGTCAGGTGCGGCAGTTGTTTAAGCTGGGCCAGCTCTCTATCAGAGAGAGAGCCTTTGCCGAAACACTGGTGCAGCATATTCTATTAAAAATAACGGAAACAGCCAAAGAGATGCAGCAGGTTCCAAGAGATGTAAGGATGCTGCAAGGGCTTATTTATGACATCTATTACGGCAATTTCAGCCTGTTTCAATCTCTGCCCGATGTATGGGCGATTGACCAGATTATGCCGGTAATGCCGGTGCATCGGCTTGATGAAGAGCCGGAAAACCCCGCCATTATCTCTGATATAACCTGCGACTGTGATGGTAAGCTCGACACCTTCCCTGGTGGGGATTGCGGACAGAAAACTTTGCGGCTCCATAATCTGCTGGATGATGAAGAGTATTACCTTGGGGTCTTTTTGGTTGGAGCCTATCAGGAGACCCTAGGAGACCTGCACAATCTTTTTGGCGATAGCAATGTGGTCTCTGTCTCGGTTGAAAAAGATGGCAGCTATCGGTTTCGTGATGAGATAGAGGGCGATAGCGTAGAAGATGTGCTTTCCTATATGGAATATGATGTGCGGGCAATCAGGGCCCGACTTAAAGCACTGGCGGAAGATTCCATCAGCAAGGGCTATATTCGGGTAGATGAGCGAAGAACCATTCTCGATCGTTTTGAAGAGGGGTTACGCGGATATACCTATTTTGAAAAGGCGTAGAAACGTTATAAAAAATATATATGGAGAAAATTATGAGTAGAGTGCTGATTATTGGTGCAGGTGGTGTGGGCAATGTGGTGGCAAAAAAGTGTGCCATGCACAGTGATGTTTTCACCGATATATGGCTTGCCAGCCGCACTGAGAGTAAATGCCGTGTTATTGCAGATGAGGTGCAGAAGCAGCTGGGGGTTAGCATAACCACTGCAGCAGTTGATGCCGATAATGTGGCAGAACTGGTCGCTCTGCTTAAACGTTGTCAGCCACAGCTGGTTATCAATGTTGCTCTCCCTTACCAGGATTTAACCATTATGGATGCCTGCCTTGAGTGTGGTGTTCACTATCTTGATACGGCAAATTATGAGCCTGAAGATACCGCAAAATTTGAATATCATTGGCAGTGGGCATATCGGGAAAAGTTTAAGGAAAAAAATCTGATGGCACTGCTTGGCTGCGGTTTTGACCCAGGTGTTACCAATATTTTTTGTGCCTATGAGCAAAAGCATGATTTTGATACCATTGAGAAAATTGATATTCTCGACTGTAATGCGGGCGATCATGGCCACCCTTTTGCCACCAATTTTAACCCGGAGATCAATATCCGGGAGGTAACGCAAAAGGCGAGGCATTGGCAGAGTGGTAAGTGGGTTGAGACTCCTGCAATTTTAGATGATGACTGCGTTCACTTCACCTTTGATTATCCGGTAGCGGGAAAAAGGGAGAGTTATCTGCTCTATCATGAAGAGATGGAAAGCCTGGTGGAAAATATCAAGGGGCTTAAACAGATCCGCTTCTGGATGACCTTTGGCGATGCCTATATCACCCATCTTAAGGTGCTGGAAAATGTGGGGATGACCAGAATTGATGAGGTGGAGTACGAGGGCAAGAAGATTGTTCCCATCCGTTTCTTAAAAGCTCTGCTGCCCGATCCGGGAAGCCTTGGCAGCAACTATAGCGGCAAAACCGTTATTGGCTGTGTTTGTCAGGGAGAAAAGGAGGGGCTTGCGAAAAAACGCTATATCTATAATGTCTGCGACCATGCAGAAGCCTATCAGGAGGTTGCGGCGCAGGCGGTCTCTTATACCACTGGTGTTCCGGCAATGATTGGGGCGATGTTGATGGTAAAGGGAGTCTGGCAGGGTGCGGGAGTGTTTAATGTGGAAGAGTTTGATCCCGACCCCTTTATGCAGGCATTGATGGGAAATGGCCTGCCTTGGCAGGTTGAGGATTTTCATGGAATGCTGCCTGATTAAGGGTGTCAATAGAGATGAGTAGTGAAAATAGGGTGGTGGGGAGAGATTGGCAGGATGACTATCCAGAAGAGATAGTCTTACAGATTGATAGCCCTGCCTACCTCATCGCAGAAGATATTATTGCCGCAAACTGCAAGCTCTTGCAGGAAATAGAGCGGCGCAGCGGGGTAAAGGTGTTGCTGGCGTTAAAGGCCTTTGCCCTTCCTGCCCTTTTCCCGCTTATAGGAAAATATTTAAGCGGGGTCTGTGCCAGTGGGCCAATTGAAGCCCGTCTTGGTGCAGAATTTTTTATAAGTGATCCCCGTCATGAAGTGCATACCTATGCTCCTGCTTTTAGTTATGAGCAGATGGAGCGGGTTATCAAATTTTCCGACCATATTATTTTTAACTCTATCAGCCAGTGGCATAGGCACCGGGCGGCCATTGTTGCAGCCGATAAAAAAATTGCCATGGGGCTGCGGGTGAACCCCGGCCATGCCGAGGTTGAGGTGGATCTGTATAATCCTTGCCTGCCTGGTTCCCGCTTTGGGCTTGCTCCAGAAGAGCTGCAGGAGGTTGATCTTGCCGGTATTAGCGGTCTTCATTTTCATGCTCTCTGCGAACAGGGTGCTGATGTGTTGCAGCGGGTAGTGGAGAGTTTTGAGCAGCGTTTTGGCTGGCTGCTGCCACAGATGCAGTGGCTTAACCTTGGCGGCGGCCATCATATCACCAGAGCAGACTATGATGTTGAGCTGCTGTGTGAAATTCTTGGTGGATTGCAGCAGCGTTACCCGCAGCTCCAGCTTTACCTAGAGCCAGGCGAGGCGGTGGTGCTTAATGGGGGCGTTTTTGTCTCTACGGTGCTGGATATCTTGCCGCAGCGAGGAGATGCCCCCCGCATCGCCATCTTAGACTGCTCTGCCGAGACCCATCTGCCCGATATTCTTGCCATGCCTTACCGCCCAGAGATTGCAGGTGCCGGTAAAGCGCAGGAGAAGCCTTATAGCTATCGCCTAGGGGGAATATCCTGTCTGGCGGGAGATATTATTGGCGATTACTCCTTTGATGCGCCGCTCTCTATTGGCGATCGCCTTGTCTTTGCCGATATGGCACTCTATAGCTTTGTTAAAAATACCACCTTTAATGGGGTGGAGCTGCCCGCTATCTACTCTTTTTCTGCGAAAAATAATCAACTTTCCTGTGTGCGGGAATTTGGCTTTGATGATTACCTGCGCCGTATTGCAGCGTAATTTTTTCCTATGACACTACCTTGGGACAATGAAAAAATGAAAAATTTTCATGGTGATGATGTTGCCCCTTCTCCTCCCGAAGATGCCTTTTTTCATATAATTCCTGTACCACTGGAGCAGTCTGTCTCCTATAGCGGGGGGACGGCGCAGGGGCCGGCGGCCATTATTGAGGCCTCTGCCCAGTTGGAAACCTTGACACTGGGCAAGGTTCCCGCTGACAGAGGTATCTATACCGCCAGAGAGGTTCTCTGTAGCGGAGATATTGAGGATACTCTGGAGAAAATAGCCCAACAGGTCAATTTTGCGCTCGATTGCCGCGCCTTGCCGGTGCTGCTTGGCGGTGAGCACACCGTAAGTCTCGGTGCTCTTGCGCCACTGAAACAGGCCTATGGTGATTTTGGGGTTATTCAGTTTGATGCCCATGCCGATTTGCGCAATGAGTATGGCGGCAGTCGTTTTAGCCATGCGGCGGTGATGCGCCGCTTTCATGAACAGGGCATCGCCCTCTATCAGCTTGGCACCCGCAGTTATTCTATTGAAGAAGATGATTATCGCAGCCAGCATAAAGAGAGTATCCACTGGCTTGATGGCGAACAACTGGTTGGCGGGGGGATAAATGAGATTGAGCTGCCTTACGATTTTCCAGAAAATATCTACCTCAGTTTCGATATTGACGCTCTGGATGCCTCCATTATGCCTGCCACAGGAACGCCTGTGCCGGGAGGTTTGGGCTGGTACCAAACCCACTCGCTACTAAGATCCATTTTGGCACAGCGGCATTGTATCGGCTTTGATATGGTCGAATTTGCGCCTATTGATAGTCAGCATGCCTGGGATTTTACCGCTGCGCAGCTGGTCTATAATATTATGGCACTCTGTCTTGGTTAGTTTGGGGCAAAACGGGCTATTTCTCCGTTTCCCATAGCCCGTCAATCTCCTTTTTCTTGATTTTTTCCAGCAGGGTGGTTCTTTTCAGATTAAGCAGCTTGGCCGCTTCCTTTTTATTCCCCTCTGTCTGGCGCATTGCCTCAATGATGAGCTGTGTTTCAAATTTATTGATAAGCTGGTTAAAATCCACCCCCTCCAGCCAGTTGAGGTCATCGTAACCACCTGCTGTGGGGGGTATTTCCGGCTGTGCTGCCGGCTCTGATGGCTGCGCATCTTTTTGCTCCGTATCTTTTGGGGTATCTTCCCCATAGTGCAGGGCAAAATCTTCAGGGATGATAACATCCTTGAATTTTTCCGGGAGATCAACATGTTCAACCGTTTTCCCAGCGGCAAGAATGGTAAGCTGCTGCACCAAATTTTCCAGCTCCCGCACATTGCCCCGCCAAGGATAGTGGATCACCGCAGCCAGTGCCTGCGGGCTAAGAGAAAAGGGCTTTCTGCCTCTCTCTTCGGCATATTTTTTTAGAAAATTATTAACCAGATAAGGGATATCGTCGGTGCGGCTGCGCAGCGGGGGAATATGCAAAGGGATAACGCTAAGCCTGTAATAAAGGTCTTCTCTAAACTTCCCTTCGGCAACCAGGGTTTCCAGATCGCAATGGGTGGCAGCAAGGATTCTGGTATTTACCGGCACAGACTTAAAGGCACCCACCGGCTCAAATTCCCGCTCCTGAATTACTCGCAGCAGCTTAGCCTGCAGTGAATGTTTCATATCACCAATCTCATCGAGAAAAAGCGTCCCCTTATCGGCAAACTGAATGCGCCCCGGCTTATTGGCATTGGCTCCGGTAAAGGCACCCTTGGTATAGCCAAACAGTTCGCTCTCCAGCAGATCATCAGGGATTGCCGCACAGTTTACCGGTACAAAATTGTGATCTTTCCGGCTGCTCTGGGCGTGGATTGCCCGTGCCACCATCTCTTTGCCGGTGCCGGATTCTCCACGGATAAGCACCGTTGAGTAGTTGTCTTTTGCTACCTTTTCAATGGTGGCAAAGAGCTGCCGCATCGATTCGGAGGTGCCAATCATGCCATGAAAGGCGGGGGCATTGGTGGTAGGCAGTGTAAGTTTTTTCCCGCCTTTTGCGGCCTCTTTTTTGGGGATGGTTTTATATAGCCGTTCAATGGAGGCGGCGACCTCTGCCATATTCAGCGGTTTATGCACCGCATAGTAGATGTCAATTTCAAGCACCTGTTTAACCAGCTCGGGCTGCTCCTCCGGGATGACAGGGAGAAGTGCTAGCGATGGATGGCTGCTGCGGATTTTTTGCAACTGCTGCAGATAGTCTTGCTGTACGCCTTTTTCTTGCGGCAGCTCGGGATCGAGCAGCAGTATCCCCGCATTTTCCTGGGGGAGTTGCGCCAGGTAGTGCTCAAGCTGTTCCCCGGTTTCAATATGCTCAATATTGTGTGCAAAGCTGAGGGTGAAATTTTCGTGGGCGTTGAAAAGCTCTTTGCTGTTTTG
>PDWI01007960.1_pt1 | contig 12646 bp, 9 predicted proteins | sample 1430891 | NCBI WGS metagenome assembly PDWI01 (sample SAMN01162508, study PRJNA174530) | Oral metagenome, whole genome shotgun sequencing project. | biome: Marine environment; feature: Marine mammal; material: Swab sample of the gingival sulcus; isolation source: swab sample of gingival sulcus... | reverse complement strand
AAATTGATGATATTGATAAATTATTTTTCTATTTTTCTATTTTTCTTGGATTATAAATGGATAAAAATGTGTCCAAAATTAAACTATTTGACTGTATATAAAATTAATAGCGTAGCGGCAGGGCGCGCCCTGCCGCTACAAAATGACTAACTTTATCGTTTGGGAATAGATTATGACGTTGAATTAGTTGGGGTTGACGGACTTCGCCCACCCTACGCAAACTATGTTGCTTTACTCCAATAGGCTTCTGCTAGCTTTTCTTCCACTTCACCTTCCGTTATTGTTTCTTTCTCATAGAGTTTTATCAACTCGTCTGGTGTGACTGCTTTAGGATTACTTGAAAAATTAGGGTCATCACTAAAAACTAATTCAACATCTATAACATCAACTAAATCATCGTTCATATTATAAGCGTACTCTACATTATGTTCATAACCGTCGTTTTTACCAAAAACGTACATTATTTCTTTTAATTCATCAAAATGACTATCATAAACTTCGAGTTTATTGGCAACCTCAAACACGCATTCAATATCTGAGTTTTCATCAAATGTTTCGCCTATCTGATAGCCATATTTTTCTTTTATATATTGAGAAAATTCATCAAACTCTTCATCATCTAAGACACAATTGTGCATAAAGTCATTAACATCATATTCATTGACTGCGCCGTTTACGATAAAGTTTTTATACGCTTTCTTCGCCTCTTCTTTATTATCATAAATACCTATTATCTCTATAGGGCGACCAAGACAACAATCTTCCTTTACCGCTCTATCACGTATCATATATTTATTTTTTGACATTATTTTCTCCATTTTTCTATTGAATTAATTAAAAATAACTTGCGTAGGGTGTGTTAGCGAGGTACGAGCGTAACGCACCGCTTGCTAGAGTTTTCGTAACTCGTAACCATGTTACCCTAAGCAAACGGTGTTTACCAATACCCTTTTGCATTTATAACGCATTGCATTGTGGTGCGTTACGCTATCGCTAACACACCTTACGTTGGTTCACGGCGAGTTAGACAAAACTTGCCATGCGGCCTCGGCAACGGTTACAATGCCACTTTGAAACTCATCAATAAGCGCGCGACCATGAACGAGATTACCGAAATAAACCAACTGGATATCAATAAAGTTTACTCCTATGCCGACTATTTGCGTTGGCAATTTAAGGAGCGCGTTGAATTGTTTAAAGGCAAAGTGTTGCAAATGTCTCCTGCACCTAGCCGAAGTCACCAAAAAGTCTCTTTTAATCTGAGTTTGGCATTGGGAAATGGCTTGAAAAACAAGCCGTGCGAAGTTTATCACGCTCCATTTGATGTGCGCCTAGCGCGCAAAAGCCATAAAGATGAAGAAATATTCACCGTCGTGCAGCCCGATTTGTGCGTGGTCTGCGACCCAGATAAATTAGATGAAAGAGGGTGTTTGGGCGCACCGGATTTGGTGGTGGAAATTCTCTCACCCGGCAATTCCAAAAAGGAAATGAGCGACAAATACGATTTGTACGAAGAGGCCGGCGTCAAAGAATACTGGATAGTCCATCCATTGGACGAAATGGTGTGGATTTATGTCCTAGAGGCCGGCAAATATCGCCTGCTCAGTCCCAAACCCATTGTTGACGATTTCATTATCTCTCCGCTGTTTCCGCAGATAAAAATTCATACTGATGAGATTTTTGGCCGCTAAACTAAAACAGTTGCAGGTTAATCCTCAAGTATAAGGACAAGCGTAACACACCACTCGCGCCCCTAACACAACAAACCGGCCATAACTAGGCCGGTATCGTTACTGGCAGTGCCATGTTTGAATTGAGGACACGCCCTAGTGCAAGCTGTTGAAAGTGTTCAATGCCGGATTATTTGGCCGGATCGGCTTGATGTCCAAACCACACTACGGCATAGTTTTTAGACACGGCCGCGCCCATAGCTTCCCACTTTTTCGTCCAAGTGTTTTTGTTTAGAATAAGATCGTGGTGACCTGGGCTATTTTGCCAGCCGATTAGGGCTCGTATTGGCGTCGCTTTGCCGCTGTGCATATAGGCAATTTCGTAACCTGAACCGGTATAGACCTTGTTGGTAATTTCAGCCGGCTTGTTCCACATACACGATGCGTTGGCGTGATCGCTAGTATAGCAACAGGCCGTCCATTGGCCATTGCCTTTATCCGACCAGCTGTGCAAGTTGCACTGCCCTTTGACAGGATTGTTGTTTTGCAAATCTTCGACGTGCTTTTTCGCAACTTTCGTCAAAGAAGAGGACACGGGAATGGCTTTCAAGCCCTTTTCTTTGCGATAGTCGTTAATGACTTTGGCCAGCGAATTGGTTGGTGTAATCGGTGTATTTGACCCACTGCCCGGTGCTATGCCCGATCCAGAACCCGGCTCCACTCCAGAATTGCCAGTGGTTGAATCTTGGTTATCATCACCACCGCCACCGCAGGCGGTAAGGACAGTGGCCATACTCATGACTAATGCCAAGTGCTTTATATTGTGTTGTTTCATCATAACCTCTCGTGTTGTTTAATCCTTGCTAGGGCGTGTGCTCAATCCAAACAGGCTCACTCGATAGCCATGTTTGAATTGAGCACACGCCTCAGAACGTTTTACACCTCAATATACCGCCTAACAACCCCACCAAATGAAATGTATGACAAAACACGGTGTTCCTATCATCGCAGTAAAATGATTTAAAAATCATACCGCATCCGCAACCACACACTCGACAACGGCACCATGCCGGCCAAAGCGCTATCCGACCGGCCGCCGCTCTCAAAGTGGTTAAGTCCTGCGGAAAAACTCAAAGCATCGTCAACGTCGTAGTCGGCTTTTAGTGACCACGCGCTACTGCCGCGATTGACATCAACGTAAGCGCCAGTGCTTATCAGCAGCTTGTCGCGCAAGAATTTTTTGTCCACACTCAAGGTCAGCGCCGACTGTAAGTCATCGCGCGCTAAGTTCTCAGCATCGCTGACTTTATCGGCAAAATATTGCGCGGTTATCGTCCAATTATCTAGCTGCCAATCCACGCCCAATAGCCCTAACCATTGTTGATGCTTGGCGGCTTGCCCATGCCGGTCAACCAACAAACGATTGGGCAAATAAGCCAGTTCACCGCGCCACACGCGCTCGCCTTCGGGGACGGCAACGTCTAGGCCGAATTGGGTGATGCGGTGATAGCGCGGTTGCATGATGATTTCATTGCCTTTTATCTGCGGAACGCGCGCGACCTCTCTATCCCAACCGCGAAAAACCGACAGCGACACATCCATGGACGAGCCGTAAAAAGACTGCCGAAACGCCCACTCGCTGTCTTTGATGCTGTTGGGCTTGTCGCCCTCTGGATAGCGCAACGCAACGGTTTGATTATTCAATAGGGTTTGGCTAGGGCGATAAAGGCCGGCTAGCGGATTGTCGGCGTCTGAAGGCACGGCATCAAGGCGTGGAAACGGAATCCAAATCAATTCCGACGTCGATTCATCGCGCAAATAGCGCAGTTTCACCGCATCGACGCCGAGGCGCGTGTCTTGGTATTCCGTGCCCAACCATTGGCGACGGTTTTTCGGGGAAATGCGGTCGGTGACGGTGATGCCGTCGGCCTTGCCCCACGGGATAATCTGTCGCCCGATAGTGACATCGGCGTTGTCGCCTAGCCATGCCCAATAGGCTTCTTTGACCTTAACGCCGGATTGCTCAGGGGCGTAGCGATAATAGCCGGCATCTAGGGCGGCGAATAGGCGCTGATTGTCGTTACTCAGCGCGCCCTCAACGTAGAGGTGAGCATTGTCGGCACGCGCTTGGCTCAGTTGTTTTTCCGCCGCGCCGTGCAGTAGCTCGACATAGCCGCGACCTTCGCTTTCCCAATCGGCTAGTGCCACGCCGGTTTGACAGAACAAAGCGCACAAACCGGCAACGCACATTACCCCCCTCACCGCAACTGCCCGCGCTCTAGCGTCGAGACGCGGAACAAGCGGTCTTTGACCGGCTGATTAAAAACAATTTCGTTGTTTTCAATCACCGTGCGGTGATCGTCCTGCACGTTGTGCATTTCCATGATACCGGCCGCCCACAGACCATCGACTTGTTTGATGTCGCGGACGCTCAAAGTTTTCAACAGCTGACCTTGGCGGTCGTAGTATTCGACATAGTTAATCATATCATTATCTTGACGAACCCAACTGACGCGCTTGCTGTACATATAATTAGCATCTAGCGGCCGCGATTCAATCACCCAACAGTTGACACCATCGCGCTGCTCTTCGCGCAACAAGCTGTGCGTGTCTTCTTCCGGCTGGCGGTCGCCCATGTCGTCATAGGTAAAATCGCTGCCCATAAAATAGCCGTTGCGCGCCGCGCCGGCAATGCGTCGGGCTTTGCGCATGGCCGGCAGGTACAGCCACGTGTCGTCATTTTTATTGACGTCATCGTATTCGTAACTCAAATTGGCCACGCCTTTAACATCGGCCGGCTGCGTGAACACCATGACTTGTTTGGTCTCGCCGGGGTAGTCTTTGGCGTAGCTGACTAACTGACGCACGCGTTGACTGCCGTGTTTATTAATCAGCGTCATGGTGGTTTTCGAGGTGCGCGTATCGCCGTCATCGAGTTGGTCAACGCGTTGCATAATGGCTAGCGCATCCTCGGCTTGCACTGGCGCGGTCATCAACAAACCGGCGGTCATCAGTGCACTGAGGTATTTCAATTTCAATGGTTTTTTCATGGTGTTTTCTCCTGTGGGGGTGAGTGTTCGCGCCCAAAAGGTCGCGTGATATAAATCAATGCTGGCGTCAACAACAAATCGGCAACCAAAGCGGCCGATAAACCAACCATGGTCAACAAGCCCAAGCGGCTAAACATATTCATCGGCGAAGTCACCAACACCCCAAAAGCCGCCGCCAAAATAATGGTGGTAATAACCAAATTTTTGGCAACGCTGGCAAAGGCGGTGGCAATGGCTTCGCGGTAGCGGCCGCAGTCTTCAAACGCCAACTTGATGCGAGTGATAAAGTGAATGGTGTCGTCCACGGCGATGCCCAGCATCATCGGCATAATGGTCATAGTCATCATATCGAGCGAAAAGCCGACATACCCCATCACGCCGCCAATGACGATAATCGGCGCGAGGTTGGGAATCAGACCGATGAGGCCGGTTTTGACGCTAGAAAATACGAACATCATCAACACCGCAATCACCAGTAGTGCGGTGATAAACGACAGCAACTCGGCGGAGACGAGGCGTTTGTTAATCTCGGCAAACTTCACCGCCATGCCGACCAGCGTGATTTTGCCGTTGGGGAACAGTTCCTTGCCGCGCTTCTCAATATAGGCCAATTCGGCAACAATATCGTTGGCGGAAAAGGTGCTGATTTCGACTTGGGCGCGCGTACTGCGGTAGCTATTGTCCACCCATTGATAGAGTTGGTCGCCGCCGGAAAACTCGTACAACAACAGCAACTGAGCGATAAAGTTGCGCTCGTCGGGAATGCGGTAGTGTTCGGGATTGTCGGCGTTTAAGGTTTGATTCAACTCGCGAATAATGTCGTTGACGGAATGCACTTTGGCGCCGCTGGCATTCTTTTTCGTCAGCGACAATTGTCCGACTTCGTCCAACAGGATTTGCCAGTTTTTTAGCACCTTGGGGTCTTTAATGGCGTCTTTTTCGTCGTAATCGAGCTGAATATTGTACGTCAAATAAGAGCCGAGTTGCGACTGGGTAATCTCTTGTACGCGTTGTAAATAAGGGAATTTTGTGCCCATCATTTCCATAGCGTCCATATTGACCGTGATGCGAGACAACGCCGGCAACAGCGCCGCAATCGCCACCACACTGGCAATTAATATGGCGCGGCGATAGCGAATAACAGCGTCCGCCAATGGGGAAAAATCGACGGCGTAGCCTGTTTTGGTTAACGCTTTGTCGGTCTTGCCGGCTTTGCCAAAGCTAAATAAAATCGGAATTAACAGCGTGACATAAGCATAAACCGACAACACCACCGCCGCCGTCACCCACGCCAACCAATCCGTCAACACGATGCCGGCCGACAAAAACGACAGCATCGAACCCATGGTTGTCAAGGCCGTAAAGGCGATTGGCCAACCGGTTTCCGCTACGGCTTCAATCACCGCTTGTTGTCTTTGTAGGCCTTGCGACAGGCCGCGTTTAATGGCGTTGACGATGTGCACGGAATAGCCCACCGACAGCGCCATGCCCAAGAAAACCGGCAACAGCGCCATCGATTTATCGACGGCAAAGCCCAACCAGCCCATCAAGCCAAACACCACGGTGACGCCAAAAATGGTAGTAAACACCGGCACCAACACGCCGCGCCACGAGCGCAAAAACACCATCAGCAACAGCACCATCAAGGCAAAACCACCGCCAACGCGCAAGGAGATTTCGTCGTTGACCACGGCACGCTCCTCGGTTTCGGTGTAGGGCATGCCAATGGGTTTGAGTTGATAAGCATCGCTGTGCCATTTGGGGTCGGTGAGCACGTCAATGGCGGCTTGACCGACTTGGTAGAGCGGATTTTCTTCGCCTTTTTCTACCCACTCTGGCTCGTCGGGGAAGGCGTGTAGCGACAGCACAATCCACGTCTCGCGGCTGTCGGCACTGACGATTTGCCCGACGAGCGCTTGCCGCGACATAATCAGTTGACGCAATTTTTCCACGGCTTTAGGCGTTTTCGGCAAGCCGTCTTCTAAGGGATTGACGACGGCAATGCCGTCCTCGTTACCGATAGAAACATCAATGGAGGCAAGGGAAGTGATTTGATGCGCGTAAGGCACTTTGGCGAGCAATTCCTCGCCGATTGCGTCAATCGCGCCGAGGACTTCGGGCTGAAAAACATCGTCCGAGGTAAGTAATACAGCGATTTGTTCGTTGTTGCCGAACAGCTTTTCAAAGCGCTGATTTTGCAGGCTGATATTGTCCTCTTCGGAGAAAAAGCTGTCCTCAGAGACCATGGTTTGCACTTTGCTCAAGCCGGACAAGGCAAAAACGCTAAAAATGACAATAAGCGCCAACAACGCCCAACGCCAACCGACAATAAAGCGGCCATAGGCGGCAAAGACTTGGTTAATTCGCTGTAGTTTCATGCGCTACCTCCTCGGATATCCGATTAACTATTTTACTGTAATCGCCGACCGGTAAAACCAGCGTGGTTTACTGTAGCAACTAAGGATAGTTCCTACTGCGATTATCGGCCATTCTGACTTGAAAGTAAAGCAATACCCATCTGGAAATTCGCATCGAAACCAGCTTTAACTAATAATCCCTCCTATTATCATTTTCTCTTAATTGCCAATACGTTATTGCTCATTGCGCCGAGACCAACCGGCAAAAAACTGACACCCAAAAAGCCTATTTTTATCATGGTTTTACTGTTTCAATTATAGATTAATTTATTGATTTTAAAATCAATAAATTCCTCTCAACAAAAACAATAAAAATTTTTCCTCACAATTGCCGGCCATTTCTGAGCAATGCACTAGGTTTTATGCTAGAATTTCGCGCTCAGTAAAATAGTATAAAAAGCAGTAGTAAAACCGTCCTATGAACGAAGTAATTGCCGAACAGCAAACCAACCAAGTTATCCATGAACATCTTGAGAAACATCAAGATTACCGCGAAGGATTCGCCACCGATGTCGAATCATCGACACTGGCACCGGGACTTAGCGAGGAAAAAGTGCGCTTTATTTCAGCGCAAAAAGGCGAGCCGGAATGGATGACGCAATGGCGCGTCGATGCCTATCACGCTTGGCTAAAAATGGAAGAACCCGACTGGGCGCACCTGAATTACACCAAGCCAGATTACGATAAAATTTCTTATTATTCAATCCCCAATGACGCCAAAAAACACGCAAAAAAATCGGACGAATTGTCGGACGAAATTCGCGATACCTACAAAAAATTGGGTGTAAAAATTGACGAACAAGACGATTTAGAAAACGCCAATGTCGCCGTGGATGCCGTGTTTGACTCGGCCTCGGTGATTACCACTTATCGCGAAAAATTGGAAAAGCTCGGCATTATTTTCTGCCCGTTTTCCGAAGCCGTGCACACTCACGCCGACATTATTCAAAAATATTTGGGCTCGGTAGTTGCCGTGGACGACAACTTTTTCTCGGCGCTCAACAGTGCCGTGTTCGCGGCCGGCACCTTTGTTTATATTCCCAAAGGCGTGCGTTGCCCGATGGATTTATCCACCTATTTCCGCATCAACCACGAAAGCACCGGTCAGTTTGAGCGCACCCTAGTCATCGCAGACGAAGGCAGCTACGTTAGCTACCTCGAAGGTTGCACCGCACCGATTCGAGATGAAAATCAGCTACATGCCGCCGTAGTAGAAATCGTCGCTTTAGACAATGCCGAAATCAAATACTCGACAGTACAAAACTGGTATCCGGGTGATGAAAACGGCGACGGCGGTATTTTCAACTTCGTCACCAAGCGCGGCATCGCCTTTAACCACGCCAAAATCAGCTGGGCACAAGTCGAAACCGGCGCTGCTATCACGTGGAAATACCCCAGCTGTATCCTCATGGGGGAACACAGCGTCGGTGAATTTTACTCGGTAGCGCTAACCAAGCACAAGCAGCAAGCCGATACCGGCACCAAGATGATTCACATCGGCAAAAACTCGAAATCCTTGATTATTTCAAAAGGCATATCGACAGCCAATAGTCAAAATACCTACCGTGGCTTGGTAAAAATGACGCCAAAAGCCAAAAACGCGCGCAATTTCACCCAGTGTGATTCGCTGTTGATTGGCGACCGCTGTGGCGCACATACCTTCCCGTATATCGACAGCGCCAATAGCAGCGCCACCGTAGAACACGAAGCCACGACGTCAAAAGTCAGTGATGATCAATTATTTTTGTGTTTGCAACGAGGTATCGAACCGGAAAAAGCCGTATCGATGATAGTCAACGGCTTTTGTAAAGAAGTCTTCCAACAGCTGCCGCACGAATTTTCCGTAGAGGCAGCCGAGTTGTTGGAAATGAGCCTAGAGGGTTCAGTGGGATAGCGACAACAGCAATCACCACCACAAACATTGAAAAAGCATTTATATAGAGAACATAGCATGTTAGAAATAAACAATTTAAAAGCCAGCGTAGAAGACAAGAGTATTTTAAAAGGCTTGAGCCTAAGTATTAAAGCCGGTGAAGTGCACGCCATTATGGGTCCTAATGGCGCCGGCAAAAGCACCTTGGGCAACGTACTATCTGGTCGTGACGGTTACCGTGTTGACGGCGGCAGTGTCACCTTGGATGGCATGGATTTATTGGAATTAGAACCGGAGGAGCGCGCCTGCGAAGGCCTATTCCTCGCTTTCCAATACCCCGCCGAAATCCCCGGCATTAGCAATTTGGACTTTTTGCGTGCCTCAATCAACAGTATGCGTCGCTATCGCAAACAATCGGAATTGTCGCAAATTGAAATTCTCAAAAAAGCGCGTCAAGCGTGTAAGCAAGTCGGCATGAAAGAGGACTTCCTCAAGCGCGGCGTTAACGAAGGCTTTTCCGGCGGCGAGAAAAAACGCAATGAAATCATGCAAATGATGTTACTTGAGCCCAAATTATGCATTCTGGACGAAACCGATTCGGGCTTGGATATCGATGCCCTACAAACGGTGGCCGAGGGCGTCAACAGCTTGCGTTCCCCCGAACGCGCCTTTATCGTCGTCACCCACTATCAACGCCTACTGGATTATATCGTCCCCGATGTCGTTCATATTTTAAATGATGGTCAAATTGTTAAATCCGGTGATAAGTCTTTAGCGACCGACTTGGAAGACAAAGGTTACCAATGGGTTATCAACAATCGTTAAGCGAGGTTACGCATGACTAATACTACCACGCCTCGCAACACCGCGTTTATTCCGGCCATCACCAATTTGGCTAAACAAGCCGACGAAGCGGCTAAAAATGCTTGGTTGGGCGACTACCGCCGCGCTCAGATTGCCGCCTTGGCGCAGGCCGAGTTTCCGCACGCGAAAATCGAGCACTTCAAATACAATCGCTTCGACGTATTCGAACAGCACAATTTCGACCGCTTTGCCACCACCAGCGAGCCGATTCAACTCGACAGCCGGCTGATTGAGGGATTAGAGGCCGAAACGATAGAGCGCGCCGTATTTTTAAATGGCCGTTTCTCTCCAGCACTCAGTCAATTAAACGCTCATCGCGTCACTGAATTTGCCGCCGCCAATGAGGCCCAACAGCAGAAAATCTTGGCGATGTTGCAGGCGCAAGACGTGTCGCACAATCCATTTATTCAGTACAATGCCGGCGTCAGTGATGAAGGTGTGCTGATTGAAATTGACGAAAAAAGTCCTAATAGCATTTTAGAGGTACTAAGCATTATTGGCACTGGCACTTCGCACGCCTCATTAGCGACACAAGTGCTCATTGATGTCGCAGACAATAGCAAAGCCAGCGTTGTTAGCCGCTCGTTGAACTGGGTGCTGAGTCGCCAGAACGCTTCGCTATCGACCCAGCGCATACTGGCTAACATTGGCAAAAACGCCACTTTGACGCACTACCACTTGCAGTTGGAAAACCCGACTTGTGTACACTTTGGCAGTGTGGAATACAATTTGCAGTCGCATTCGACACTTAAGGCTTTTTATGGCGCAACCGGCGGCACCTTGAAAAAAATGGACGTCACGGTTAACCACTTGGGACAACATGCTCACGCCTTTTTGGACGGCTTGTACGCCGCCAGTGACAAGCAACAAATTGATTTTCACACCACCGTCAACCACCCGTTGCCCAATGGTGAAACCGATGAAATCTTTCGCGGCATCGTCAACGGCCAAGCCGAAGTCACCTTCAATGGCCGCATTCACATCTTTGAAGATGCACAAAAAACGCGCGCCGAATTGAGTAACAAAAACCTCATTCTGTCCGATGACGCAAGCATTCATACCAAGCCGGAGTTGGAAATCTATGCCGATGATGTCGTCTGTGCTCACGGCGCAACCATCAGCCGCATGAATGATGAATCGCTCAATTATCTTCGCGCCCGCAGCATTGCCAAAGAAGAAGCTGAATTAATGTTAAGTTATGGTTTTTTCAATGAACTATTAGATAATTTGGAACACCAAGCTGTCGGCGACTACCTGCGCCCTATTCTGTTTAAGCGCTTTGACGAAGCGTTTTAATTAGGGTGTGCCCTTGGCTATTAAAGGTGAGTATCGCTTGTGCTTTATCCACCCACCAATGCTTAAATGCGTTGGTTGCGCGTTTGACTGCCGAGATAGGCAGTCAAACGCATCACTGCTTTGAGTTGATATTAAAACCATTTTTTTAGTTTTTTAATTAGCGCTGAATCGTATGTTCAATCCCAATAGGGTACTGCTAGCAGAGCAAAGAAAACAGTTGACAAAGCCTGCCGAGGCAACTATAATTCGCGCTCCAATTTACTCTCTTCCCTGCCCGGGTGGCGAAATTGGTAGACGCAAGGGATTTAAAATCCCTCGGTGGAAACACCGTGCCGGTTCGAGTCCGGCCCTGGGCACCATTTACACTTCTCAAGTTTTACTTTTCTCCCTAAAAAGCCTTATTTTTACTGCATTTGTCAGCTTTTAATTTCTGAAACATTCTGATTTGTTCTGATATAATCTGATGCAAAATGAGGGGTAAATTGAGGGGCAAATGCTAACAGATCGCGAAATTAAAACCGCACAATTCAAAGAGAAGCCATATCGTATTTACGATAAAAACGGTTTACACATACTTATTCGCCCACCTGCGACCAAGTCTTTTTTCATGCGCTATACCTTTAACGGTAAACGTCGTGAATTATCGATTGGCAAATATCCTGACGTTTCATTAAAAGCGGCTCGGCTGATAGTTGCTGAATATCATGCTTTTATTGCACAAGGTGACGACCCATACGTTATCAAACACACACACAAAACAGAAAAAAGCACCGACTTTAAAACTGTAGCGAAGCAATGGCTAGAACAAAGCAAGACAGATATTATCCCGAAAACAGCTGAAAAGATTGCTAGCAAATTAGAAAATCACGTCTATAAACACATAGGTGCTCGACCTGTTGCGGATTTACGCACGCCTGATATTAAAATCGTGTTGGACGCGCTGATTGCCGCCAAAAAATTTGAAACGGCGGAGCGTTGCCGTGGCTATATTTCGAATATTCTTTGTTATGCCATCATGTCGGGGCTTTGCGAATTCGATGTGACTACGCCACTCAAAGGCTATGTGAAAAAACCACCAATCAATCACCGCCCTGCGTTGATTGAGCTTCGCGATATTGCGCCAATGCTAAATGACGTGTGGAATTACCACGGCTCGGTATCGGTGCGTTATGCGATGCGATTTAGTGCGTATGCGATGTTGCGGCCAAAGGAAGTGCGCTTGTTGGAGTGGACGGAAATCGATTGGCAACGAGAAATTATCGAAATTCCTGCTGAAAAGATGAAAATGAAGCGGCCGCATATCGTACCACTAACTAATCAAATAAAGAGCATCCTTGAACAAATGACAGAATTTCGCACGGTGAGCGCTTATGTTTTCTCAGTGCCAGGCAAAACCAACCCGTTAAGTGAAAATACGGTGAATGACGGGCTGAAAAATATGGGCTACCAAGGAAAGCAATGCGCCCACGGTTTTCG
>PDWI01007959.1_pt1 | contig 12649 bp, 13 predicted proteins | sample 1430891 | NCBI WGS metagenome assembly PDWI01 (sample SAMN01162508, study PRJNA174530) | Oral metagenome, whole genome shotgun sequencing project. | biome: Marine environment; feature: Marine mammal; material: Swab sample of the gingival sulcus; isolation source: swab sample of gingival sulcus... | reverse complement strand
GTTGTTCTGCTTAACATCCTTAAAGGAAATAAAAAGTACAGGGTGCTGACCTTGCTTAGTAAAAACATCAGAACGTTCTATATATAAATTTTTAAAAAGTGCTCTATTCTCTTCTTTACTTTTTACATCAAAAAAATACTTTAAGGTCGTCATATTTAAGGTCTTGCCAAAACGTCGTGGTCTTGTAAATAGTTTTACTTTTGTTTTATCTCTTACCAGCGTTTCTATAAACTTTGTCTTATCGAAATAATAACAATCGTCTTCTATAATTGATTTAAAATCACTACTGCCTATTGCTAAATATTTTGAATTTTCCATATCGACCACCTTATTATCAATTCAGCTTTTTAATTCTTCTCTAACTCCTATTATATCAAATGTAACTAAAAAAGTCACTACACAGTTAAATATTAACAGACGTAGTATAACCCATAAAAACAATTTATAGCACTCTAAAAAAAGGGCGTCGCACTAAAAAAAATCTTTAAGATTCCACGCTACAAACTTCTATACAAATTAAAAAATGTTGTCATTCAGAGCCTGACAAGGCGTGGAATCTTAACATTTTTAATAATTTGCAGAAATTTATAAGCTCTGAATGACAAAGATTTGTTATTGCAACAGCCCCTTTTTTGTTAAACTAGTTGTTTCTTTATTTAACTCCAATCGATAAAATCACCTTGGTTTTACCACAAAATCCGCAAATACAAGATACTGTTATAAAAATTTATCTAAATTTCTTTTACTATATATAATTCTTCTAACTTCCATAACATCATCGATAACAACATAAAAAACAGAAAAATTACGAATGTTAATCCTATAATAAGGATGTATATGCTTATTTTTCGTCTGATATACTGCAAAACTTTCTGGATTTTGAAATCTATTCATAATTGCTAATTCAACATCATCAACTAGTCTATGAGCAGCCTCTGGATTTTTTAATACATTGCAAATATAATCAACAATTTCGTTTAAGTCATCTTCGAATATTGGTAGAAAAGACAGCTTATATTTTTTGCTGTTCATCAATTCTACCCCTTACTCTATTAAACAGTTCATCTTTTGTATAGCGAATTTCAGTATTTTTAGCTATATCATCCGCTTCATCAAGATATTTTTCAACATTATCAGTTAAGCCCTCATATTGTTCAACACTCATCAGAACCATTGTGCCGTAACCATTTTTTGTTAAAAATATCGGTGAATTTGAATTTTCAATGACAGCTTCTAATTCCGTGAATTTATTTCTCAAATCAGAAACAGGGCGAATATTAATCATAATAACCTCCTATAAGTTATCATAATTATATCATGATTTTATCAATATAACAAATATTTCTTTCATTACACTATTCAGCTATCCACGTTAAGATACCTACGTCATAAAAACCGTTCCTCTATATGACAACGTGGGCCTAGTATGAAAAGCCGTAAAATCCTCACGTCGGCTTCGCCTCTTCAGGACGACACGGCTTTTTATACTCAACTGAATAATTATTTCTTTATTTAACTCCAATCGATAAAATCGCCTTGGTTTTACCACCAAAATGTTCTATGCTTTCTTTTTTTAAGCCATTCTGCTCAAATAATTGTTCAACATAAGTAACTGTTAAATTTTTCTTTTCTGCTTTTTCATCGGGTTTACCATAAGTTTTCATAAAGCGCCTTATCAGACCAAGTTTGGCAAAGAAACTCATTCCCTCTACCGTTACATCTAGGGCAATCACCTTACCACTTGGTTTTAATACTCTCTTGATTTCTTGTAATAATGAACTACAATCGGAAACGATGTGTAATAAATTCGCCATAAAAACAGTATCATAAGTGTTGTCATCTGCCTCTAAATGAAAGGCATCTGCCTGTTTAAAATCTATATTATCACAATCAGCTAATACTTTTTTAGTAACATCTACCATTTGCTGAGAATAATCTGTCGCCAAGATATGACTGGCATTTTTCGCTAAGACTCTCGTATAAACGCCATTACCACAGGCGAGTTCTAGAGTGTTTCCAAGATTTTTTAGCTTTGCACAACGCGCCAAAAAAATCGCCATTGACTCTTCACCAACAACATAATTATTTCTTTCCGTAAAATCATCAGCATACTGCTCCCAAAAATTTCCCTTTACTTCTGCCATAAGATATTCTCCTTTATTTTTTTCTCTTTATTTTTTTATCATAATTATTCAGTTAATATGCGAGAAAAATTCACAAATATATTTTAGTTTCAGCGAACGTCGAAAGCGACGAGCACGTCTTTAAGATGTTGTCGAGTTTTCGCCGTATGAGTAGCAGGAAGCTTGCATGGGCGAGCAGTAAGCGACGCTTACGACCAGCCGGAGCTACGAAAGCAGACGAGCTCATTAAACAATACGAAATAAATAATCATTCCGCGCTAAGATACCTACGTCACTACGTTCCTCTGTATGACAGCTCGGAAAAAATATCCCTAACCACACTGCGCTTTATACATATTGGCAAAAATGCCGTCTTTGGCGATTAAATCTTTTGATTTGCCATTTTCTGCTATACTGCCATCTTTTAATACAACAATATTATCGGCATCAATAACCGTTCTCATTCTATGTGCGATGATAATTACCGTCTTATTTTTAATTAATTCAGAAATGCCCGCTTGGATTTTGCTCTCATTTTCTGCATCGAGTGATGCCGTTGACTCATCGAGTAGTATTATCGGTGCATCTTTTAATAAGGCTCTAGCGATAGAAATTCGTTGGCGCTCCCCACCAGAGAGTTTTTCGCCATTTTCACCGATTAAGGTATCATAGCCCTCTGGTAATTTGGCAATAAATTCCTCACAACGGGCGATTTTCGCCACGCGTTTTACCTCTTCATCTGTGGCATCTTTTCTGCCTAGCCTTATATTTTCCATTACACTGGCATTAAAAAGCGATACATCTTGGAAGACGATGGAAAATTCTTTTAACAAGGTTTCTGGTTCTATTCCGCTAATATCAACACCACCTAAGCTAATTGTTCCGCTGTTAATATCCCAAAATCTTGCCGCGAGTTTTGCCGCTGTCGTTTTTCCCGAACCCGATGCCCCGACAAGCGCTGTTACTTCGCCTTGTCTTGCCGTAAAGGAAACATTATTTAATACAGAAATGCCATCTTCGTATTCAAAATTCACCTTATCAAAAACAATATCATAACCCTGAGGCTTAAATTCTTTACTACCACCCTGCGACGGCATATCGTTGATTTCTCTAATTCTAACGACGATAGAATCGAGGTATAACATTTCAGCAAAATTCATCATCGCCGTCATAATAGGATTAAATACCATACCCGCTATGATGATAAATGCCAGATAAGTAAATAAATCGACCTGATTATTGATAACTAAATTAGCACCGTAAATGGCAACTGAGGGCAGCCCTAACTTTAATATAACAAAAGAAAAATTAAGCACAGAACCCAAAACAACTTCCGTCTTGATTTTATTGCGCTTATCTTCCGCATATTTTTCGTTAATCGCCTGAATAAAGTCATCTTCTCTATTGTAAGCCTTAATTTCCTCAACCAAATTAATGCCTTCTTGAAAATCATCAATGATTTCTCTATTCAAATCAAAGCTTTCTTTAAATACCTTTTCACTTTGCCCCTTTGCCAATCGAAAAACGATATAAGCAACTGGCACGACCCAAAATAAAGCGATTGCCAAGCGGTAATTAAAACTAAATAACATTATCGCCATAATAGTAATACTGATAATTCCCGCATACACTTTAGGTACGGAATGTGAAAACAAGTGTTCAAAAGTAGTAGCGTCGCTCATAATCGTTGCACTTAAATCGGCGATATCCTTCTTGCCAAAATAAGAAAGTGGTAACTGTTTTAATTTTTCCGCTAAATGAATACGCGATTTTTCGCTTTCATCGTAAATTTTAGTAAAACTCTTTTTATAATCATTATAGGCGGCAAAATACATCAAAACAAAAGCGAATGCTATCATTGCGAGAAAATGAACTAAAGTCAAATTCATCATACTAGCTTTAACAAAAAATTTATCACTATACTGTCTAATAAAATTAAAAGCGATAAACATCGGTAGCATCATTGACAAATTAAGTAAGGTGCTACTGATAATCGATGCCAAAACATCTGCTGCGCCCTGTTCGCTCATTGCGTATTTTTCTTGTAAACGCTTTTTCATTAGTTAAGCCCCTTTCTTTATATTCCAGCCAATAGCCGATTGGTATTCATCCCACATTTTTTTATATAAACCGTTTTTCGCCATTAACTCGCCGTGATTACCGTATTCGACAATTTTGCCTTCATCGACGACGGCGATGTGATTGGCATCTTTAACCGTTGTCATTCGGTGGGCTATCATAATCGTCGTCTTGCCCGTGCTCAAATCTTTTAGCGCCGCCTGAATTAAATGCTCATTCTCTGGGTCAGCAAAAGCCGTCGCCTCATCCAAAATAACAATAGGCGCATCTTTAATAAAAGCCCTTGCCAAGGCTATGCGCTGTTGTTCGCCACCCGATAAATACGTTCCTTCCTTTCCGATTACAGTATCTAAACCCTCATCTAAGTTATCAATAATCTCCTTAGAACGCGATTTGATTAGCGCGCTCTCGATTTGCTCTGCGCTAACATCTGTTTTACCAAAGCTAATATTTTCCCTTAAACTACTTTTAAAGAGTTTGTTCGTTTGAAAAACGAAGGAGATATTAGCCATTAATTCTTTTTTACTATACTCTTTAATATTATGACCACCGATCAAGACTTCCCCTTTGTCTACATCCCAAAAACGCGCACAAAGCCTTGCAATAGTCGTTTTACCCGACCCCGACGCGCCAACAAGCGCTAAGGTTTCGCCCTTGGCTATTTTAAAACTAATGCCATCGACTGCATTTTTATCATCACCATAAGAGAAAACTACGTCTTTAAATTCTATATCTTGCTCTTTAAAAGAAACGCCATTTTCAGGATAAGTCATCTCAAGATAAACAAATAGATCATTAAATCGATCAATCGCTTGGCTCGCTATATCTTTGTTCATCGCAAAATACATACTGCGCATCATCGTCATACCAAACTGCGGGGCAATCAATAAATAAAGAATAAAATTACTGAGAATATCGCCGATATTGCCACCACTATTAATTAAAAATATAGACAGCGGAATTAAAAAGAAAGCAGTTGATTCTACTAATACCAAATAAAGCGAATAGGATTTTTCCGTCATCTTCGTATAGGCGACAACCAATTCTTTATAATTTTGTATGCTATTGTAAAATCTGGTAAAAGATTTCACGCTTTGACCAAAAGTTTTAACAACTGGAATAGCACGTACATATTCTACAGACTCACTACTCATTTCTTCTAAAGCATCAAAGTAGCCTTTCTGGAACTTACGCGCCTCTTCACTCATCATCGTTCCCATTGTAACGAAAGACAAAACTATCGGTAGCAAAGCTGCAAGCCCCATACGCCAATCCATCATAAAGAAAATTACCAATACCGCCAAAGGGGTAATCATACTACCAGCAAAATCGGGGAGTTGATGGGCTAAAAATGTGTGCGTCTGCGCTGCTCCGTCATTAATAACTTTTCTCAATTTACCGCTAGACTGCGTGTTAAAAAATCCCAAAGGCATCCTAAGTACTTTTTCAAAGCCAATCTTTTTTAAGCCGATTTCCACTTCAAATGCCGCTAAATGCGAAAGCATTAAGGCAGCAAAATAAACGAGAATGCCAATGACAGAATAAATAAAAACAAGCTGGGCATAATGAATAACATTAGCACTTGAAATCGCAGCGCCACTGACAAAAAGCTCGCGCGTTATTTTCCAAATATAATAAAATGGTAAAATATTAATCAAAGCAGCAATCCCCGAACAGCAAAGCGCCAAGGGAATAAAAACTTTTTTCGCCCCCATATAAGGACTAAGTTTTTTAAAGACAGATGGTTTCTTCTCCTTCTTTTTATCTTTCATTAAATATAACCTCCTTAGATTTATTGTAACTATTCAATTGCCCCACGTTGTCATACTCCGCGAACTAAACAGCGATGAGCGACAAAATCATAAAAAACCAATTAAATGCTTAGCATTTAAATTGATGTTTTATAATTTTGGCATTGAGCGCGCTAGCGCGACGAGTGTAGTATCGAAGATACGAAACGAGAACGCATCTGCGACGACGTAGGTATCTTAACGTGGAGTTAGTATTAAAAACCGTAAGATTGCGACGTCGCCTTCGGCTCCTCGCAATGACAATTTGAGTCAAACAACTCCATTTCCTTAAAGTATGCTCTTATCATCGTTCTCAGCATCTCTTTATAACTATCTTTATCACAGGCTTCCAAAATATTAGCACCTAGTACCAAAGAATTAATAAAGATTCCAAAATCTTCTGTGCTTATTTTTATGTATTCTTCAAAACCTTCCCTCTGACAAAATTCTATAAAATCATTGGTATAAATTGTAAGATTAGACTGATAAATCGCCAATAATTCCGCATCATTATTAATATCCATCACCATATTGATAAACATTTTTTTATAAGGGTTGGTATCCAAAATTTTATCGAGCAAAGCCTCAATTAAAAAACTTTCCTTGTCCTGATTACTGGCTTTTTGCTTATAGTTTTTGAGTTCTTTATATCTAAACTCGGCTGCATCAGCAAAAATATCCTCTAGCAATGCCCCCTTACTACTATAACAATTGTAAAAACCACCTTTGGAATAGTTTATTTTTTCAAGTATATCATCGACACTGGTATTACCATAACCCTTTTCACTAAAAAGCTCTATCGCTACCGCTTTGAGCTGCGCTTTACGCTCCGCCTTTTTTAAATATTTTGCCATAAACCTCCCTTTCCAATTTTTAGACCGCATAGTCTAAAATAAATTATAAACTAAGTGAGAATTGTTGTCAAGTAAAAAGGCTAAGAATTTAAAAACTCTTAGCCACTTCATAATAAAGCTCACATATAATTTTATTTATTTTTTTCACTCCACGACTCACATCGAACTTTAACATTTTCTTTTATATTTCCATAGAAAAAGTCATAATCGTATGGATGATATACCTCATCACCCATGGGCATAATCAATTGTTCAATGATATCTGGTGTAGGTATAACAAGTCCACCCTTATCATCTATTCTAGCCGATGTAAAATGCTCTATCTTTTTTATTGTGAAATCGTTAAGCAAGATTTCAGCTAGTATGTTTTTTTCTTTACTTTGCTCTTCTTTCCCATCTGTCCAATCAAGCGGATTTACACAAAGTGCATTGTCATTGATGGTTGGCGAATCACCATTTTTACCAATTGTATTCCACGTGAGAACACTTGGCACTTGACTTGCTGTTACGCCCAGCGGAATACCCATCTTTTCAATGTCATCTGGCGTAATGGTATAACCAACGGCATATACTGCGATCAACTTGCCTTTGTCAATGAGATCTGGCTTTGTTGTCAATAAATTTTTTATAATGTTTGACCCTTGACTATGACCTGCTATAACATACGGTCTACCATTATTAATATGTTCTAAATAATACCTAAACGCCGCTTCTACATCACTTCCAGCATTATTCAAATATCGTCCTCTTAAATCGTGTGGCAAGAGTAAAATACTTATAGATGCCTGTTTATACCTAGGTGCATACACATTACAAGTTTCCGAAAAAGTACCTGTCATTGATGCACTTACCGCCTCTGCCAATTCATTTGCCTCTTTATTCGTTATATCCGCATTAAGACCATCACCTATGCCCAAATACGTCGTCGGATGTACAAAAAATACATCATAATCTTTTTCTGGATTCTGTTCATAATAAATCCAATTGTCCATTTTACTGTAATCTTCATTTTTATGTGGTCTAAACACGACATAAAGAACTAACAATACAATAATCACCAAAACTACTGCTAAAACTTTTAATATTTTCTTTATCATTTTTAAACTTTCCTCACTTATAGAATTAGGTTTTATTTATCACGTGGTGTCACTATGCGTTTTTTTATTTCATTTCTATACGCTATATTTTCTTCATACTGTTTTTTCTGCAAATATTCAAGTAAATACGCTGTCACTGAGCCACCAAATATGGCTATACCAACTTCTGACGCGACATCCAAAACCACATGATTGACAAAGTCGCCCCAAATATCTTCAAACATAAAGGACAATACTCTGCTACCAACAGTTAACACTAAGCCAAAAATAAAAAAGTAACTCAAAAATTTTATGTTAAAATCTTCCTTGTCTATCAGCAAATCTAATTCATCGGGATTTTTTTTATAATATTCCACGATTTCGTCTGTAACTTCGTTCTTTTTTACGCCTATATTAAACATATTTTCATCCTATTTCCTTATTCTAATATGATGTTTAACCCTACTTTTTGATATTCTTTTTCTAATGTTTCTAAAAGTTTCGTTCTAAAATTTAATATTTCTTCAGTGGCAATCGCCGTATTCTCCACACCTAAATTGACGACAACATCTAGTTTTTTACCTACCTTATGAATGTTTACATTGTTGATTATCAAGTATTTAAAGTTAACATTTTCATCTTTAATGGTATCTTCAATGTAACTTTTAATCTCACCTTTTCTTATGGTGCCATACATAACTTCTGTAAAACTTTCTTTGAAGGCATCAATAGGGGTTTTAATCGTAAAAATGATAAGTAAAACTGTAATTAGCGCATCACCTATATAATAGACAAAAAGTGTATTGCCCTCTTTAGGTAGTAATGTAATCAACAGAATAGCGATACCTAATCCCAATGAAATCACACCATCCACAAATGATGCCTTAGATTCTACGCCGAGCATTGTACTTCTCTCGTTTATCTTTTTATTATATACGCCAAAGATAAAACTCAATAAAAAACAAAGAAAAGTCATAAGTAGTGAGTAATAAAGTATATCACCCATTTCAAGGATTTTCCCTTTATCTAAAAACAAATAATCATACAATTTACTAACAGCCGAAACACCAGCAATTGCGATTAAAATCAAGGAAAGCAACCCCTTTAACGTGGCATATAAAGGTTCTAAAAAGTACATTCCATTGGGAAACCTTTTCGTTTTTTTATCAGAGTATTTACTGATTAAAATAGCCGCTATACAGCCAAGAGCGGAAATCAAGCTGAAATTACCATCCAAAAATAGCGCATCGATATCTGTCTTTAAAAACATATACCAACCGGCTATTCCCATAAAAAGGTTAATAAAAAAGCCTATTAATAGCGCTCTCCCCTCTACTTTTGACTCTATACTTTGGTATTTACCCATTTTATTCTTCCTTTTCTTTAATCCATTCTTTTAATATTATCTCAAATCTATCTGTCATCCGTCCAATATTTTTAATGGTTGTAATGATTTCATCGTCACTAAAAATCATCATGCTCTCAGATTCTATGTCCATCAATTCAGCAATAATATTTTTTATTTCCGTCTCACCGTGTTTCGTTAAATGAATACTTTTTTCCTTTTTATTTTTTCCAGCCTCTAAGTTTATCAGTCCCTTATTAACCATATCTTTAATAATTGTATTTAGCGTTTGCTTTGAAATACCCCAATTTTTAACGATACTCTTTTGACTACAGGGGGCATATAGATTTAACGCATAATATACCATCAATCTATTATAAGTAATGCCTTTCATTTTAGCATATTCTGTATAGATGATATTCGACCTGCAAATATGACTGGTTAATAGCTCTATCTGTTCAATATAATCCATTATTCCAAACGTCCTTTTCTACATAGCTACTAATGACTTAAAGTCCACAGTAAATTAGGGTATACTAAATGGATAAAAAGTAAAATAAGCACGAGTACAGCTCCTAATTTATGAAATTTAATCACCTTTTTATTTTTCGTCTTGTAGAACACAAAGCCACCAACAGCAGTTAATAATATACTCAAGTAAAGTAGCGACCCCGTGTGTAATTGCAAATTACCACCGAGCGCTAAATACGCATGAACAGGCGCTAATAGCAAAACGATTAATATAATATACCTATGCATTTTTCTAGTGGATTTTAAAATCATTTTTAATGTTTTATTCTTCCTTGCTTTCTCTGAATGTTTCATTAATAACTTTAACAAATACGGTAAAACCATTAACGCTAAAATTACTACAAAAAACCAGCCTAAAAAACTATATATCGCCATAATAAACTCCCCTACTCACTCTCTACTATTTTACCTACGACATCTAACTTACTAAGTTTTGAAACCCCGTGCGGAGACATTGTTTTTATCTCTTCCGTTAAATCCTTACCCGCAGTAAGCCCATTGTGTTTACCATCTTTCCATGCTCCTATACTTGTAACATCATACACTACACCGTCTACCGCTACATACGCAGGATTACCATTTTGCCCATCATACTTAGCTAATTCTTCAAGCGTAAAAGTTTTTTCTTCACTTTCTTCTGCAACTACCTTGCTCTTTGTTTCTTCATTTGACTGATTGTCTAACTGCTTATTATTACTGCAAGCACTCATTACGAGTACAACTGCCATTACCAGTAAAATAGCACTTAATTTAGTTTTTCTCATCGTTTACCTCCATCGTTACTTGTCTTTTTAATTGATTATCACACACCGCTAATTAGTATGGTATAATACTATTATAGTATTTTATTTTACTATTGTCAAGATAAATTTAACAAATCAATCTATTTCTCTACAATATTATGCATTTTCTTGTCGCTACATTTCTACTTAAAACGTCTCTGTCTACTTTTATTAACACCATAACAAGCCATTTTATTACATCAGATATTTTCACATTCAAAATGCCCATACTTTTAACATAAACTAAAATTTCATCTCTTGTAACATATTGGTGCAACTATTCAATCAACCTGCGTTACAATCTTAACGTGGGTTTAATAATTAAAACCGTAAGATTATCACGTTGTCACTACACTCCGCCTCATAATGACACGTTTTTATGACTTGATTAAATAATTACAAAAAAGAGGACAACATATTTTGTCATCCTCAATAAACAACTTTGCAACTATTTAGTTAAATAGTATAAGTCGTGTTCCCCCCCTATATGTTTATGCCTTGTTACCGCTAAATTTCATATATAGCGATGCAATTGGCAATTGTATAATATAGGCAAGGGCAATTAGTAAAACCGCCATTGATTCACCAAAACTAGCCAGCGAAATCCCCAAAGCTATCGTCAAATTACGCAAAGTAACACTATAAATAAAAGGGATTTTATCGCCTTTATCACTCAATAATTTGGTAACGAGCAAAGAAACCGCCATAACTGCTATATAAAATAAGATTAATGGCAATAATATTTCACCGACTAAGGCAACATTAGACAAAATCGTCTTACTTTTGAGTGAAATTGCGACAAAGACGATTAATAATACGCCTACCGCACTAATACCACCAAAAACTGGCTTTAATGATTTTAAGTTTTGCTCAGAAGTCATTTTAATAATAAAATAACGCGTTAGATTGCCTAATATCATCGGCATTAAAATTACCTTAACCAAACTCATCACTATTGCCATTGTAGGCATATCGATTAATTGACCTAAAAATAGTTTCATATAAATTGGTATCATCACAATAGAAAGCAAGAGATTAATTGCCATCATCACAAGCGCCGTCTGCACCTTGCCACCTGCAAGCCCCGTCCACGATGCCGTCATACCACTCGTTGGAATTAAGGCAATTAAAAGCATACCGACAATTAATTTAGGGTCAGAGCTTAAAAATTGATTGGCGATAACAAAGGCGATCAATGGTACTACCGTAAAATTCAACAACACACTTAACAATACTGGCTTGGGATTTTTAATCACATTGACAATATCACGCAAATTGAGATTAATCATCATAGGATAAATCATAATAAATAAAATCAAACTCGTTGTCGGTTTTAAAAACTTCGTATTAAATAAAAAACCAACAAGCAATGCCAATGGTATCGTCAAGCCAATCAATACCGTTAAATTCTTCTTAATAAATAATAATGCTTTTTTCATACTTTCTCCTCCATTTAACAATAAGCTATTATAAAACACAATAAATTATATAGTTTTAACCTATAATTGTCAATAGCTAAGTATGAACACACTGTAAATATTAATCGAATATATCATGAATTATAAATTTTACTTGATTTTTTAGCAAAAATCCTTTAAAATGAAGGAGTAATCAACGTGGGGGTATGGCGCAGTTGGGAGCGCGCTTGACTGGCAGTCAAGAGGCCAGGGGTTCGAATCCCCTTATCTCCACCATATTCGTGGTATATGCGATAAAATCGAACCAAAACTTGCCAAAAATTAACAAAAATAATATATAACTTTTGTGTTACAATAGCTGATTTTTCGCATACATCCACATAATAAAAATGACCTCCTCATAATTTATATTTTGGAGGTCATTTCATTTTTTTATTTTATTTTTTAATCAATTTACCGCTAAAATTCTAGCGAACTTCTGCCCATTCTTCTTCAGTTTTAAAAATATGACAATCTGGGTCGTTTTCTATTTCTTTAATCATTTGTAAGTCGATTTCATCTGGTTCCACTTCTGGAATATCTTCCCAACTCTTAGATTTAATAACATACGATTGTTGTAACTCTTCCAATATTGTTTTTAATTGATTTTCC
>PDWI01007958.1_pt1 | contig 12650 bp, 10 predicted proteins | sample 1430891 | NCBI WGS metagenome assembly PDWI01 (sample SAMN01162508, study PRJNA174530) | Oral metagenome, whole genome shotgun sequencing project. | biome: Marine environment; feature: Marine mammal; material: Swab sample of the gingival sulcus; isolation source: swab sample of gingival sulcus... | reverse complement strand
GCTTGGAATACTCGCTCGATATTTCGCAGTTGTGTTGGAGTTAATTCATCGTCAAATATTACCAAATCAATTTCTTGCTCCTCAACAAATTCGGTTATCTCCTTTAATTTTCCTGAACCAATAAATGTTTTTGCATTTGGAGTTTGCAATTTTTGAACAAATTGCTTTACAGGCTTAGCTCCCGCTGTATCGGCTAAAAAGGCTAACTCCTCTAAGTATTCAGCCACTTGCATTTCTGTCTGCTCCTGACTTATAACTCCTACTAATACTGCTTTCTCTATCGGTTTTTCTATTGTTGATGTATTTTTTTCTATCATTTTTTTTGGCTTTTTGCTTTTTGCCTTTGGCTTTTTGCTATTTTATTTTGTTTTAAAATCTAAATTAATTGTATTTCGTGGATTGACTCCATTTTTACTTAAGAAAAAATGAGATGGAAAAGATATTGAATACTCTTTTTTAGATTCTAATTTCATTTCAATAATCCATTCTTTTTTTGTTTCCTCATTCCATTTTACACTAACTATTTCTGGAAAAAACTCTTTTCCTTTTTTACCATACGACATACCATTAACGCCTGTACTCATTGCTTGGTCAAAACTTAAAATTATTTTTGTTATTCCCTCACAATCAACATCTTTCTTAAAATATTTGATATTCTTTATAGACATTAAAGGTTTTTGTCTTTCTTGATCTTTTAATAATTTTTTAGGTTTTAATTTATTCTGAGCTTTAACTATCTCAGGCATATAACTACTTAATGTTGGATATTGAATTCTATTTTTTTCATAATCTAACAATCTATTATATAATTCTTCAATCCATATAAACCCATAACCTTTTTCATACCCAAAATATCTATTAAGATTTATAGAATAATGGTCTGACATATATTTTATAACACTAGCTCTTACTAAGATTTCATATAACATAATTTTTGAGTTAGTATATGCTTGGTCAGATAATATTCCCTTTTTTAAATTAAAGAATTTATCTGCTTTTTTCTGCATTTGGTCATAATTCTCATCAATTAAATGATTGCAAAACGAATGACAAAATTCATGAATAACCAACTCCAATGAACTCTCATCAAAAATAGGATTATTTAAACTGTCAACATCACAGCCAATAATAGCGTATATATCTTCTTTATTAGAAAGATAACTCACCTTAACCCCATAATTATTATACCCATTAGACAAACTTATTATTAAATTAAAAGTTCCACGAGGCTTATCCCCATAAAACTTTTCATACCACTTCATATCTATATTTTCAAAATATTCTGTTGCTTTTTTTGCTGTTTTTTCAATCAATGCTGTTTGACTTATAAAAAATTTATTGAATTGTGATTCTGTATAAAAATCATTTAATAATTGAATAATGTGAGTTAATGTATTTTTATCCCATCTACTATCGATACTTGTTTTTTTTATGCCATCAATTAACGATATTTTACCATTAACTATTTGTATATGTGTTGCTAAATTCATAGGAGCATCATAACCAATCCCATTTGTTTTACGGTATTTTTTTAGGTATTGAATAAGTTCGTGATTTTTATATACCTCAAAATAGCTATTCAAATCATCAGTGTAATTAGGATTTGTTGTAGTAACATATTCTTCTGATTCCATTAAACGAAAAATAGTACTTAACAACTCACATCGCTCATCAACTCTTGCTTTTAAAGTAATATTTTGTGCAAAAAGAATCGATTGTAGTACTAAAAATAACGTTATAGAAATTACTTTTTTCATAAATATGTCTTTTTGATTATTAAAAGAATAATTTGTATTAGATTTTACAAAAGAACACTCACTCATTAAACAAATTCCAACTCGCTAAGGCTTGTAATTCTAACATCTGCAACCCATTTTTAATTATTGCTCCTTGCTCTTTTCCTTTTTGCAAAAATAGTGTTTGTTGCGGATTATATACCAAATCGTACAATAAATGTTCCGTGCCAATTCCTTTATATGGGATATCTGGACAATCGTCAATATTAGGAAACATACCCAAAGGCGTGGTGTTAATTATAATTTTATGTTCAGCAATTATATTATTATTTATATAGGCGTACGACAATTCATTATAATTACAAACTGGTTTTGTGGTAACAAATTTATAAGGAATATGCAAGTCGTCCAACACAAACTGTACTGCCTTTGAAGCTCCTCCTGTTCCTAAAATCAAAGCCTTTGTATGATGCGGTAACAGCAAGGACTCAATAGATTTTTTTAACCCCACTACATCGGTATTAAAACCTAATAACTTTACACTTTTTGCATCTCGTTTTATTACGATTGTATTTACCGCTCCAACTTGTTTTGCATCATCACTTATATCATCTAAAAAAGGAATCACACTTTGCTTGTAAGGTATTGTAACATTAAGTCCCATAAGACTTTGGGTATCTTTTATTACATTGACAATCTCATCAATTTGCTTGATAGGGAATAATTGGTATGAGTAATCTGTTAAGCCTTTTTCGTTAAATAATTGATTAAAAAAACTTGGCGAAAAACTATGTTCTAACGGATAGCCTATTAATCCTAATATTTTACTCATACTACTAAATTATGATACTTTTTGCTTTTTATTCTTAAAATACTCAAACAAAAAGATAACCGCCAAACCTATAAGTGCAAATAAAACCGCCAAACCCACTTGTGGCGACTGGTTATAAAGTTCTGCATAGCGTTGCGGACTGATGTTTTTTTGCAAAGCGCCAACGGTTTCTTTCCATGCCCACACCTTATTTAATGAGCCTATCATAAAGCCAGAAAGAACAATAATTGTAAACTCGTAAAAATGCTTTAACAGATACGACAATAAATTTGAAAAGGATAACAATCCAGCAACAGCACCAATACCAAATATGGCAATTATAAAAATATCTAAATTACCAATTGCATCAATAACAAAAGCATATTTACCCAAAATAAGCAAGATAAACGCTCCTGATATGCCGGGTAAAATCATTGCACAAATGGCTATTGCCCCTGACAACATTACAAACCACCATGTGTTAGGCGTTTCGGTAGGACTAAGTACGGTTATAAAATACGCAACCGCAATACCTATAATCAATGCTAATATTTTTTGAATATTCCACTTTTTAATTTGCTTTAATATCAGTACGGCTGAGGCTATGATAAGTCCTAAGAAGAACGACCAAACCATTATGGGGTGTTTTTCTAACAACAACGACATAAGTTTAGCTAACGAAAAGACGCTAACAAAAACACCTAAAAATAGACTAAGCAGAAATGTGCCATTAATCTGTTTCCAAAAAGCTCCTATCCCTTCGCTAAACAAAGTTTTTACACTTTTTAGGCTTATTGATTTTAAGGAGTTTACCAATTCCTCATACACCTCGGTTATTAAGGCTATCGTTCCGCCCGAAACACCCGGTACTACATCGGCAGCTCCCATTGCCATTCCTTTTATAAATAGTATTAATTTTTCTTTCATCTTTGATAATATGATAATGTGTTAATGTGATAATTTGTTAATGTGATAATTTGTTAATGTGATAATGCTTATGCGTTTTTTTTAAACAGAAAAATAAGCATTGAACAAAAACTACAAAAAAATAAATGGTCTATTTGTCGTTGCGATGTAACAAATCGGATACATTTTTTTTATAATCTTCAACTCCCGGTTGGTCAAATGGATTAACCCCCATAAGATAACCAGATATAGCACACGCCATCTGGAAGAAATAAATTAACTGACCCAAAAAGTACTCATTTAATTCAGGGATTTCAAGACGCATATTAGGAACTCCACCATCAATATGAGCTTTTGTTGTTCCTTGTTCAGCTATACCATTAATATCACTTAAAGTTTTATCAGTTAAGTAATTTAGCTCATCAAAGTTATTGTCATCATTAGGTATAGTTACCTTATTATCAGAAGCTTTAATAGACAATACTGTTTCAAACATAATGCGTTGTCCCTGCTGTATGTATTGTCCTATGCTATGTAAGTCAGATGTAAAATTAGCACTTGTAGGATAAATTCCTTTTAATTCCTTTCCCTCACTCTCTGCAAACAGTTGTTTCCACCATTCTGCAAAATAATGTAGCTTAGGATTATAGTTTACAAGAATTTCAATATTCTTACCTTTTCGGAATAATTCATTTCTAATAAAAGCATATTGTGCTGATATGTTTTTTTCAATAGAAGAATGTTGTCTTAGTTCTTTAGCCATATCAACAGCTCCGCATATAAGTTGCTCAATATTAAACCCTGCAATAGCTATGGGCAATAAGCCAACAACCGACAATACACTATATCTACCACCTATATTTTCGGATAGATGTAAAACTTTGTAACCCTCCTTATCAACAATTTGCTTTAATGCTCCGTTGTGCTTATTGGTAATTGCAACAATACGATTTTTGCAATTGTCTTTACCATATTTAGCCTCTAAGTCTTTTTTTAAGATTCTAAAGCCTATTGATGTTTCTGCTGTTGTTCCTGATTTTGAAATAACAACAATACCCCATTCTTTTTTAAATAATATTTTTTGCAATTCAGCAATATAATCGGCATTAAAGCTATAACCTGCAAAAATCACTAATGGTTTAGTGTTATTTAAGTGTGCAAAAGTATCCGACAAGGCATCAATAACCGCCTTTGCCCCAAGGTACGACCCTCCAACGCCAATAACAACAACTACTTCACAAATATTTCTTAAATCATCTGCAATGTTTTTTATTTGCGAGAAATCCGTTTCAGTTAAAGTTGTCGGTAAATCAATCCACCCCAACTTATCATTTCCTTTGCCTACACCATTATATAGGTCTTTTACCTTTTGTTCAACTTCGTTGCATCGCAAGGATAAAACATTAGGTTCTAAAAAACTTAATGCATTATCATAATTAAACTTTATTATCTTGTCGGTACTAATAGCGGACATTTTCATTATTTAGTTTAGCTGTAAAGTAAGAGCTTTAAATGTTTTTTTAACCGATTTCTTCTCATACAAAACTTTATAAACGGCATCGGCAATTGGCATATCAACCTGCATTGCTTTATTTATCTCCCAAATACATTTTGATGCATAATAGCCTTCAGCAACCATTGCCATCTCATTTTTGATGTATTTTACCGAATACCCCTTACCTATCATTGTTCCAAAATATCTGTTTCGGCTAAATTGCGAATAGGCAGTAACCAATAAATCGCCAAGATACGAACTATTTTTAATATTTCTTTCAATTGGCAAAGCTGCATTGGTAAATCGTTGCATCTCCCTAATAGCATTTGATATAAGTACGGCTTGAAAATTATCACCAAACCCCATTCCGTAATATATTCCAGCTGCCAAAGCATAAATATTTTTTAGCACAGCTGAATATTCTGTTCCAACAACATCATCGGATATAGTTGTACGTATATAATGATTATTGTAAACCTCAGCTAAAGCCTCAGCTTTTTCCTGCTCTTTAAAGGCTATTGTCAGATATGATAATTTTTCCAATGCTACCTCTTCAGCATGGCAAGGTCCTGTTATTGTACCAAGCATATCGGGCGATACCTCGTAGTTCTTTATTAAGAAATCACCTACTAACAAATTATCATCAGGAACAATACCTTTTATTGCCGACACTACTAATTTATCTTTAAATGAAACCTTTAAATTCTGCAAAGCTAATTTAATATAAGCCGAAGGTATTATAAATAATATGGTATCTGAATTTGCGACAACCTCATTTATATCGGTACTCATATTAAGTAACGATGCATCTAAATCGGCATCGCTTAAATATAATGGATTGTTGCCATATTGATTAATATGCTCGATAACCTCAGGTTCGTGTATATACCAATTAACTTTAATTTTTTGTTCTTGAATTATTTTTACATTTGCAGTAGCCCAACTTCCCCCACCAATAATTCCTATTTTTCCAATATTATACATAACTATTATTTTAATTAAAATACAATAAGCATTTTAACTTTAAATACTTGATAATAAAATAAATATATCACCAAATATTCCTATTTAAAAGTTAAAATAATTTTTACCAATGCCAAACATACATAATTTTTTCTAATTTTACCGAGTAAACCGAAAATTAGGCTAAAAAATGCAAACAACAAAAATAAAAGAAATAACTTCTTATATTGAAGAAATTGCACCACTACCATTACAGGAAAGTTATGATAATGCAGGGCTTATTGTGGGCGATGCAAACACCATAATATCAAGCATATTAATATGTTTAGATGTTACCGAAGATATTGTTGATGAAGCCATACAATTAGGAGCAAACTTAATAATTGCTCATCATCCGATAATATTTTCTGGATTAAAAAAACTAAATGGTAAAAATTATGTTGAACGCACAGTTATAAAAGCCATAAAGAACGACATAGCCATATATGCAGCCCACACTAATTTAGACAGCATGTTATATAATGGTGTAAATACCAAAATATGCGAAAAATTAGGGATACAAAACACACAAATACTTGACCCTAACAAGGATATGCTAAGTAAGATAATTGTATACACACCTAATGACCATGCTGAAAAAGTACGACAAGGTTTATTTTCGGTAGGTGCAGGACATATAGGCAATTACTCACAATGCAGTTTTAACACCGAAGGAACTGGAACATTCCAAGCCAACGACAATGCAAATCCATTTATTGGCAAAGCAAATGAAACCCATACCGAAAATGAGACAAAAACCGAGGTGATTATACCTAATCATCTGCTAAATAGAGCCATAGCACAAATACATAAAACTCACCCTTACGAAGAACCAGCATATGATATAATATCATTAAAAAATATTTGGAAAGATACAGGAATGGGAATTATTGGGGAACTACCAACCGAAACCGATGAAATGACTTTTTTACAAAAAATAAAAACAACATTTAATTGCAACTGCATACGACACACAAAGCTATTAAACAAAAAAATAAACACAGTAGCTGTATCAGGCGGAGCGGGTAGTTTTTTACTAAACAAAGCTATTTCGGCTAATGCCGATATATTCATAACTGGCGACTTTAAATATCATCAGTTTTTTGATGCAGAAGATAAAATTTTAATAGCCGATATTGGACATTTTGAAAGCGAACAATACACAAAAGAACTTTTTTATGAATTAATTACAAAAAAATTTTCTACTTTTGCGGTTTATGTAACAAAAATTAATACAAATCCTATAAAATATTTGTAATAAGATGGCTGAAAAGAAAACAAAAAAAGCAAGTGATAAACTAACTACAGAACAAAAATTAAAATTCTTGTACGACTTGCAATGTGTTGATACTGAAATAAGTAAAATACAAACAGTACGTGGAGAGTTACCTTTAGAGATTGACGACCTAAAGGACGAATTAGCTGGGTTAACAACACGTATCGAAAGACTGAAAGAAGATGTTGAAAATTTAGAAGTTGCAATTTCTGATAACAAAAATAAAATATCAGAATCGGAAGCTTTAATAAAAAAGTACGAAGAACAACAAAATAACGTACGCAACAACCGAGAGTTTGACTCTTTAACTAAAGAGATTGAGTTTCAGGGCTTAGAGATTCAGTTATGCGAAAAGAAGATAAAACAAACAAAAGCAGCTATAGAACAAAAACAAGAAAGCATTACTAAAGCTGAGCAAGACTTTGAAGAAAAGAACGATTATCTACAACAAAAAGAAAGCGAGTTAAATGATATTATATCAGAAACTGAAGCCGAAGAGAAAAAATTAGAAAACAAAGCTAAAAGAATAGAAAAAAATATAGAAGAAAGATACCTACATGCTTACAAAAGAATTAGAGATGGTGCAAGAAACAACCTTGCAGTAGCAACAATTCAGCGTGATGCTTGTGGCGGTTGTTTTAATAAAATACCACCTCAAAGATATGCAGATATTCGTAGCCATAAAAAAATTATTGTTTGCGAATATTGCGGAAGAATATTAATTGACGAAAGTATTAGCGAAATAAAATAACAAAAAAGTTTTTTTATTACAAATAATATTCTACATTTGCACTCGCAAAAAATGGTGGATGTAGTTCAGTTGGTTAGAACGCTGGATTGTGGTTCCAGAGGTCGCCGGTTCGAATCCGGTCTTCCACCCTTTAAAAGCCCTTGTAACAAAGGGCTTTTTTTTATGCTTAAACCTAAAATATACAAGGGCTTTCGTAATGAAAAACTCAAATGCACATCAGTAAAGATAAGCACAGATTCGAGGCTCGCAGACATAGCCTTAGCTATGGTGAGAATTGAAAAACGAGCATTGTATTTAATGGCGTTCAATCGGACTTTGTAATAGAATAAGCCTTGCAGAATTTAGGTTAGAACTTTACTTTTGCTTTTTGTTTTATTTTTATACTTTTGTGTTCTATAATTCGTTATATAACAAATAGCGAAATAATAAATTAGATAATGACAAAAATAAAAATTTATATACTATTAATATTAGTAGTTATTTGTGGTACTACAAAAAGCCAAATATATTCGTCTAACGCAAGTTTTACCGACTCTACCAACTACGAGTCAGTAAATCTGAATAAAAGCCCCATTTTTGTTTATTCAATAGATAAAGGAGATTATAATCCGCAAATATATTTAGAATCGCACCTTGCCGATAGCACAGGATTAAACTTCACTTGGCAAAAATTTAACTACACAACATTAAATTTTGACGCCATAGTACAAACCGATAACAATACCGATAAGTCAAAATATCTTTGTGAAGGCGAAGGCGGATACAAAGTACATATTACAGGTAGCAATACCGATACAACATTCTACGCATGGGTATATATTTGTTCGTTTCAAATTATATCAATAAACATAAAAACCAGCACTTGTGAGTTTATGCAATTCCAAACATTACTAAATTTTGATAACGACTTTTTATATTACGACCCTCTAACAAAAAAACAACTAACAAAAAAGCACACCTACAAAGTAAAGGAATGGGAGTGTTCAGAGGAAGAAATGTCAATACCCAAAATACTTAACCCAATGATAGAAGCCCCTACAAAATATATGAGTTTCTATCTGACCATGACCGATAATTTTGAACAAGAACGTAAATCGTACATCAGTTTAGAGGAAGCAGAACAAGACGACAATAAAACATACGTAGTTGCAACAAAGGCTAAGTTTGAAGCCTTTCGCGATGAAAAAGAAAAAGAAGAAACCGACTCAACAGGACAAGCTCCGTTATTGGTTAATTTTAAGAATTTATCAGAAAATGCTACCGAATATTATTGGACATTTTACAATGAAACAAGCAGAATTGCACAAGAAGGAATAGACTCAGTTAAAGCAACATCAATATTAGAGACTCCCATAAATGGTATACTATACACCTTACCGGGAATAAACACCGTAGGTTTATACGACGTTAAATTGCAAACAAAAGGTCCTACCTTTTTTATTAACGACGAGGAAAAGCAATGCGTAAACACCTTATTAAAACCAAAATACATACAGGTAGATTCGGTAACTATCCCTGAATTTGCAAATGTATTTTCTCCACCATTTAAGCCAAACAATATTTTTTATTTTGAGAATGGCAAAGCAAGTGGTTTTAAAGGGGCAAAATCGGTAAAAGAATTTTCAATAAAAATTTACTCGCGTTGGGGCGATAAGGTTTACCAATACAAAGGCGATATTAATGAATGGGAAGGCTGGGACGGAACAACCTTAGGAAATATTGTTGCCGAAACAGGAGTGTATTTTTATTCCGCTTTTATAAAAGGTTGGGACGATAAAGACTACAATAAACGAGGCTCAATACATCTATTTAGAGATAATGAATAACATATAATAAATTGTGTGTTATCATCATTTTTAATATATTTGCTAAAACAAAACTTTCAGAATGATGAATATGTCAGTAAAATTAAAATCAACTATACTTTTTTTTATAATAATAATTTCCATATCAGTAAATGCTCAGAAAAATTCAGATATAGTATTTTCAGCATCTAGTGCTTATAACAGAAAGCCTATTGACCCAGAATCATTTGATACTCACCGATTAGAAGATTTACTATTCTTTAAAATTAATGAAGTTTTAAAACTAAGAGGAAAAGAAACATATAAGGAAAATGAAATATTAAAAGATGCTGCCTTAAATCAGGCAAGATATATGGCTGATTACGAGGAGAAAACATTAATTCAGAAAAATAGCAGCTTAGAAACTACAGGTATCAGATTAAGACAATTTGGTGGGTCAACCCAAGCTGAGGAAATAATTTTACGTAGTGCTTTTAAAAAAGGAAATAATTTTTTGTCGTACGACCAATTAGCCAACAGCCTTGTACTTAGCATATTTAATAGTGGAAAATACTCTAAAATAGTGCAAGACCGAGGTTTAAACATAATTGGCACAGGAGCAGATATGGACGAAAACCTAAGAAAAGTATATGTGTCGATTGTTTTGGGTAATTTTAAAAGTATGAACGAAGGAGCTAAATTAAAAAGCAGATTAAAAATTCCTTATTCAGAAGATTTACACGGCATAAAACCTTACAATATTAAGGAATGTAGAAAAATTGACAGAACAAGAAATTTGCACGACCTACAAAAAAACTTAGTTGTTGAAGATAATATCATCTATTACGACACTAAAAACTCAAAATTACTAGCCAGATTGCTACGCGAAAATACTGACGGATTAGCCGTAGATATTCTGCAAAAAGCTCAATTTCCTTGCGACACTTTAAACATTATTGACTACAACACTCCTAACCGAGGAATACTTACTAAAAGAGTTTATTCAAATAAATTATTTAAGAATAACTTAATAAATACCGAAAAACGCAAAAACCGTTACGCTTTAAAAACTGAATTAGGTACAATACCTGAAGGAATAGAGGATTACGAATTAAACTTAGTATTCATAAAAAATAAAACATTCTGCAAATCGATAGCTCCAAGCTTCTTGATTAAAACAAGCGGAACATACGCTCGTAAAGTTGAACTATTAGCCGATACAATAACACGATTTACTGAAGTTAAATATCAACCCATTGCCGACTCTATTGAACGCGACTTAAAAATTCCGTTTGAATGTAGCAAAGCAGACTATAAAACCGAAGATATAAAACCGTTTATTAACATGCTAAACGAGCCTGCTTTTATCATTTATGAATTAAATATACATGCATTTTCATCAATAGAAGGCGACCATGAGGAGAACGAGGCTCTACAACAAGCACGAGCAAACAGCATTGTGGAAGCAATAAAAGGACTACAACAAGACAGCATAGCAACAAACATAAAAAAAGATTACAATTGGAATAAATTTAAGCAAGATATAAAACAAACAAAATTCAAAAAAGCCATGGACACTATGGATATGGCTCAAGCACAAAAATTTATTCGCGACAATAATCTAAATAAGCAATTAGAACCTATTTTAGCAAACCACCGCTATGCTACAATTAACATAAAGGCAATTCACGACATAACAGGCATACACGAGCCTCCACACGTATTACGCGATTTTGATAAGGCAATTGAAAACTCAGAATATGACCTTGCTCTTGCTATTCAGAAATTTATTATACAAAAAATTAATAGCAATGAATATAATATTTCAAACTTAGAAAGAATAGAATTACCATTAGAGCAACCTTATGCGGGAATGATTATGAATCAGACATATGTACTTTACAAACAAGACCGCATAACTACGGAAGAATTTATTTCAACCGTAGACACATTAAGCAAAATTGATGAAGAAAACGAATATATAAAATTTAATTATCTGCTAAATACCATTAATTACAACGATTTAAAATATTTAGTTGACAATAACACAACAATACAAAACGAGATAGACCGCTTATACTACACTCCATTACAACAAAAAACTATTGACGGTTTAAATATTCGCTATCAATTTAAGCTAATAAACACACCCGACTCAATATTAAAAGATGAAAAGCTAAGAGAAGATTGTAGAAAAAAGATAAAGGATATAGTAAAAATTAAAGAGGAAACGCTTAGCAACTCGTTAAAATTAGCTGAGGTATTTATTGAGAATGAGGACTATGATTTTGCAAGGGAATCGTTAGCTTTATGGGTAAAAAAGACTTATAGTGAGCGTTTAATTTTTACATACATATCGTTATGTAGTTTAGACGAGAAATATATGCATACCGAAAACTTTACCTTAGCAATGGAAAAAGCCCTGAAAATAAACCCTAAAAGATATTGCGATTTATTTAAGAAGGGAGGATTTTCATTACGCGTATTAGAGAATAAAAAAGTTAAGGCTACATATTGTAAATCGTGCTTACAATAAAGAATAAGAACTCATTTAAAAGTCTTACAGCTCACAAATATTGAATATCTTGGATTTTTTAGATATTAGGTTTTAGTAAATATTACATATAAAATCTTATTCCTTAAATATAAGATTTTGTTTTTTTAATACAAACAAATATAAATTTTACAACAAAACTAACAACCTAATAACCAAAACTTAATACCTATAAAAATATATGAAAAAAGTTTAAATCACTTCTAAATTTAATAAATAACTACTATTTATTTTAGAAGGTAGTATCTCATAAAGTGTGTAAGTTCTGATTTCAGCGTTGAACTAGTTCAACGCTGAAATCAGATTTTTTTTTATTTTTATAACAATTTAAATTT
>PDWI01007956.1_pt1 | contig 12650 bp, 8 predicted proteins | sample 1430891 | NCBI WGS metagenome assembly PDWI01 (sample SAMN01162508, study PRJNA174530) | Oral metagenome, whole genome shotgun sequencing project. | biome: Marine environment; feature: Marine mammal; material: Swab sample of the gingival sulcus; isolation source: swab sample of gingival sulcus... | reverse complement strand
CTTCTGTTCATTTCTCACCTCATCCGTTATTGTCTTGTTGTTGGTTGTATCGTCCTTCTGTTCATTTCTCACCTCATCCGTTATTGTCTTGTTGTTGGTCGTATCGGTCCTTAGTACCAGTTTCCGGATCTCAGGTATCTCATCAATTTTTTTGATCTTCATAATCATCTTGTGTAAAATTTCATGCATAACTATACTGAGTAATACTGAAAGTTAAACCCAATCCTAATATAAGAAGTAGGCCAAAAAATAATTTTGTGATTTTTCTTGTCATAATTTTTCTTATCATAGTAGTCATAGTAAATAAAATTGTCATATATAGTTATTATACTAAAAAAAAACTATTCTGCAAATTTTCTCTTGCTTTTTTATTGTATTTCATTACCATCTCTTGTAATAATGTCGTGAGGTATTATTCTATTTGACCAGAGAAAGTAGGTAAGAACTGATCTTATTTAGTTATATAAATCCTACCGAGGTTTCATCAGTATGTATATTTTGATGTAATCTCAACCTGATCAGGTTGTTTTTTAGTAATTCTAGATGAGAACTATGGCTATTAGTAAAGAAAAAAAAGCTGAACTATTGAAAGGGTATGTTCAATCGCTAAAGGATTCTGATAACGTAGTAGTGATCAAACAGAACGCTGTTCCTGTTGATGAGTCTTCTACTATGAGAAAAGAATTGTTTGCTACTGATGGGGAGTTCCAAGTGATCAAAAAGAGAATTTTCTTGAAAGCAGTAAAAGATGCTGGATATGGGGAGATTTCTGTTGATGATTTGGATGGATCTGTTGGAGTTTTGTATAACAAAACAGAAGATGGAGAAGCATTAAAAGTAGTAAATAAATATCTTAAACTATTTAAGAAAGATAAAGAATCTAAATCTGCGTTTGAATTTTTAGGAGGATGGTATGATAAAAACTGGGTTGATGCAGAATATGTATCAGAACTAGCAAATATGCCTTCTAAAGAAGAATTGTTATCTAAATTGGCTTGGTTGTTTAATTATCCATTGCAATCATTTGCAGGGGTGTTGAATCAGATCGCTGAAAAGGGTGATGATGCTGGAGTAAAACCAGAAGAAAAAGAAGAATCTAAAGAAGCTACTACTGAAGTAGAAAAAACAGAAGAAAAGAAAGAAGAAAAAACAGAAGAAGCTGTTGAGGAAAAAACAGAGTAAAACCGAGTATGAAATACTCAGAATGTAGAGCTAATATGCTTATATAGTGAAAATTTATTTGTTAATTATTAGATAAATGGAATTGTCAAAAAATGCACAAAAAATTATGGATCTTGTAAAAGAAATGAGTGCTATTGAATTAAACCAATTGGTTAAAGCTTTGGAAGAAGAATTTGGAGTAAGCGCTGTTGCAACTGTTGCTGTTGCTGGAGGAGCTGCTGGAGATGATGGAGATGCTGGAGCATCTGATGAAGCTAATGTAGAACTTACAGAAATCGGACAAGGAAAAATTGCTGTTATTAAAGTAGTAAAAGAAGTACTTGGTCTTGGATTGAAAGAAGCTAAAGAATTAGTAGAAAAAGCACCAGTAATTGTAAAAGAAAAAGCTAAAAATGAAGACGCTGAAGCAATTAAAGTTAAATTAGAGGAAGCTGGAGCTACTGTGACATTGAAATAGTAGATATTTTGGTGAAATTAAGTAGACTTAGAGAGAGTAGAAAAAAACTTATATTTTATTTTAGAACGATACATTATGGCTATAGATGTAAAAAAAGTCATTGATGCTGGGGCACACATTGGAACTCTGAAAAATGAGGCACATCCAAAAACAAGAAAGTATTGGTTGTGAGTTTCTAATGGAGTTGTAGTATTAGACCCTGAAAAATTAGCAACACAGTTAGATGTTGTGAGAGAAAAAGTTCAGAAATATAAAAAAGAATGAAAGAATATTCTTATTGTATCTGAAAAAAAGATGTATTCTGATGAATTGGCAAAACTTTCTGCTGAGAAAGGAGTATATTATCTTAATCAAAAAGTTCCTTCAGGATTTTTAAGTAACTTTCCTACATTGATGAAAAGGATTGCATCACTTAATGAAATGAAGAGATTTATTGATAGTGAATCATTTGAATTGCTAACAAAAAAAGAACAAGCAATTTATAAAAGAAAATTCAAGAGAGTAAATGATATTTATTCATGAGTTGCTCATTTGTCTGCAAAGCCTGATTTGGTAATTGTTGTAGATGGAATGATTATGAAAGGATTCGTGAAAGAATTAAATTTACAGACAGATATTGAACCAGTAGTTCTTGCTGGTACTAACTACGATAGTTATATTTCTAATAACGATGTTGTTACTAATATGTTGAGTTATAAAACATTAGATTTTGTGTTAAGATATCTTTTGTCTTAATACTGATTGTGTTCTTACTTTAGTTAAAAAAAGTAATATATGGACAAACAAACTGGAACAGAGGAAATACTACAGGAAGATATTGTGTTAGATGAAGAGCAGACTTCTGAAACCAATAAATATATACCATGAAGTTCTGAAAAGAAAAGAGCGGTATTGATGTATTTCTTTTTGTGAATAGTTTTGATTCCTGTAGGTAAGAAATCAATGAATGTTTTTGAATACGCTCATTTTAAACAAGCAATTGGGTGGTGGGCGTTATTCTTCTTAGTAGTGATGACAAATATAGTTTTGTTGTTTATCCCTATTTTGAAATGGTTAAGTATCTTTTTGATACTCATTGTTTTGGGAGTTTTAGCTTTTTTTATAAAGCAGTCTCTTGATGGGGAATATTATGTTCTAAAACAGGAGTCACCCCTATTTGTATTTCAGGGATTGGGAGAATGGGTAATTAATCTTTTCGATCTAGAATTAGACGTGAAGTAAAAAATACAAATCATGGCAACACAATATAAAAAAATGTAAGGAAATATAAAAAAATATAAAAATTTTATTATTAAAGTAATATATCATGAAAGTAGATATGACATTACTAAAAAAATTGAGAGATGCTACGTTAGCGCCTTTGAAAGATTGTAAAGAAGCCTTAGTAGAATCTAATGGAGATTTGGATCAAGCACAAGAGTACTTGAGAAAAAAAGGAATGAGTAAAGCAGGAAAAAAAGCAGATAGAGAAACAAATGAAGGATTGGTAAAAGTGATAAAAGAAGGAAATAAGACAGTGGTATTGAAAATGTTGTGTGAGACTGATTTTGTTGCGAAAAATGCTATGTTCTCTGAATTTATGGATAAAGTACTTGAAAAGGTGACAACATCTGTAACTACTGATATTGCTTCAAAAGATGAACTTGATGAAACACTCAAAGGGGAATTAACTGAAATGGTATCTGAATTTATTGGAACAATTGGAGAAAATGTTCAATTAGGTGATGTTATTGTATCGCATGAAAATGCTTTCATATATAATCATCCAGGGAATAAAGTAGCTTCTGTTGTATTTTTTGAAGGAGATTCAGAAGAGACAGCAAAAGAGATAGCTTTGCAAGTAGCAGCAATGAATCCTACTTATCTAGATTTTGATGCTGTACCTAGTGAAGATGTTGAAAAAATGACTGCTGAATTCCGTGAAGAATTATTGAAATCTGGAAAACCAGAAAATATCATTGATCAGATCGTAAAGGGGAAAATTAGTAAGACATTAGCTGATTATGTATTGTTAGAACAGGCATATATTAGAGATGGTGCAAAGAAAATTAAAGAAATTATTCCTGAAGGATTTGTAGTAAAATCATACCTTAGAGTTGCAATCTAAATTAATAATATGTATGATAAAAAATATTATTACAAAAAATGATCATAAAAAAATAAGTTTTATTTAGCTATGCTATTGAAAATGCAAAAGTATGAATTGGTTCTTGTAATGGATCCGAAAATGAATGAAGCTGAGAGAAAAGAACTTCTTTCTAGTTTTGAGACAACATTCAAAGCTAATATCTTGGAAACTGATGATATGGGATTGCAAAATCTTCAATATGATCTTTCAAGAGTGAAAGGAAGAAACTCAGCATATTTTATGTCATATTGTTTGGAATTAGAACCTTCTCAGGTAGAAGAAGTGAAAAAAATGTTCTTGTATTCTAATGCAATATATAGTTATTCTGTATTTAAAATGAATACAACTTCAGTATTTTGGAGTTTTGATAAATTGAATAAAGAATTGACAAAGATTATTGATGCTTGGGATGTAAAAAGATATGGAAATAGAGTATCATTTTATGCGAATAATGATAATACAAAATATCTTACATGGAAAGCAGTTGTAATGTTGAGAAAATATCTTACAAGATTTGGTAATATTAAACCAAGAGCATATACAAGAAATTCTGTAAGTAAACAAAAGGCATTGAGAAAAGAAGTAATTAGAGCAAGAGAATTAGGATTGCTAGATTATATTAAATAATTACATTCTCATTATTTACATGTTAAAAATACTATACTATGGCGAGTAAGCTAAAAAGAATAAGAAAGTATCACTGGAGAAAAAGATTAAAGACTCATGGATTTAGAGAAAGAATGAGTACTTGGACAGGAAGAAGAATTCTTGCTAATAGAAGAAAAAAATGAAGAAAGCAATTAACACCACAGAAAGCGTAATGTATTATACTTTGAGCGTGTAGCCTAGATATTTTTTCGTTTATTTTCTTTATTCAAAATATATAATGACAAACACAAAGAAGACAAAAGCACCGGCATACTTTGATAAATTTTTCCAAAAAGATGGAAGAATTTTTCTTACGAAACCGAGAAATATGTTTGATCTCCCTGATTTACTTTCTTTGCAAAAAGAGGGATACGAATCATTTATTAATTATTACATTCATAAGTTATTTGAAGATGTAAATCCAATTTATGATATTGGAGGAGACAAGCTATATATTCATATTTCTGATGTAAAAATCTCAGATAGTCCACATTCTGTAGAAGAATGTAAGAAAAAAGAGCTCACATATGGTGGGGTGATTTCTGCTAAAGTTAAATTAGTGGAATTGCAGGATTGAGATGAAGCAGGAAATACAAACAATGAAAAAATTAAAAAGCCGAAAGAAAAGGTATTGTTTGCTAAAAGAGCAAATATATGAACAATGCCATTGATGACTCCGTATGCATCGTATATTATTAATGGAATTGAGAGAGTAATTATTTCACAAATTGTTAGATCTTACGGTATCTTCTATAATAAGGGAGATTTTAATGTTGGATTTAAAGTAATTCCTGAAAGAGGTCCATGGTTAGAAACGATGATTGAAAAATCTTGAGTGATTGCTGCAAGAATCGATAAATCAAGAAAATTTCCAATTACAACCTTATTGAGAATATTTGGAGCAGAAACAGATGAAAGTATTAAAGGATTGTTTGCTGATATTATTGATGAAGAAGATGTAAATTATTTGGATATTACCTTGAAAAAGGATAGTACTACAGATGCATTATCTGCAGCAGAATTCGTATATAATAAATTAAGACCATGAGAAATTATTGATTCTGAAAGTGCTTTAGATTATATTAAAACATTATTCTTGGATCCAAATAGAATTTTTATGGGAAAAATCGCAAGAAGAAAATTAAATGCAAAATTATGATTAGATAAAGATGTACACAATGAGACAGCTAATCTTCTTGATGGAGATGATATTGTTGCTTCAATAAAATATTTGCTCAATCTTGCAAATGAAAAGAAATGATATTATATTGATGACGCAGATCATTTGTCAAATAAGAGAGTAAGAGCTATGGGAGAAATATTATATTCTCATCTTAGTCCAATTATGAGAAGATTTGCAAAATCAGTAAGAGGAAAATTAAGTATTTTAAATACAGAAAATCCAGTAAAAATTACTGATCTTGTGAATTTTAAGATTATTGATAATTCAATTAAATCATTTTTTGCTACATCGCAACTTTCTCAATTTTTGGATCAAACTAATCCATTGTCTGAGGTAGAACACAAAAGGAGAATAACTGCACTTGGACCTGGTGGTCTCAAAAGAGAAACTGCAAAATTTGAAGTGAGAGATGTACACCCTTCTCATTATGGAAGAATCTGTCCAATTCAGACACCAGAAGGGCAAAATATTGGATTGGTGACATATAAAGCACTTTATAGTGTAGTAAACGAAGAAGGGTTTTTAGAGACTCCAGCATTAAAAGTACTTAAAGAAGTAAAAGCAAAAGCTTCAGAGTTGGAAAATAGAATAGCACATCGTGATATTTTTGAAGTAGATGCAAAAGGAAAAGAGACGAAAAAAATTATTACAAAAGAAGATGAATATATTACAGCGGAGCAAGCAAAAACAATAGAAAAAATGTATGGGAAACTGGGGAAAATGATCAGAGTAAAACCATTTTTCTGAACAAAAATAGAATATATTTCTCCTGAAATGGATGAAAAATGTTTTATTGCGGATGCAACAACACCTGCAGATGAGTATAATAATTTTGTGACTAACCGTGCAACAGCAAGACATTATGATGAAAATATAACATTACATGTCAAAGATTTGACCCATATCGATCTAAATCCAATTCAAATATTTAGTTCAAATACTTCACTTATTCCATTTGTAGCGAATAATGATGCTGTGCGTGCCTCAATGGGAACGAATCAGCACCGTCAAGGAGTGAATCTTTTGAAGGGGGAAGCTCCACTTGTTGGGACAGGTCTTGAAGGAGAAATTGTATCAAATACTCATTCTGTAATTAAAGCAGAAGATAATGGAGAAGTGGTATATGTAGATGGAAAAAGAATAAAAGTGAAATATAAATCTGGAATCAAAGAATATGAATTAGTGGTTTTTAGGAGATCTAATCACAAAACTTGTATTAATCAGGTACCATCTGTATCATTAGGAGAAAAAGTAAAAAAAGGACAACTCTTGGCTGAGGGACCATGTGCAGAAGGAGGAGAATTGGCGCTTGGAAAAAATTTGAAAATAGCGTTTATGCCATGGAAAGGATATAATTATGAGGATGCGATTGTTATTTCAGAAAGATTAGTAAAAGATGATGAACTTACATCTGTAGTGATTGAAGAATATGAAATTGAGGTGTCAGATACTAAACTTGGACCTGAAGAGACAACAAATGATATCCCATGAGTAGCCATGAATAAACTGAAAAACCTTGATGAAAAAGGAATTATTAGGATTGGTTCTATAGTAAAAGGAGGGGATATCTTGATTGGAAAAATTACTCCAAAAGGAGCAGGAGATCTTACTCCAGAAGAGAAACTTATTCAAGCAATCTTTGGAGATAAATCTAAATCTGTAAAAGATACTTCATTGTATATGCCATCTGGAAGCGAGGGTAAAGTGTTGAATGTACTTGTTCTTGATGTAAAGAATGGAGATAATCTTATGGCAGGAGTAAAGAAGAAAATAAAAGTATATGTTGCAACAACAAGAAAAATAGAAGTTGGAGATAAACTTGCAGGAAAGCATGGAAACAAAGGTATTGTATCTATTGTTGTTCCAGAAGAAGATATGCCATTTGATAAAAATGGAGAAAGAGTTGATGTAGTACTCAATCCTCTTGGTGTAATTTCTCGTATGAACTTAGGACAGTTGTTTGAAGCTCAGCTTGGAATGATTGCAAAAAAATATGGAGTGAAGTTTGCTGCACCATCATTTACAAAATTCTGACACGAAGAATTGAAACAAATGGTAAATGATCTTGGAGTAGAAAAAGATTTGAAAGTAGATCTCTATGATGGACAAACTTGAGAAATGTATCAACAAGGAGTAACAGTAGGATATATGCACCTATTAAAATTGATTCACATGGTAGAAGACAAAATCCATGCAAGATCAGTAGGACCATACTCACTGATTACACAACAACCACTTGGAGGAAAATCAAGACAAGGAGGTCAGAGATTTGGAGAGATGGAAGTTTGGGCACTGGAAGCATATTCTGCAGTATACACATTGCAAGAAATGCTAACGGTAAAATCTGATGATGTAGTAGGAAGAAATAAAATGTATGAATCAATTATTAAAGGAGAAAAACCTCGTATTGGAGGATTACCAGAGTCATTTAATCTCGTAACTCATTTATTTAAGTGATTATGTCAAAATATTCAAGTACTAGATTATAATACCTTAGAAGAAATTCACTGGGAGAGAGTTGAAAAGATAAAGGAATTATGACTCTCTAAAATTATCAAGACACACCTTGATGATTCAGATATGTTAGATGAAAATGATAATGTAAAAATGGAAGAGGAAGAAAAAGATGAAATTATGGATAATATTATTCACGATATGGATGAGTTTAATAGTGATGATTAATATCCCTTCAAACACCTAATCCCAAACCCCTCCCCTTGAAGGAGAGGGGCTAAAACAGGTGAGAATCTCTCTTCTGCGAACATAGTGAGCGAACAAGGAGATAGGTAGAGAGTGAGGTGTGAGAAAAGAGATGATGAAGAGTATACAAAAATAACAAGTTTTATTTTCAAATAAAAACGAATGTTAAAATCTGATTTCAATAGCGTACTCGTAACGCTTGCATCAGTTGATGATATTAAAACATGGTCAAATGGTGTTGTAGACAATCCAGATACTGTTAATTATAGAACAGGAAAACCTAAGCAAGGAGGATTGTTTTGTGAGGCTATTTTTGGTCCTATGAAAAATTATGAATGTGGATGTGGAAAATATAAAGGTGTAAGATATAAAGGGATTGTCTGTGAAAGATGTGGTGTAGAAGTAACTACTACAAGAGTAAGAAGAACGAGAATGGGACATATTGAACTCGCATCACCAGTAATTCATGCGTGGTATAAATCTTCTCCATCTGGAGGAGTACATCAGTTATTGCAAATTTCTTCAAATGAAATAGATAAAGTATTGAATTTTGTGAAATATGCAGTGTTAAGTGATGTAGATGAAGAAAAGAAAAAAATAATCTTAGAAGAAGTGACAAAAGATTTTGATGAAAGGATAAAAGAATTAGAAGAGCTCTATCAAACAGAACTTGAAAATGCAGAGAATGATAAACAGAAGAAAGAAGTGACAAAACTATATGAACAAGATAAAGAATCTCTAAAGACAGAGTTTTTAAGGATTAAAGCAATTGTTGGAAGTTTTGACTTCGCGTATACTATTATGGAGAGTGATTATAGGAACATTTTCTATAAGTTTACTGATATCGTAGAATTCGGAGCAGGTCCAGAAGGGATTGCTAAAATGTTAAAAAATATTGATATCAAAAAAGAAATAAAAATAAATGCAAACGAATATGCGCTTACAAAGTCAAAAGAGAAGAAGAAGAAATTAATGGCATTGATTAAGTTGTTGATCAATTTGTATGTATCTGGAGTAAAACCAGAAAATATGATTATCAGAAAGTTACCAGTAATTCCACCGGATCTAAGACCTGTAGTACAACTTGATGGAGGAAGATTTGCTTCATCAGATGTAAACTTGTTTTATAGAAGGGTATTGATGAGAAATATCAGGTTGAAAAAGATGATTCAAGTAGGAATGCCTGATGTTGTAAAGAAAAATGAAATTAGACTTTTACAAGAATCAGTAAATAATCTGCTTGTTGGAGAAAAAGGAGGATCAGCGTGAGGAGCTGGGAATAAAGTTTTCAAGTCGTTGTCAGATATGTTGTCTGGAAAAGAAGGAATATTTAGAAAAAATTTGCTTGGGAAGAGAGTAGATTATTCAGGAAGATCAATTATTACCGTTGGTCCTGGATTGAGATTGAATGAATGTGGATTGCCAATCTATATTGCCGTAAAGATGTTTACACCGTTTATCATTGGAAAGCTTATTGAAAAAAAATTGGCATATACCCCAAAACAAGCTGAGAAAATGATAAAGGAAGGGCATTCTATGGCTCTAAAATTATTGAAGGAAGTAATAAAAGATAAATACGTCTTACTTAACCGTGCACCGACATTGCACAGACTCTCAATTGAGGCATTTAAAATTAAATTGATGGGAGGAAAAACAATTAGAATCCACCCCTTAGTATGTTCATCATTTAATGCCGATTTCGATGGAGATCAGATGGCGGTACATCTTCCTATTTCAGATGAGGCTCAGAAAGAAGCAAGAGAGATTATTGCATCTGATAAAAATATTTTGAAACCATCATCAGGAGAACCAACAATTACCCATTCACAAGATATGGTGTTGGGAGTATATTATCTAACAGATAGTTATGATCCAAGATATCCAGATTATAATACAGATGAAGAATGGTTAAACAAGACGCCATTGAAAGGATATTATGAAAATATTCAAGCAGTGTTAAAAGCTTTTGAAAATAAAGAGGTTGTTATTAAGGATAAGATTGTAGTGATGCAAGATAAAGAACCATTGGTAACAACAGTAGGAAGAGTATTATTTAATGATATCTTACCAGAAGATTTAGAATTTGTTAATCATATTGTAAAAAAGAAAGATCTTAAAAAGATTTTGAGTGTGATATTTGATAAGTATGACAATGCGACAACAGTAAGAATTGCAGATGATATTAAAGATCTTGGATTCAAATATGGAACTATTGCAGCGATGACAATTAATCTTCTTGATATTAAAGTTCCTCAAGAAAAAGAAGATATCTTAAAAGATGGAGATGAAAGGGTAAATGAAATATTAAAATATTATTTCAAAGGATTCTATTCTGATGAAGAAAAGCACAATTTGATTACAGAAGTATGGACAGATGTAAAAGAAAAAATCGAAACCCATGTAAAGACAATTGCTGGAGTAGGAGATAACCTGTATTCGATGACAGATTCTGGAGCGAGGTGATCTCAAACACACATGACCCAGATTAGTGGAATGAAGGGATTGGTAGTGGATCCGAAAGGAGAAATTATTGAAATTCCTATTAAAGCAAACTTTGCGGAAGGTTTGACACCAACAGAATATTTTATTGCTGCCCACTCTGGAAGAAAAGGAAAAGCAGATACTGCATTGAGAACTGCTGAATCTGGATATTTGACAAGAAAACTTTGTGATAGTTCACAAGAAGTAATTGTAAGAGAACATGATTGTGGATCTGAAAAATTCCTAGTTGTATCAAAAGAAGAAACTGAAATTACAGGAGAAAACTTCTATGATCTTGTTTTAGGAAGATTCTTAGCAGAAGATGTAATAGATGAACATGGAAATACAATATTGAAAAAATGAGAATTGGTAACAAAAAATAATATAGAAATAATCAAAGATGATAATATTCAAGAAGTAAAGGTAAGATCATCATTGACATGTAAATGTATATCTGGAGTATGTCAGAAATGTTATGGAATGGATCTTTCAACAAGAACAATGGTACAAATTGGAGTACCAGTTGGAATTATAGCTGCCCAATCTATCGGAGAGCCGGCAACACAGCTGACAATGCAGACATTCCATACAGGATGAGTGGCAAAAGAAGGATGAGATATGTCTCAAGGTATTGATAGAATTAAACAATTGTTTGAGGTAAGAAAACCTAAAAAACCAGCAGTTGTTGCACCATTTGATGGAACGATTTCATTCTTCTACAAAGGGGCAAGTAAATATATCAAGATGGTATCAGAATATGATAAAAAGACTTATGTCATCAAAGATGATTATGCATGTAGTGTAAAAGAATGAGATATTTTGAAAAAGTGATGATGATATGCAAAAAAAGGGAAAGCAAGACAGTTAAAAGTTCAAGAAGAATGAGTAGTATTAGAAGTTAGAAAAGATTATATTGTTCTTGGAACACAAAAAGTTGTAGAAAAAACACTTTCTGGTATCTCAACACTAAAAAATATTGAAGAAGGAGTTGAAGTATTTAAATGACAGATCCTTACTAATGGGGCAATAGATATAGAAGAATACAAAGATATTGTTGGAGATCTTCAAGCACAGAAATATATTATTAGAGAGGTAAAGAAAGTATATGGTGCTCAAGGACAAGATATTAATGATAGACATATAGAGGTAGTAGTAAAACAGATCTTCTCTAAAGTCTTTATTGAAACTCCAGGAGACTCTTATTTTGTTCCATGAACACATGTAAAATATGAAGAGTTTATCAGAATTAATGAAGAATTAGCGGCTCAGGGAAAAGTTCCTGCACAAGGAAGAAGACTTGCTCTTGGGTTGATCAATATTGCAAAAGAAACTGAGAGTTGGTTATCAGCAGCATCATTCCAAGAAACTATTAGAGTGATGGTAGGAGCTTCATTGAGAGGAGCAGTTGATACGCTATCTGATTTGAAAGCGAATGTAATTATTGGTAGATTGCTTCCTATTGGAGAGGTATATAGAAAAGATAATGGATTTGAGTAATTGCAATATATAGAAATAAAAAAGTCCTTGTAGTCCGTTAGTGGTTGCAGGGATTTTTTTATTATAAAAAAATATTAAACCATAAAAATGAAAAATAGCAACTCGAAGGAGTGCTTTTGTCATTGATTTTTTGACTTTTTTTTTTTTACAGTAAAATATCACTGTTAAAAGTTATTTTTATATTAGTATAGAATAATATAATGTTTAAGGATTTAAGTTTCGAAGAGAAAAAGAAAAAATTACTACTAATTTTTGATATTTTGCAAGAAAGTTTGCCTGAAAGTAAAAAAGATTTTGAACAGTATTCTTTCATTGTTGAAAATTATCAAGATACTGAGAATCAATGAATTTTACTAGAACTTTATACTATGGTA
>PDWI01007955.1_pt1 | contig 12652 bp, 12 predicted proteins | sample 1430891 | NCBI WGS metagenome assembly PDWI01 (sample SAMN01162508, study PRJNA174530) | Oral metagenome, whole genome shotgun sequencing project. | biome: Marine environment; feature: Marine mammal; material: Swab sample of the gingival sulcus; isolation source: swab sample of gingival sulcus... | reverse complement strand
GCCCGGCAATATTCGCGAGCTCAAGAATGTTATTAAACATGCTCTTATATTTTGTGAGGGGAAAAAACTGACCGTGGAGTCCCTGCCGCAAAATCTGCAACACTCCCCCCAGAAAAACACCGCCGGAGCATATACGACGATCTTTTCACTGAAAGAAGGACGAATCCAGCTAGAAAAAGAGCTTATCCAGAAAGCCCTCAAAAAGACAAGGGGTAACAAAAGTCAGGCAGCAACGCTGCTCGAAATCAGTTACCCCTCGCTACTTGCAAAAATCAAGGAATACGAACTATAGACAATTTCCTGAATCCGTGACGGTTTAGAGCCTGATTATTCATAACGGATTCAGGAATTTTTCAATCAGTTTTTCCACACTCCGTTTTCCTTGTGAAGCGATGTCCCTCCGGCGCCCTTGATGGAGCCGGAGACATTATGCTCCCTCTTCTTGCGGTAGCTGCTGTCCTTCCCTTTTCCTCTCCGGCTTTTTGCGCCATCATTTTTATCGTGAACCAGAACCGTAACCTCTCTCTTTTCGTTCAGCCGGGCAAAAACAACCTGCCCAGCCCTGAATTTACCCGCCCGTCGATTATTTTTCGCAGCGAAATGAAACAGGCTGTCATTGATAACAATATCGTTTCCGTCAATCCGGTCAATCACGCCGCCAATATCCCAATCGCTCTCATCAGGTTTTTCCCCTGCACAGACCAGAGAACTTCCCGCTACGAGAACAGCCGCAGCCACCGCAAACAGCCATCTATATAAACTGTATCCTTGCATATTTTGCATAACAACACCTCGTATCAGTTGCTTACCTCTTGCCAGTAATAGGCACCCACAGTTTCGGCTTTCTCGGAAATAACATCAATATTACCTTCAGAATCGCTCGTTATCTTCAGTTCCGTATCCTTATCCTTCTGAATAATGGCACCGATGTCAAGCATCCCGTTTCCACCCTTTCCAGAGACAACATAATTATCTGTGCCGACAGGGACTGTATCGTCCGAATTCACCTTGCCGTCGCCGTTGCTGTCAAATCCTGGCTCCTCAAGGCGTCCGCCCGTACATACATCTATTTCATGGAAAACGGACAGCCCTCCACCGGAGCATGGTGAGTCATCAGGTACAAAGGAGACAAAAACCAGGCGCCCGTCGCGTATCATGAGATTCTTGATCACTCTCTCGGCAGCAGAAGAGGTGTATGCCGACGTAACTCCCCCACCCGATCCTTCCTTATGCACACCCGGAAGATCAAAGAACCAGCCAACATGACCATTCGCTCCCGAAGCAAACCAGTCAGGCGTATATCTGCTGGTCACCCGATAATATTCATGATTTATATACTGCTCGTTAATAATAACCTGCTCCTGCAGCTTCTTTTCGGTACCGGAACTGTTTTTAACGGTGTTGGAGGATCGGGTCCACACACCCGGATAATTCGTGGGATGATCTTCGTCGTTATAATCCCAGATAGCGAAAACGGTCTGGGTTTCGGTGGTACTTCTGTCATTTTCCCCAAGATACCTGCCGGTACCAAATGTCACAAGATAGCCGTTTTCTGCTGTGCAATGATGCAAGACATCGGGTTTCGTTGTAATGGATTGCCCCGGGGCAGAGAACATTGGCATCGGCACACCGGTTTTATCATCCCTGGTGTTATTGGCGATACCCCATTTGGCCGAATCCCTGTCCCTGAGATCAAATTTCCAGAGATTTCCCAATAAATCACCGGCATACACAAAATCAGCCCGGTCATCATTATCAATATCTATAATGGAAGGCGTGGAAAGCCCGTTATCAACCCATGTTCCATTAGTCATCCCGCCAACTCCGGTGTCGATTTTACGAACTATTTCGCCGGTGAATGCATCCAGAATATAGAGCACGGCATGACCATTTACGCTATTATAGCCATTACCAAAGATAACATACCAGGGCATTCCGGTATTGTTGCTGCCATCAGCCTTCCTGTAGGGTTTATCGGTATAGCCGCGCACAATAAAGGGTGTGCTGTAGCTGTAACCCAGATCATCGTCAATATAGGCCCTTCTCAGCGGATCCCCGCCAGTATTGGCCTGTAAAAAGACGGCCTGCTCCCCGTTTTCATCGGCTATACCATCCCAGTTATTGTCAATTGTATCGGTGTTGGCGGGAGCATAGCTATACTCGCTATCGGCAAATGTCTCGTCAGCCTCGTCAATCGTGCTATCGCCATCATTGTTGATTCCGTCAAAATATGGGCGGGGATATTCCCATAAAAGCATTTTGGTAATGTTATCAATACCAGTGGCAGAGTCAACATCATCGGCATAGGTAATATCCAGCATGAAATACCCTTTTCCTCCCCGGCCAAGACCGCCGGCCAGCAGGTTTATTGTCAGCTTCTCGCTGACTTCATCCGTTGTCCCGTCACCATCATTATCCACACCATCACTGTAGTTCTCGTCCGGCTCATCTGTTTCCCCATCCCGGTCGTTATCCCTCTTGTCGGCACTGCGATTTCCGGCATCAAAGACAACATCCCTGGCGTAAAGATCGCCATCAACGTAAAACCTGTGCTGGTAATTCGGCTCTGCCAGCGCACTCAAATGACCGAAAACAAGTGAAGGGACATAGGCAAAACGCTCCTGACCAGTCTGGGCATCAAATGCATGAAGCATACCATCGTTGGCACCGGCAAAGACTGTCCCGCCCGTGCTGTTACCTGCAGCATCAATGGTAATATTTCCCGTTACCGTCGGGGATGAGTGAACAATATCCCCAAGTTTCTTTCCTTCACGATTCCGGTAATTGCCATTTTCCTCTCCCTTGATATAATTCACCAGATCGGAGGTCGGCCCCAGGATCTGCGCCTGCAGCGGAGAAAGGTTACCAAACGTAAACTCCACACCGGTTCTGCCGTCCTTACTGCTTATGATCTTGCGCGAACTCCACTCCTTTGCCTCCAGCAGACCTGCCGCGTCCCACAGCTCCTGTCCGGCACCATCCTTAACCTCTCCTGAGGCCGTGTCAATTTCATAGGAGCGTATATTTCCCGTCCATTTGCCCGCCTCATAGGTCGCCTGGAAGACCGCACTGCCACTTACCAGCATCTCACCGTTTACCGCCACTGATGAACCGGAACCCTTTCTGTCACTAATATCCTGGGTAATCTTGACCAGGGAGTCGACAAGCTCCTCCGGGTCCGAGGCGTTGAAAAACTCTCCGCGACCGTTAACAGAGGCATGAAAGAGATCATCAATCTTCTGCGGGTCGCCATCTTGAGGGTTGGGCCAGGTTGGTCTCGGAGTACAGCTTTTCTGAAAATACGGATCATCCTCATAATTACAGCCCGCAGGATCGGTTATCCCGTTTCCGTCCAGGTCATCGAGAGCAATGCTTCCCTCCACACCAAAGGCGACCGAGTAGGTCACCAGATGCTGCTCGTCCCTGGAGTCAACCGCCGATGTCGGTACATTATTGGGAAGGGCCGTCGCCAGGTCTTTCTTATAGTATTCCATCGCAATATCGGCAAGGGTATTACTGTAATTATCCTGATACGGTGCTCCCATACCCAAATCCTGATTTCCTATGGAGGGAGCGCCCCCGTTATAGTAGCCGTCAGTCATCAGAATGGAAAATGCCTGCTGGCATGCGCCGCCCTCTGCTTCACTGCAATAGGGTGACCCCGGTAAACCGGCACCACTCGCCATATCAAAATATCTGCCAACATTCTCGGAGGCCCAGCGCAGGGGAGTTCCGCCGATTGACTTGACACCATAAAGGGTTGAAAAGAGGGTAGCACTCTGGTCGTCTACAGTTCCATCGTCCTTGAGTACCCTGAGCGGCTTGACCGTCATCCTTGCGCCTTCCCCATTGTCATTGATGGTATAATAACCGACATTTACTCCGCTGAGATCTTGCAGGGCGGCAGAAATCGCATATTTGGCCGTCATGGAGCGCTTTCTGTGATAGGCAAACCAGTTCCCGAAATTCAGGGCCTCCTCTTCCGCCGTCATCCACTCGGTGCTTCCGTCCTCCAGGGTCTTTCTGGCCTTGATAGCCTCGGGTATTGCGTTTCCTGTTACCTCAGTCAGTTCGTTATTCTCAAGCCAGTCATTGTTATTACCGACCTGATAATACCTGCGAAGAATATTCCCCGAGTTCCATAAAAAATTCACAAGGTAGATTTCCTGGTTATCAATCCCCCCATCCCCATCCTGATCATACCAGGTGTAATAATGCATATACGTTATGGATATAGTGGACGGCGAGTTCCATACAGAGGTGTACGCACTCGTAAGATCAAAAACAGGATATGGGTTCTCGGAGTTAGAACGAACACTCTTCAACCCGGACTTGGTAATACTGTTCCGGTTGGGCCAGGGCTTATAGATGATAGCCGGATTATAGTACAAACGATTATAGCCGTTCCACTGGGTCTTCCACAGTTTTTTGTTCGCGCCCTGAAGCAGATAATAGTAATGCCAGTTATAATGTGTATTATCTGTGGCATTATACAGATAGGCATATCGATTGTTAAAAAGTCCCTGGGTTCCAGGAGTTGAAAACTCCCAGTCCATACTACCCGAGTTATCAAGGACAAACATGATATTCGCAGGAGGACTCTGAATTAACGTCTCCATGGGTACATTGCTCAAGTTTACCGCCCTGCCCTCACCAGGAAAACCGGCAATACAGGCAAGTACCAGCGCACCTGCCGCACCATACAGCCTGCCAGATGAATTTGTCATTGTTGTATTTTTCATAGTACATTCTCCATCAGAACCGCTTTTTATAACCAATTTCAATAATAACCCGGTTTCCCGCCTTCTCTGACAGACCATAGAGCTCAAAGGCCTTGACCGATGGCTTGGTCATTTCAAGAGATGTCTTCCCCTTGACAACACCAAGGGCATTGACGGCAATTCTCACGTCATTGTCACTGTTGTCAATGACGGAAGCCTGATAATTTTCAGGACTTCCGGACTGAGTTTTCCAGTTAGCCGCAGATGTATAATCTATATCCGCTTGCAGCCATTTCTTTTCAGTCAGCTCCGGCCGTAGCTCATCCGTATCCCTTTCATTGGCCAGACGCTGGGCAGACTCCATGGCCGCACCTTCCGCCAGGTAAAAATTTTCCTTGTACACCCGGTCATTTCCGGCAATATGGAGCTCCATAACCGTGGACGTTGTTGATGCAAGCCCCAGCATAACCAGCATGACCATAATGGTCAGTATGGATACCAGAACAAACCCTTTCTCATCCTGAGCTCCCCGGAAGGAGAGTGGCCCAGGCCCCCTAGATATTGCTCGCTTTAACATGGTTCACCACGACAGTTTTTTGTGCGGCACCCTCGCCCCACACAGTTATGACACGAATTATCTTCGTTCCCGGCACAGCGGAATTGTCCGCCACATTCCAGTAGACACTAAACTTACTTGTATTTGCAGGAACGGTACCGCCAGAGTTTGTGATCACCTCATTTCCCGAGGCGTTGACAGTGGAAAGGAAATCCGCCGTCACCTGGGTTCCGGCAGCATTGGTTGTCTTGTCAAGCCCTCCGGCACCATCACCGTTCTGATCGACAAGAAGTGGATCAGAATAGGGAAGAGCTGTCAGCCTTTCAACCCTGTCTGCAGCCCGGGTTGCTGCGGCAGTTATCGACTGGGCGTCGCCGTTTCCCCGAATGGTCGTCAGCTGCATTCTCTGCAGGGACAAGACCCCGATGCTCAAAACTACCAGGGCAATCACCGCCTCAATAAGTGTAAAGCCGCCCTGAACGGGACGGGTTCGGGTTTTCCTTTCCATGGGTTACAATCCTGAGATGTTTAAAATACCGTATTACGGCACTGAATCGTTTCAATCAATAGTCTGCGACGAAAATTATCATTATATGGCGCTGCATTAAATTTGGCTCCTGACGCAGCGGTATAGATTGTCGTGTTTACATAGCCGGGATCCCTTGCCTTTGCCTTCGCCAGTACAGAAACGGTAACAGAGCGGATACGCGGCATCTCGGCGGCAGTTGGGGTCAGGGTCCAGGTCACCATATCATTGAGTTGATAATAAAACTCAATGGCTTCAATATTTTCTGCGACAGCATGCCACTCAATAACCCCTGTGGTTGTCGAGTATTTATCCAGTTCCTCATTGGCTGCATCAAGCCGGTAGGCAATCTGTTCCACCTCGCGTAAATCAATGTTCCCGTTGCCATCAACATCTTCTGCGGCCAGATCCAGAGTGCCGTCCTTGTCCAGATCACTTGTAGCCGCAAAGGTTGTACTGGTCGTGGATACAGGTTCAGTCACCGAACCATTACTAAAGGTATCGCTTCTCACAATGCCAAAATTCCTGGTGGTACGCGGATCATAACCGGCCATGCGAATATCGCGGGTAAGCATCTGCATGGCAGCCCGCAAATCCTGCTGAACGATCGCCAGTTCCTGCTGTACCATTGCTGTTTTCTCCTGGGATCTGTAGAATGAATACGTGGCCCCCATCACCATGAAGGAGATAAGAATCGCGATCATTAATTCAACAAGAGTAAGCCCCCTGTTACTACCAACAAATCGTTTCATACTATTGCCAGGTGCTGCCATCACTACTCCTTTCCAGCCGTAATCCCCCGGCCGCTCCAAGTGTAATCTTGTACCATTTGCTGCTGCCCCGAACCTGTATATTGCCCGACTGACTGCTGCAGGAAACCCCGTTTGCAGTGAAGCATAACGAGGAACCGCCACCAATGGCGGCGTTAACCAGAGACACCCTGGAGTCAATCACTTCGGTGTTTATAACACTCTCGCTTCCATCCTGACTCTGATTACACGCCGATCCGCCGCTGCCGCTGCCATCATCTGCAAAAACAGTATACGTACCGCCTGTGGCAGGGTAAGCCACGGGAGTAAAGGTAACTCCCACGCAGGCATTGTGCCTCACCGCATTACTTTTTGCTCCCTGCAAATCCAGCATGATTTTCTGGGCGGCGGAGCGAAGCTCGATATTTTCTATCATCCTGCTCCAGTTTGGCAATGCGACAGCAGCCATCACCCCCAGGATAAACACCACAAAAAGCAGCTCAAGCAATGTGAAACCCGATAATGTCGTTGTTTCTTTTTTCAATTTTTTCAATTTGGTAATAGTGCACATAAGTTAACGTTGTTCTCTTTCCCTGCCAGGCTGAAAGGCGATTATGCAAAAAACAATCCACAAGGATATACTTTATGTATTGTCGCATTTTAAAGACCTTAAAGCAAAAGAAATATATCTAAAGACCCCATTTTTACTATTTTTTTTACAGAACAGCCTGCTTATATAAAAACTTTTAACAACAGAAGCAAACCGGTTGGCCTGCATATTCATGAAGGATACATATTCAGCACAAAACCGTATATCAGTTGTGCATCAGGCTATATATATGGACAAACAATGGATAAGGCTGCGAACATGCTTCGCAGGGGACATATTATGAATGACAGACGGGACAGGATTCCGGGCAAAAAAAAAGCTATTGATCAATTCCTTCCTTCCCTGGCCAGAGTCGAAATAATCATCCTGAAATCATTTATTGCTGCGAACAACCGGGGCAGAAAAAAAGAACAGCAACAAAAACTCGGCCAATAAAACAAAAAACCCCTGGAACATAAAACATCATTCCAGGGGTCTCTAAAAGACATAATGAAAAAAAAATCAGATCTTTTGCACCTTGTCTGCGGCAGGACCCTTAGGGCCATCGACAATCTCGAAGGTTACCCTTGAACCTTCCTCGAGGGACTTGAAACCTTCAGATTCGATTGCGGAATAATGTACAAAAACATCCTGTCCACCATCTTGCTCAATAAATCCAAAACCTTTTGCATCATTAAACCACTTCACTGTACCTTCTGCCATCGACCTACTCCTTTTGAACTCAGCCCTTCTGGGACCTTTAATATTTTCCAGCTGTAAAAAGCCGGACATCCATTGCGTTGTGTCACCTTACAAGCAGGCATCCCATGCCTGCCGCTCCAGTTACTTTAAGAGCATAATCACACAACTGGAGATTTGTTATCACATCAAAAATATAAAAGCAACAGATTATTTCCTGAATCCATGACGAATAAGTCGAGAAAAACAAGTGTTTACCATGCCTGGCAAATAACTGCTCCTGCAACTCTCCGACAGACAAGACTATCCCTTTCGTAAAATTTTTATAAAAACAACAAGTTACCATCCCGGCCAGACAACAATGCCTGACGTGCTGTTAATCCGGAGCAAAAATAGAGCAGCCATTATAATAACGTAATAACGGACAAGGGAACAATGGCCACAGATTGCATTTTTCAGACTCCAACACGGTTAAACTATCAGGACATAAGCTGATGACAACATTTGTCATAATGTCAAATTTTGTCACCGAAAGAAATCCAAAAGAAACGACTGATCTGAACTCCCCCCAGCAGCAGCACAATTTAAAATTATTATTTTTCAATATAAAATCAATAAGCTACAACTTACTTCACCTCAAAAACCGAGTAATGGCACAGCAAATGCAAAAGGAGATGCAAAATCGGCTGTACCAACACGTACATTACAAAAAGAGAAATCTTAAAGGAGGAAATTCAATGAAGAAACTATCCAATCAAAAAGGCTTTACCCTTATCGAACTGATGATTGTTGTTGCTATCATCGGTATTCTGGCCGCTGTGGCTATCCCGCAATATCAGAACTTTACCAAGAAGAGTAAGGCATCCGAGGCAAAGGTCGTTCTGGATGGCATTATTACCGCCGAAGCTGCATATTTTGCAGAAAATGACAATTTCACGCACAACTTGTCTGATCTTGGTAATCCACAAGGTTCACCGCAGTATTACCGATATGGCTTTAGTGGAAGTCCAAACAGTACTGCTGTTACTGTTGTGGCAACACCTAGTAACACCGCAGGGGTACCTGCTGGTCTTGCCAGCACATGGACCATTATTTATAATGGAAGAACAGGAAATAAGACCACGGTATTCCCATCTAAAGGTTGGTAATATCTAGAATAATAGATATTATTGTTATCGTGTATCAATCAAAAGTTGATACACGATTTTTTTTATGAACCTGGCCAAGCATACTCCCAAAACACTCCAGAAAAAACTCATCAGGGCCTTTTTTTTTCTTGCTCTTGGCTTAACAGCAATAACAGCTTATCAAAACAGCCTTGGTGGAGAATTCGCCTTTGATGACTATGGAAATATAGTTGGTAACGAATCTCTATATTTATCTTCGCTGGAAATCGACAACATCCTTAACATATTTTCTCCCTATCAACCGTCATCTAACCGCAAGATACCCAATCTGACCTTTGCATTGAATTATTACGTTGGTCAGTTAAACCCAGTTGGTTTTCATTTTGTAAACATTTTAATTCATATTATAAATGGCTGTTTAATATTTGTCCTTTTTCAGTGGTATCTGGGAAGAAGTAATATATCCCGAACATGGAATCCTGTTATTTTAAGCGGCATAGGGGCCTTAATATGGCTAAGTAACCCGACCCAGATATACGCAGTAACATACATTGTGCAACGAATGACGAGTTTAAGCACAATGTTTTCCCTTATCTCTATCATGCTTTACTTGACGGCAAGAGGGTCAGACAGCAAACAACCAACAAACAACACACGTATAAAGAAAATAATATTTTTCACATTATCTTTCATCACATTCGTATTGGCATTATTAAGTAAAGAAATTGCTGCCATCCTCCCAATTCTGATTCTTGTCCATGAAATATATTTTTTCAATTTGGTTGATACTCTAAAAAGACGTAAAAACTTTTTATATTTCCTGATTGTATTAATATTTTCTGTATTAGTAATTCAAATATTTATTATAACCGGGAAAAATTTTCTCAATATTATAATGGAAGGATATAATCAGAGAGACTTCACCCTGATGGAAAGATTGTTAACTGAGTCCCGTGTTGTTTTTTACTACATGCAACTCTTTCTCGTTCCAATACCAACAAAATTACATCTTTACCATGACACCTACCAGATTTCAGACTCTATACTTCACCCAATGACAACACTTTCTGCAGTTACAGGTGTCGTAATCTGGATAGCTCTTATATATTATTTTTTTAATAAAAAACCGCTTATTTCATTTGCGCTTTTATGGGTTTTTCTATGTTTAATAATCGAATCCACAATCATTCCACTGGAATTGATATTCATACATCGATTTTACATGCCATCAATCGGCTTCACCCTTTTACTGTCATTAATTCCTCCATACCTATGCCAACATTTTAATTTGCAATTACGGCCTGCGTTTTTTTATCTATTTTTTTCAATAGTAATTATCACCCAGATAATGGGAACCTCAACTGCTAATCGCCCATGGAATAATAGTATTGATTTTGCACTTCAGGAGGTAAAACACAACCCGTCGTCATCCCGAGCGCTGGGTAATTTAGGATGGATACTACTTGAAAAAGGTTTAGCCTCTGAAGCAAAGCCTTATCTTCAAAAAGCAATCGAACAAGATCCTGACAGTATAGTTAACCTGAACAATCTCCTTTGTGCTACAACCAACACTGTACCAACGAATTTTGAACAGATTGAATCATATATCCAAAAAATACTAACTCTTGTAAAAAAAGAAAAAAACATACCTCAAGACAGCCAAGCGTTAGTAAATCTGGCTCATTATTTATATAAGAGAGAAAGATATAAAGAGAGTTTATTGCTTTTAAAAGCAATCCGCTTGCCCACCAAACTGCCCATACTGTTACTATACACAGGACAATGCTACTTAAAACTACAACAAAACAAAGAGGCAGCTATAACATTTCAGGAAGCTTACAAATTAAGTCCGAAAGACTTCGAAATAGCGTATTACTATGCATTAAGCTTGTATAGAAACAATCAAAAAGATAAGGCTCAGGAAATACTACAGAAAACTGAGATAAAGGACAGGGCCAGTATTGAATTAAAAAACAAATGGAAGATTCTGCGTCAACAAATACTTTAAGAACCTTACTCCTTCATTTTCTGTCATAAAAACAAGAGATTATTTGAGATGTAAAGCATCCTGGGTTACGGGTTTTCCGCATTAGAGCAAGTTGTAATACGTACTCCCTGTTCTCGTCAGTCTTTACTTCCCCCTGATTTCCGTTACATTGAAGTACTTAATGTTCTTTTAAATTTCTGGTTTAAGTATCTTTGAGATTAGAGGGCTTATCGCAGAAATGAACTCCTTGCATTCCTGCATGATTATGCTATCGTTTCCCAGTGAGAAAGGGAATGGAGAAATCAGGAGGCCCGCCATGAAAAAACTGCCCATCGGTATTCAGACATTTCAAAAAATCCGGCATACAAACAGATATATATCTTGCCCTGGAAGATGGTGATATGGAAGGATTTAAGGCAGCCATTCACGCCCTGTTTGCCGCCATCCCCTACCATAATTATACGAACAACGATATTGCCCGCTACGAAGGTTTTTATGCCAGCGTCATTTTTGCCTGGCTCTCCTCCATCGGCGTAAAACTGATTGTGGAAGACTGCACCAACAAGGGCAGAATTGATATGAGCATAGAGATGGCTGATGCTGTCTATCTCATTGAATTCAAGGTGGATACGCCGGAAGAAGCGGCTCTTCCCCAAACCAGGGCCAGAGACTATGCCGAAAAGTATCGTGCCAGGAGCAGGAAAATCATCCTTATCGGCATTGGCTTCTCCAGCTCTGAGAAAAATATCAGCGAATTTATCCTGGAAGAGGCGTAGTATTTTACCGGAAACACCACTTTTCACGAATGAAAAAAACTTCTCGATACAACATTCCTTCTTGATAAGTACAGGAATGAATACGAGCTGTCTCAAACCACTATGATAACATACCCCATAGTCGATTTTAACAGGAGGCGACCTTGTCTGACCGGAAAACCGGGAAATTAACCTCTGGAGGAACAATGAAAAAAATATCCTGCATCTTGGCTGTACTACTACTATTCACGACTGCGTGCCAATTTAACAAACAATTTATCGCAGATAAAAAATCAGAAAATATTCCATCGGCTTATCATGGTGTGTATAAAGGCACGCTGCCCTGTGCTGATTGTCCCGGAATAGAAAGCAAACTTGTATTAAACAAGGATAGAACCTGTACGTACGAAAACAATTACATGGCTTCAAGCAACGGACATGTTACCTATACGGGCACTTATACGGTCAAAGACAATCTGTTAACCTTGCAAACAAACACGACCCCAATATATTTTCTTGCAAGAGGGCAGGAGCTTCTTCTCTTGGACGACGAACGACAACCAGCCCAGGGCCCCCTTGCCCCTTACTACACATTAAAGAAACAGGGAGATAATCCATAACAATCAGAATTTTTTAAAATAAACCAGCCTGGACAGAATCATCCCTGCACCACCATACAGAATTATTGACACAACGAACACCAATTGCTAAACAGAGACGTATACTCCGGCAAATTATAAAGGCAATTTGCCTTATAGTTTTGATTCGATAATTTTTCTAAACAGCAAAGGGAAATTTATGGAAAACCAGGTAAAAAATCTGTCTTTACAGTTCTTTTACAAGTTCTCACGCCTTGAATTTGCGCTTAAAGCCAATGGGTACATTAAAACCACAGGCCATATTAAACGGGTTGAACCAGATTGGGACAGGTTTGTATACAATA
>PDWI01007953.1_pt1 | contig 12654 bp, 11 predicted proteins | sample 1430891 | NCBI WGS metagenome assembly PDWI01 (sample SAMN01162508, study PRJNA174530) | Oral metagenome, whole genome shotgun sequencing project. | biome: Marine environment; feature: Marine mammal; material: Swab sample of the gingival sulcus; isolation source: swab sample of gingival sulcus... | reverse complement strand
GTTTGTCTTTAAGATTTTATGAAATTCTTTGATATGATTTTCTGACAAAGGTTCTTTTGCTATTTTAAGCATATAATCGAAACAATGAAAATGATTTACCGTTTCAATTATATCATCAATATTTGTTGTGTCTTCTCCTTTTTCTGCAAATAAAGTATTTGTTTCGTAAATATATCTTGTTTGCTCTTCCGACAACTTGCTTCCTTCAATTCTATTAGTGTTATAAGTAAGTTTTATTTGTGTCTTATGATATATTCCACCTTTTAGATTGCTTGATTTTTCTTGCTGTAATATTTCTAAAAGTTTCATTTTTTATTCTTTTAATTTTTCACAAAGATAATATTTATTTTTTTTATTTTGGATAACCATTTAAGGATAATTTTATGGCGTAAATTGAAGCATCAGACCTCAAATTACGCCATAAAGCTAAGCATTTATTTACCGCTTTCCGTTCTAATGTTCTATAACAATAGACTATACGGCGTGTACACATTCATCGTGTGCTTGAGCAGCAGCTTCCATCACCGCTTCACTCAATGACGGGTGAGCATGTATAGTTCCAAAAATATCTTTTGCGGTAGCATCTTTTGTTAGTGCCAAACCTGATTCTGCAATTAATTCAGTTACTTCCGGGCCTATTGCGTGAGCACCGAGAAGTTTATCGCTTGTTTTATCAAAGACTAATTTGATAAAACCTTTAGGTTCGCCAATCGCCCATGCTTTTCCTAATGCAGTGAATGGGAATCGACCGACACGAACTTCGTGTCCTGCTTCAATTGCTTTTTCTTCGGACATACCAACTGATGCAACCTGTGGGTGGCAGTAGGTACAGCCTGGAATATTTGAGTAATCAATGCCTTTCGTTCTTTCGCCTGCGATTATTTCAACGCATGCAATAGCTTCGGCAGAGGCTTTATGAGCAAGTGCAGGAGGTCCGGCAACATCACCGATAGCATAAATACCTTCAACATTTGTTTTTAATTGTTCATCAACCACGATACAGCCCCTGTCAGTTTTAACACCGACATTTTCCAATCCGATATTTTCGATGTTCGCCTGAATACCGATAGCGTTTAATGCTTTATCTGCGATAATCGTTTCCTGTTTTCCGTCTTTATTTTTCTCAATAACAATTTCAACCCCTTCGGAAGTTGGTTTGGCAGAGATAACCTTATGCCCTGTTTTGAGTTTGATTTTATCACGGCGGAAATGTTTTTCCAATTCTTTTGACACATCTTTATCTTCAATAGGGAGCAATCTATCCATATATTCAACGATAATTACTTTACTTCCTAATGAATTAAAGAAATATGCAAATTCAACTCCAATTGCACCAGCTCCCATAATAACAACTGATTCAGGTTTTTCTTTTGAGAGTAGTGCTTGAGTCGAAGTCATTACTTTATCATAATCAACTTCGATACCCGGAATAACTTTTGGTCTTGCTCCTGTAGCTATGATTATATGTTTTGCTTCTACAGTACTGGTATTTCCTTCTGTATCAGTAACTTCAATAGTTTTATTTTCTTTGATTGTTGCATGCCCTTTGATGTATTCAACATTGTTTTTCTTGAATAAGAATTCCACACCATTTGACATTTTTCCTGCAACGTCACGGCTTCTTTCGATAATTTTCGCATAATCATAATTGAAGTTTTCGATTGAAAATCCGAACTCGTCTGCTCTTTTTAATCCGTGCATATATTCTGCACTTTTGATTAATGCCTTAGTAGGAATACACCCAATATTAAGACATACGCCGCCTAAGTCTTTTTTTTCTATACAAATAGTTTTCATTCCGAGTTGACTTGCTCGGATAGCAGCAACGTAGCCACCAGGTCCCGAACCGATTACAACAATATCACATTTATATTCAGCCATATTTACATTCTCCAACATTTAATAGTTTATTAGTTTATTATATACAATTATATTTTAATTTATTTGTTAGTTCTAACTTTGGATTCCAATTTTTATCAGTCTCCATCTAATGTTAGTTTTTTAAGTTATTCAATTTTTTTATATCATTAATCACTTGAGTAATATCAACATCAATAGTTGGAATTTCAAGAGAGTATAAAATTTTTTCAAATTCATACCTTGATAAACCTGCTAATTGAGCTGCACTCCCTATTGTCATATCACCAGAGTGGAATAACTCAACAGCCAGTACAACCAAGATGTCATTATTCATTTTCAATTCTCAATTATTAATTGACTATTTATCCGCTTCACCCATAATAGGGTCAATAGAACCAATAATCGCTACAATATCTGCTAACATCGAACCCTCTGCCATGTGTGAAAGACCTTGCAAGTTAGATGTGGAAGGTGAGCGAATTTTCATTTTCCAAGGATACCCCTCGCCTTCAGAAACGATATAGAAACCAAGTTCACCTTTTGGTGATTCGATAGTAGTATATGTATCGCCTTTCGGAACTTCTCCGCCCGTGTTGATAAGCATGAAGTCATGGATTAACTCTTCCATTTTTGTATATGTTTTCTGCTTTTTCGGAAGAGAGGTTTTTGGTGCTTGTGCAATTGTCGGACCTTTCGGCATACGGTCGAGAATTTGATGCACCATTTTTGTCGACTCATACATTTCGTCGATACGTACTTGATTCCTTGCCCAGCAGTCGCACTCTGTACGTGTTTTAACTTCAAAATCCAGTTTATCATATACTAAGTAGGGCTGATCTTTACGTTTATCACGAGCAATACCGCTACCCCGTAAGTTTACACCCGTCAGACCTAATTCGATTGCTTTTTCAGGTTCCATGATTCCAATACCTGAAATCCTATCTATGAAAATTCTATTTCTATTCAATAATTTTCCAACTTTGTCTAATTGTGCCGGGAATTGATTCATAAAATCGCGGATATATTCAATAGTTTCGTCAGAAATATCATTAGCAACACCACCGATACGAGAATAATTCGTAGTGAAGCGAGCACCGCAGATTTTCTCAAAACAATCATATAGTTTTTCACGTTCTGTGAAAGTCCATATAAAAGCTGTCATACCTCCCAAATCCAATGCGATTGAGCCAAGAGCCATCAAATGAGAAGAAATTCTCGCCATTTCACTGACTAATGTACGTATCCATTGAGCACGCTCAGGAGCCTCAATACCAAAGGCTTTTTCAACTGCCAAGGTATAGGCGACATTATTTGACATTGGAGCCATGTAGTCCAAGCGGTCAGTATGCGGGATAAATTCGTAGAAGGAGGTATTTTCGGCTAATTTTTCATAACCACGGTGCAGATAACCCAATTCAGGGACAGCTTTCACGATTGTCTCACCGTCTAAACGAAGTAAAACTCGTAATACGCCGTGAGTTGCAGGGTGCTGCGGACCCATATTTAGAACCATATCCTCTTCGTATAATCCATCACGTTCGATTGTAACATCGTCTTTCATCAGGGCTGCGAAAATTTTCTCCTGACGAATCTTGTTTATCTCTTGTAATTCTGCTTCAGATTTAATATACATAGTAAAGCCAACAAATAAAAAAATTCAGTCAAAAAAACGTTTTTAAATAATATGTATTGTAGCAAAAAATATTTCTCTAACAAAAATAGAGGAAATATGAATTTTTTTAATTTTTTTTTGAAACTTTATTTGGACTTATGCGTTTTAAAAATACATGCCTAGTTGTAACATAGTACAACCCAAGATAAGCAGGATTTTATCCTGCTTTTTTTTGCTTATGGTGACATTCTGTATATAATTTCATCTACAAATAATTGGTATAAAAAAATGGAATACACCTTAAAAATGTATTCCATCTGAAACAACTATTAATCAAATCTATTTTTTCACACGTTCGATATAATTACCATCAACAGTATCAATACGAATAATATCGCCTTCATTGATGAAGAGCGGTACTTGAACTTCAGCCCCTGTTTCAACAGTTGCAGGCTTAGTAACGTTAGTCGCAGTATCGCCTTTGAAGCCAGGTTCTGTGTGAGTAATAGTTAGATTTACGTGTTGAGGAAGTTCAGCATTTAAAATTTGTTCGCCTTCGAATGAGATTATTACTTCGTCGTTTTCACGCAAGAATCTTGCTGACTCACCGATAATATTTTTTTCTACAGGGATTTGTTCGTAAGTTTCGCCATTCATCATCATATAAGTATCTCCATCAGGATACAAATATTGGTATTTACGTTTTTCCACTCTAACAAATTCGATTGATTCGCCACTACGAAAACGGTTTTCAGCTACACGTCCTGTTTTGATATTACGCATTTTTACTTGATAGAATGCACCACCTTTACCAGGTTTAATATGTTGATATGAGACAATAGCACAGTTTTCACCATTGAATTTGCAAATGGCACCTGTTCTTAAATCTGCGGTTGAACCCATGTTAATTTTCTCCGGTTTGGAATTATATACAAAAAAAAAGAGGTGACGAGAGGATTCGAACCTCCGTTCACGGTTTTGCAGACCGCTGCCTAACCACTCGACCACGTCACCTTTTTAAAGGACTGCTTTAATTGCCTCAAAGCAGAATTCAAAACTACGACTTATTTTTGAAATGACCAAATATTTATATTAAAAAAGTAAAAAAATATGAATATTCAGATTTTTTTACAATCAAACCAAAAGCAAAATCGAGAATTATTTTTCATAACCTTCATAAAAATATGATTGTTCGATACCTTTAAATATCACTTCTCGATTTTCAATTTCTGCTGTCAAATTTTCTTTTATAAGAGTTCGGATTTCTAAGTCATTTATTGGGCTTCTTTCCATTGCTTGCAAATACAAATCTTTATCTATGAATTGCCAATTAACAAGTTGATGCAAATTCTTTTTTAAAATCATATCCAACCAAATACGCGTGCTTCTGCCATTACCATCCATGAATGGGTGTGCTATATTCATTTCCACATATTTAGCAATTATTTCTTCAAAGGTATTTTCAGGCATTTGTTCGATTTTCATCAATGCTTCATTCAAGTATAAAGCATTAGCAAAGCGAAAATTTCCTCTTGAGATATTTTTAGTTCTAATTTGACCTGCGAAATCATAAAGTCCATTGAATAAATAATTATGTATTTCCTGTAAACCTTTGGTAGTGCCAACTTCAATTTTATTTATATAGCCGGACTCAAACAATTTATAAGCATTTTCTAAGCTCTTTTTATCTATATCTTTCATGGTGTTATTGTGATATTCTTCTTTTATCCTTTATAGCAAATACTCTAAAATACTACTCCAATTAGGGAAATTTTCCGTTCCGAAGTGGATGTGTTCTCCCTCAAATTCACTCACGCCATTTTTTATACGGTCGTCTATTAGATATGCACCTTTGTTTAAATTTTTATGATGTGATATAATCAAGCGTTTATATAAGATACTATCTTTTTCTTTACCAAAGTACTTTTGAATCCACTCAATTTTATCTTTCCAGGCCGAAGGATTAAGCCAAGGAGCAGTAGATAAAATATATACATCATATTTTTCTGACAATTTATTTACAGCTACTATTGCTCCGTTTAGGGGTCTCATTAACGAAAAAATATTAGGAACTTCATCTAAGCAGTCGCTATACTTTTGTTTTGTTTGATCATCTAACCGGTCAATTCCACTTTGGAAATCCACTAAGACATTATCCATATCAATGTAAAGTATTTTTTTCATATTGTTTATGTCTTATTGTTATTTTAAATTAAACTAATATTTTAATATAAAATTACGCCACTTTTTAGTTTCTAAATATACAATTTTTTATCAAATTCTATCTAAGTTTATTCACAAATGTACTGTGGTCGTACTGTATTTTTCGTCTGTCTTTAAGCGTTGGCATTTTTAGTCAGTTTGTTTAATTCTTTCTTTTTTCTCTCCACATACAAAACCACGTCCTTTATTACCAATTTATGAATGGCAGAAATTATAGTCTCCATAGTTTCATAGTTAGGTTTTCCGTTTTTTACTGGCAACATCATATTAAAGTCAAAGCTTTGTGAACTTCTTAATTTTGTTCCATAGTCAAATTTACCTAAAACAGATTTAGCCATTGCAGAAGCAAAAAATACCATTGCTTCTTTTGAATATTCTGTTTTATCACTCCAGTACACACCTGTATCATCACCTGCACCATAAGCATAGTTTCGATAAAAGGTATTCCCAAAGATATCAATGGTGATTGAGTTTTTAGGAAAGCTTGCAACTGGATTGGAAATAAAATTAACAACACCTGTATCAGTAACACCTGACATTACAAAAGGTATTTCACCTTCAATTTGGTCGTCTTTTTTTAGTCTTCTTCCTTGTTTTATCTTGTTAAAAATACTGTTAAAGGTAAATTCTTGTAATTTAATTTTACCATTTTCAAATTTTCCTAAAACCGATTTTTCCTGTTCTGTTAATTGATAATTACTTAATCCATTTTCAGAAAGATGTTTTTCAAGTTTTTCAATGCGTTCTTTTTCTATTTCAGCAATAAAACTTTCGATAAAATCAAAATCTATCTCATTATTTTTTAAAGGAACTGATATAGTATGACTTTTTATGTCAGTCAACTTATACCCACCTTGTTGACCATCATAAAGAGAAACAAACTTTTGAACACTCGCTATGAAAAAGTAAGCTATTCTTTCATTCCATTTTTTTATTATTTCCCTTGGTGTAAGCTTGTTTATATTTTGCGAACAATAATATGGCTCAGTTTGAAACTTTACATACTTGTAGTTACCTATTACAGTGGCAGTAATAGTATATGGTTGATTTGGTTCAAAATCTCTTCTTTGAATTTTACCTTGAATTCCATTATTCTCAAAAGTTCTACCAACAAAATTAATGCCTGTTTTACTAAAATCAATTGCATTACTATCCAATGATTTTGTACCTACAATTTCAAACAAATCATCTAATTTGTATTCTCCCCACTCAACATTTTTTAATTTGTCATTGAGTGGGGATGCTACTTTCCCAATTCATCCTCAACCGTATTTTGTTTTAGTAAAGTGCTAATTTCCCAAGCCATATAATCACTTACGGTTTTCTTAAAATCCTCTAAAGTTGGCTTGGTGTCAATCGGTGCTGATTGATTCCAATCGGCTCCATTTTCAGGGTCAATATGTCCTTCGTAATATTCTTTTTCGGTAAAAATATTGAGTTTACTTTTTCCAAAACGAACCAAATCAACAACTTCTTGATAGCGTTCCTTAGCTCGGTCTGTATCTTTTAAATTTTTACTGGCTTTCTTGCGATTGGTTCGGGTATATCCATCATTTGAAAAGTCAATAAACTTGACCATTTCATCTTTATGATGTTTCTCGTTTACTTTAAAAACATAAATATTGGTTTGCACACTTGACTTCCCAATAAAAATATCAACTGGCATTTTGATACTTGCTAAAAGTGTATGTTTTTCTAAAATTCTTTTATTATAATTAATTGCTTTACCCGAACCTGCTGAGTTTTGAATAATGATTGCAGCATATCCTTTATGCATCATTCCTAATGCTTTTTCGACAAAGTTCATTCCATTTCCTAAAGCTGAGTAAGGTGGATTTAAGACAAAAGCATCCGCAGGGAATTTTTTATCCATTTTTCCAAAGCCATATTGTCCTTCAAAATCTTTTATGGAGTCAGAGTTTAAAATGTTAGAACTACCATCACCCATTAAAATCATATTGAGGATAGCCAACATATAAACACTTGAAAGTAATTCTAAGCCAAGTAATTGTTCTGCTTTTATTTGGATTTCTTTTTTTATTAGTTCATCTGGTGATTGAATAGTGTTTTTTGCATCAATGAGCATTTCGTTCATAGCAGCAACCAACAAGCCCGCCGAACCTGTTGCAAAATCCCAAACATAACTGTCTTTATTTACTCTCGCTAATTTGACCAAAAGTGAAGCAACATAAGCAGGAGTAAGTACAACATCATTTAACTTGTCTTGCGAAAATCCCAACCAACCGTACATTTCATTAAAGAGTTTTCCTGTAAAGTCTGTCGTCAAACCAATTTTATAGTAAATTCCCAAATCATCTATAATTTTGGTAAATACTCTTTTGAGCTGACTTTCTCCGACTTCGACTTTGTTGATATTATGGGTAAGCAAGGTGTTCGATAGAGTTCTTATAATAATTTGCCTTTTTTCTTCTGGTAATTTTTTATGACTTAGAAATGATTCAATCTTTTTAATCATTAAATCACCATCTCTATAACCTTGTTCAGTTGATGATTTTAAATCGGATTTTTCGAGTGGTGCAACTTTGCCGGGAATACCAAGTGTTGCAATAATTGAAGATGCAACCAAATAAACACGGTCATTTTCCCCTAAACCTTTTTCATTTTGGTAAATATCATTGTTAAGTTTTACAAGGCTTTGGTCAATTTCTCTTTCTCGTTGCTCTTTTAGTTTGTCAAGTTCTTCTTGAGAAAGTTGAAGTGTCTTTACAGTCTCAATAAAAGCATCAAAATTTTTCGGTGCTAAAAATGAAAAGTCGGTAAATTCGCCAATTTTCTGACCTGTTCCTAAATTGCTTTTTGAAACATAGTAAACGCCTATTTCGTGATGAATTTTTTCTGCCTCATCTTTGTAACCTGTCATTCCGATAGCAATAATACTACTATAACTTGTATGATGAAGTAAAGCGTTGGCGTAATGTACAGCACCATTTACAGCAAAAGAGTTAATATTCCTAAAATGGGGAGTATTTTTAGTAGTTCTATTTTCTACTTGTCCGTCTTTGTCAAGTTTTACAAGTTTATCTTTATACCCCTTGTACTCAATAAGTATAGGATAGAAATCTAAATTTTTGTCTTGAAGTAATATTTTAGCATCCGGTCGATTCGCTCCTCTACCACCGTTTTTCGTGTAATAGTCGGAAAGAGCTTTATCTATTTCTGTATTAACTGATTCTTGCTCTAATTTGTAAGGCAATTTATATGACTTTAGCCATCCGTTTGCTAAATCTGCAATATTCGGTTCTATAGATTTACTGTTTTTCTTTGCCATTTATTCAATTCTCTTTATAAAATTTTAAATTTTAGCAAGTTAATAATTTCAATGTCTACATTCTCAAGACACTTTTCATACACAATAATTATGACTCAAACGGTCTCTGCAATATATACTCAATTCACGAATAGGGTCATAGTATATTTTAAAAAAAATATGAATACTCAGATTTTTTACTAATTCTATTTTTCATCAATTAAAGTAAAAAGAAAATGGAAATATATTTGTGAAAACTCCGTCTAACGTAGATTATTGTATTTGTTAAGATGGAGTTCTTATGGCAGTTGTACCTGTTTATAATGGATATAATCCGGTTTTGAAGAAGCCAACCGAAAGAGTTGAAAAAATAGATGATGAAATCAAACAGCTGATTACAGATTTGTTTGATACTCTGTATAATATTGATAATGGTGTAGGGCTTGCCTCTAACCAAATCGGCGTAAGTAAATCTGTTGTGGTGATAGATACTTCTATGAATGGTAGGGAAGAGGGCGACAAAATAGTAATGATTAATCCCGAAATCCTCGAAACATCGCAAGAAACAGATTCTTACGACGAAGGTTGTTTATCTCTACCCGAATTATGCGAACCTGTGATTAGACCAGTTGCAATAAAAATAAAATACATGGACGAAAATTGGGAAGAACATATCGAAGATGTTTCAGGTTTCTTGGCTCGTGTAATGCAGCACGAATTTGACCACCTACAAGGAAAATTATTTTTTGAGAGACTATCCGGTCTTCGCAAAACACTTGCGAAATCTACGTTGAATAAATTGGCCAAAGGCAAAATTCTTCCAACTTATGATATGGTGCAAGCTGATGGCACTTTGACAAAGGGATACGGAGATGACTAATGGTTTGTTAGGTATGGCAATGATAGTCAAGGACGGCTCCGAAACTTTGGAGGCGGCCCTACGTTCTGCAAAAAAATATTGTTCGCAGTTGGTTGTTGTTGATACCGGCTCGCATGATCATTCGAAAGATATTGCATATAAATTTGGTTCGGAAGTCTTTACTTTTGAGTGGACTGATTCTTTTTCAGAAGCAAGGAATTATGCTTTGTCGAAGATGCGTACAGATTGGATTTTAGTTCTCGATAGTGATGAAGTTCTCAGTAAAATAGATGTTGGTGTCCTGAAAAATGCCGACGAAAATATCGGAGGGCTGACCGTACAAATTGTCAATGCCTTATCCGAAGATGATGATTTACATTTCTCTACTCACAGATATACTCGTATTTTCAGAAATAATTATGGCTTCCGTTTCGAGGGGCGGATTCATGAGCAGATTCGCGGTTCTATTGAGCATAAGCAATTTAAAATTGCTGATTCGGATTTTGTAATTAACCACTATGGATATAACAAAATAAACCAGACGAAATTAGCTCGCAACCAAAAGTTGCTACAAATGGATTTTGCTGACAAACCAGATGATGCTTTTACGATGTATCACTTAGCCCATACTCTTCATGCAAGAAAAGAGTATGAAAATGCCCATGCCTTATTTGCAAGAATTGTTTCTTCTCCGGTACTTTCCGATGAGCAGAGGGATTTTGCAAGATTAAGAGTTGCCCAAACGAAACTTTTGAGAGATGAATATGACTTTGTTATCAAGTTATTGATAAACGAATGCTCAAATAATGAATTAGAAGGTCTTAGAAAATTTATTCTTGGGGCTGTATATTTCGCAAAACAGCAGTACAAAAAATCATACGAATTTTATACTTCACCTGAAGTTTTTGATTCGGGAATGACCGATAAATCCCTGCTACAAAAGGTACTGCCTGCTTTACAAAAAGTTATTTCTCATTAGAAGTATATTTTTTTCGCTTTAACTCATACTCAAAATAGAAATTCACCGCAATTCTTCCGACAAGAAATGATATTACTGCACCAATAGCTCCAATCATATCAAAGGCCCCGATGGTAAGAATGGCAACCAGTACAATTACTCCAAATTCAATGGCCGTTCCCAAAGTGATTACTTTGGTTCTATGATGATAAACCAATAATCCTCTCTGAACATTTACCAATACAGCAAGAGCAGGCATAGGCAAAAGAATAATAAGCGGAAGTTTTGCAAATTGTGTCAGCTCGGAAGTTAATCCCGATACATCACCAAACCACCAGTTAGCAAGCGGAGTAAGAGCTAAAATCGCCATTGCTGAGAAAGTGAAAATACCCAAGCGTAATGCAAACTTCTTGATTAACTTCAAGTTTTCTCTATTTTCATTCATCAATGCAATTAGTACTTCTTGATACGCAATACCTACTGAACGGAAAATAAATACCAATGATGTAACTATCGGAAGTACCGCTAAACTCTCTATCGGATAAGCTGCCCGAGCCATGAAGAATGTGACGAAAGGCCTTGCTCCCATCGCTATAAGAGAAGTCAAGAGAAGAGGGTAGTAGAATTTCCAAAGATATTTAAAGGATAGAAATTCTTCCGGTTTTGCCTCAATATTTTTGAAATGGTTAATGGCTTTTTTTGACATCAACCATGTGGCAATCGCTTCCGCGACTACCCCCGCCGAAAGAGAAATTGCACCTATGGCAACACCAGGAATATCTGAAAATTTAAAGAGTAGGTATGCCGAAGCAGACATAGAAATTAATCTTGTAGCAGTTCCGTAAGCAACTTTTTTTGTCTGACCGTAATTGATTAATACACCTTGATAAAAGCGTCTGAAACCTATGGCGGCCGGCCATGGCAGGAATAGAAGCGTTCCCCACCATGTAAGGTCGATAATACCCAAATCTAATTGCATTATATCAATCGCAACCATGTCGAAAACAGGCCTAATAATCAAAATCAGCATTAAAAAGGTAATCGCAGAGTTTAGTATAATGTTGAAATTCCTGAGCTTAATATATGTTTGCCTATTCTTGACAAGAGCCGTAGCTGCTGTCATAATCATAATGATTGGTGCTTCGATGAATATAGCGAGTGAGAATGCAACTCCGAATGCTGCGAGGTTGAGTTTAGGCTCTGCCAAACGGGCTATAATCGCAGAAAGATAGGGACCCTCCACACTCATGAAAAGCCATGTTATCGCAAGAGGTATCCAAAAAATGAAAATCTGTTTTAATGTCTTTATTTCGTTATTATTCATATATTGTATTATTTATCAAATTGATAACTATCCACAGATGTTCCCGAAAAAAAAGTCAAAATTACAAAAAAATAGCCGGACATTGCTATCTTTGCCAAAGTTTTGTGAATAAGTAGGTGGCAAATAGAAGTCAAAATTAGCGGTATCCAATAAGCGAGTATCGAATTTCGAAAAAGGTAACAATAATTGATTAAGATTCGCCACGGATTAGGCTGTAGAATATTATACTTTGTTACGGTGGGACTTTCCCCCAAAAAAAATATACATCATATTCATTTTTTTATTATATTTGTATTTTTATCGGAGGGTATTGTTATGAAGAAAATAATATTTTTTTTAGCAATGGCAGTAATGGTTTTATTTGCTACAAATTCTTACGCCCAAACCAAACCCGAAGATACCGACCACGACGGCTATTATAATATTTCTACTCTTGATGAACTCCGTTGGGTTTCTGAAAATGATTCCTCATGGTCATGGAATTTTGAATTAGACTGTGATATTGATGCGTCAAAAACTCGTTGGTGGAATTGGGGTAAAGGTTGGTCTC
>PDWI01007952.1_pt1 | contig 12655 bp, 11 predicted proteins | sample 1430891 | NCBI WGS metagenome assembly PDWI01 (sample SAMN01162508, study PRJNA174530) | Oral metagenome, whole genome shotgun sequencing project. | biome: Marine environment; feature: Marine mammal; material: Swab sample of the gingival sulcus; isolation source: swab sample of gingival sulcus... | reverse complement strand
AAGAGTGCGAACCAAAGCAAGTACATAGCTTAGACTTAATGTCTCGTATGCGTATCTTATTGAGTATATCTTCCACAGGACTATATAGCTCCCCACAATAGGTAGGCGAGCCGATGACAATAGCCTTAGCTCTGAAGATATCCGCCAACACTTGTGAGTCTGGTACTTTGTCTATATTGTAGCATAGCACTTTTTCCACCCCATTATTGACCAGAGCCTCAGTCATTACCTCTGCCAAGACTGCTGTATTGCCATACATTGAACCATATAAGACGACTACACCCTCCTCTCCTTCTTTATTAGAGAGCTTAGTATATAGCTCTTTGACCTTAGGGAAGTAAGCCTCTGTCCACGTAGGACCGTGTGTAGGGCAGACGAAGCGAGGCGTAATACCTGACTTCTCTAGATTAACTAATGTCTTCTTGACGAATGGAGCGTATTTGCCAATAATACTCGCATAATAACGATAAGACTCCTCAATATAGTCTTCTATATTAAGACATTTATAGTCTAGTATATGACCATTCAAAGCTCCAAATGTACCAAAGGCATCAGCTGTGAATAAGCACGAATTAGTTACTTCGTAGCTAAACATCACTTCTGGCCAATGCACCATAGGAGCAAAAAGGAACTGAAACTTGAAATTACCAAGTTCCAATTCCTCGTTATTCTTCACTTCGATTAGATTCTCACTTATCGTATGATAGCCAGCCAACATCTGAAACGTTTTTTTATTACCAATGATTTGCACATCAGGGTAACGTTGCTTGAGCAGACTAATCGCTCCGCCGTGATCTGGCTCGATATGATTGATGATGAGGTAATCAATAGGCTTATCACCTAGGATAGTCTCTATTTTGTAAAAGAAGTAATCAGCAAAAGACAAATCAACAGTATCAATCAATACATTCTTCTCGCCAACGAGCAAATAAGCATTATACGAGACGCCACTCGGCAAAGACCACAAATTCTCAAATCTATCTTTCGTTCTATCGTTTACACCAACGTAATAAACCTCTTCTGTCAATTGATTACACGGATACATCGTCTTTCTATTCTTAGTTTTAGTTACTTATTAAATTGTTTGCTTATTGCGGATAGCTTGCACAATGAAGTACAAACCAAGTAAAATAAATGGAATGCTCAATAGCTGACCTTGATTAAGATAGAACTTTGCTTGCATCGTAAGCTCCCACTCCTCTTGCACGTTCTTGATACTCTCTATGATCAGTCTTGAGAGGAAAATACCGATTAAGAAAAAGCCCACGATCAAACCTTGATAACGCTCGGCAGCACGACGTCGCCAATAGAGATACATACAGCCCGCAAAAACTATTAGGTAAGCCAAGGCTTCATATATCTGAGTAGGATGACAACCCATCACGCCATCTGGCACTAATTGATGATACTCTTTAGAGCGTAAGAAACGGAACGCCCAAGGTAGCTCCGTCGGACGACCAAAAATTTCGCTATTAATCAGATTACCCAAGCGGATAAAAGCCGCAGCTAGACCTGTCGGCACAGCTAGCCTATCCAATGTCCAGAGCCATGACTTCTTTACTACCCTACGAGAATAGAGCCAACAACCGAAAATTACCCCAATAGTACCTCCGTGGCTAGCTAGTCCACCCTCCCAAATTGCTAAAATTTTAGACGGATTAGCGAAGTAATAAGCAGGGTCATAGAAAAGCACGTGTCCTAATCTCGCACCAATAATTGTCCCTAGCACCACATATATATATAAGGAGTCCATCCACGCTGGGTCTAACTTCTCTTTCTTCCAGATACGATCCTCAATCATTGGACCAAAGACAAGCAAACCCAATGCAAATAAAAGCCCATACCAACGTATCTCTCTACCAAAAATTGTAAACATAGTAGGATCTACGTCCCACGTTATAGCATTTAATAACAGCATTATTTAGTCTCTTTAATTCTTTGTCATAAGCACTTGCTAGGACAAACGCTTTCTTTTCACTACTCAAAGGTAATAATTAATAAAATAATTACCAAATTATAAGTTCGCTTGCATATTCCAAGAGCAATACTCTTCACTCAATTTTGCAACCTTGCAAAAAAGTTTTATATTTGTGATAGACAAAGGAGCTTCGGAGGACATACATCCTCTGAAGCTCTTTTCATTTATAGTTTTAAGGAACTAAATAGTCGCTAATATTAAGCTCAATCTCTCTAAAATAACAGCTCAAACATTCTAGGACAACAGCTCAGTTTTTTGAAAACTCAGCTCAAACTTTTATAATAACAGCTCAAACTCACAAAGTCGTGAGCCACGACAAACAAATGTGAGGGATATTCTTTTTCACAACAAGGATAAAGGCTATAAATTAGACTTTACAAGTCCCTAAATGGAGCTATCATCTCTTCCATTACCTACTGAAACAAAAAAATTAGGTACATTAAGAGTGCTTTTATGTCATTACATCAATCTAAATTTATTTGAAAAAGAAAATAAATTATCCAGCTCTAGGCTGTCGTTTTCCCTCTTTAAGCTCAAAAACTATTATATTTGTAGTTTAGAGTAAGAATACATTCATTAAGAATTCAAATATTTACATTTATATATATGCAAGAAGATCTATTTAAGAAAGTTATTTCTCATAGCAAAGAATATGGTTTTGTATTCCCTTCATCAGAGATTTATGATGGCTTGGGAGCTGTCTATGACTATGGACAACTAGGGAGTGAACTCAAGAACAACATCAAACGTTACTGGTGGGAGGCTATGACTCTACTGCACAACAACGTAGTAGGTATTGACTCGGCTATCTTTATGCACCCACAGATTTGGAAAGCTTCGGGACACGTGGACGCTTTCAATGACCCTTTGATTGACAATAAGGACTCTAAGAAACGTTATCGTGCTGACGTCTTGATAGAAGACCACATCGCTAAGTTAGAAGAGAAAATCAACAAAGAAGTAGCTAAAGCTCAGAAGCGTTTCGGCGAAAGCTTTGACGAGGCACAATTCCGTTCTACTAATCCTCGAGTACTTGCCAATCAAGAGAAGATTAATAATATCCACAACCGCTTCGCTGTTGCCCTCAATGACAATAACCTTGACGAGCTTCGCAATATCATCCTTGATTGCGAAATCGTTTGCCCTATCAGTGGCACACGCAACTGGACAGAGGTACGTCAGTTTAATTTGATGTTTGCCACAGAGATGGGTTCAACAGCAGACGGAGCAATGAAGGTATATCTTCGTCCAGAGACAGCTCAGGGTATCTTCGTCAACTACCTCAATGTACAGAAGACAGGACGAATGAAGATACCTTTTGGTATCGCTCAGATCGGTAAGGCCTTCCGTAACGAGATCGTAGCAAGACAATTTATCTTCCGTATGCGTGAATTTGAACAAATGGAGCTACAATTCTTCGTTCGTCCGGGAGAAGAAATGAAATGGTTTGCCTACTGGAAAGAATTACGTCTTCAATGGCACAAGAGCCTAGGACTAGGCGAAGCAAAGTATCGTTACCACGACCACGAGAAGCTGGCACACTACGCCAACGCTGCAACAGATATTGAGTTTGAGATGCCATTCGGCTTCAAAGAAGTAGAAGGTATTCACAGTAGAACAGACTTTGACCTCAAACGTCACGAAGAGTTCAGCGGTAAAAAACTTCAATACTTTGACCCAGAGCTAGGCGAAAGCTATGTACCTTATGTAATCGAGACTTCTATCGGAGTGGATCGTATGTTCCTTACTGTAATGTGTGGCTCATACGAAGAGGAAGCACTAGAGGGAGGTGATACTCGCACAGTTCTTCGCTTGCCTGCCCCTCTTGCTCCTGTCAAACTTGCCGTGCTTCCTCTAGTGAGAAAAGACGGACTTGATGACAAAGCGAGAGCTATTGTAGAGGAGCTACGTTTTGACTTCAACTGTCAGATTGACGAGAAGGACTCTATCGGTAAGCGTTACAGAAGACAAGATGCTATCGGTACACCATTCTGTATCACAGTCGATCATCAAACAATGGAAGATGACACTGTAACTATTCGTTACCGAGACACAATGACTCAGGAGCGTATCGCTATCAAGAATCTAGCTCAAGTAATCGGCGAGCAAGTATCAATGAAGTCATTACTCAAAAAGATTAAAGCCTAATGAATATCAAAAGGAACTTACTACTCCTATCATCTCTTATTCTTCTCGTACTAACTTCGTGCGAGAAGAAAAGAGATTACCTCAAGGAGAGCCAGATAAAAAATGAGGAAGCTTTCCTAAGCTATGCCGAGAACTCAGAGTTTGAGAAAGTCAGCCTCCCCGGTCTAGATGGCGACACCTATATCTATATGAAGTGGCTCAAAGATAATAACGGCGTAGCCAAACATCAGGGCGAACATCCTCGTCAGACAGACCTTGTCAAGATACACTATCAAGCCTTTGTCCTTACTCAGAAAAAAAACAATAAGGATGCCCAAGCCTTTGATAGTAATATGAACAAGACTGTCGTACACTGGGCACCTATCCTAAGAGTACAGAAAGACAATAACCAACCTCTAGGACTAGCTATTGCCCTACAAAATATGGCTGTGGGTGACAAAGTGGAGGTTATCATACCTTGGTATCTATCATTACCAATGATTAGTAAGAAATTTTCTGAACTTACTGTAGCGAAATATTACCTTGTGGAACTTAATGCTATAGATAAATAATGAAGGAAACTAAGTTTAGATTTCTACTATCTAATGACGATGGCTATCAAGCAAAAGGGCTACACTTCCTAGCTGAAGTTATGTCTCAATATGGAGAGGTCATTGTGGTCGCTCCTGACGGAGCAAGATCGGGATTCTCTGGATCTATCTCGCTGACACAACCACTAAGGCTGAAACTAAGAGAAGAGAAGAAGAATATCAAGATTTACTCCGTGAATGGTACTCCTGCCGACTCCGTTAAGCTAGCTCTATTCACACTGTTTAGTGAGGAGAAGCCAACGATGGTACTTACTGGTATCAACCACGGAAGCAACGACGGCGTGGCAGTTCATTACTCAGGTACACTCGGCTCGGCTCGTGAGGGAGCTATAGTAGGCTGTCCTGCACTAGCTCTTTCGCTTGACGAGACAAGTAGCGATGCTGACTTCTCTACTACAAGAGCTTATATAGAGCAAGTAGTCAGCTATATGCTAGAGCATTTGGCTGAGAAACCATTCTACTCTCTTAACTTCCCAAGCGGAGCAGTCAAGGGCTTGAAAGTTTGTCCTCAGGCTAAGAGTTACTTCATCAAAGAGTTTGTCGCCTCGTCAGATGGAATGGGCAAAGATGTCTATTGGATGACAGGCACGCACGTATATAATAAGAATAGCGAGGAGCAAAGCGACTTTGAGTATATGAGAGCAGGCTTCGCTACACTTACACCACTGACCCTAGACCAAACAGACTATAGCGAACTAAGAAAGCTACAGAGTTTAGACATCTAATTCCCCTCTCTATGCGTTACTTTCTTGTCGTAGGAGAAGCCTCAGGCGACCTACACGCAGCGAACTTGATACGAGCCTTGAAGGAAGAAGACCCTCAGGCAAGCTTTCAATTCATCGGAGGAGACCTGATGAGCCAAGCTGTGGGAGGTCAAGAGCCAATAGTTCATTACCGAGACTTAGCTTTTATGGGCTTTATCCCCGTGCTGATGAACCTTGGGACTATCCGCCGATCAGCTAAAAAGATGCAAGAAGAGATGATTAAGTTCCAACCTGACTTAGTCATTCCAATAGATTATGCTGGCTTTAATCTGCGTTATGTACTGCCTTTTGTCAAGGAGAACTTAGACTGTCCCATAGCCTACTACATAGCCCCCAAGCTATGGGCGTGGAAGAAATGGCGTGTCAAGAAACTCAAAAAATACACGGACTTACTGCTGAATATTCTACCTTTTGAGCAAGAGTTCTTCGCTCAATATGGTATTCCTACGGCTTATGTGGGTAATCCTTCAGCGGAATCTACTTTAGCTATCAGAGAAGAAAGAGCAAGAGGCACTATCCCTCAGAGGAAACAAATAGCAATACTAGCAGGCAGTAGGCTCAAAGAGATTGAGGATAACCTCGCCGTAATGCTAGAGGCGAGCTTACCTTACCAAAATGATTATGAAATTGTTGTGGCTGGAGCTCCTAGTATGACAAAGGTGAACTATGAGAATATCTTAGCGAGCTACCCTAAGGTACAACTTCGCTTTGATGAGACCTACACCATCCTTGCAGAGAGTGAGCTAGCTCTTGTAACCTCAGGCACGGCAGCACTAGAGACAGCACTGATAGGTACACCTCAAGTAGTTTGTTACCGCTTCGGAGGTATTCGCTTGGGGCGTTGGATATGGGAGACCTTCTTCTCTATCCCTTTTGTCTCACTAGCTAACCTCATCCTAGGACGAGAGGCTATACCTGAGCTACTGGGCAACGAAGTCAATGTAGCAAATCTACAAAAGCACATCAAAATGCTCATATCTGAAGGAGCAAAACGTGAGAGCCAGCTCAGAGCCATAGACGAACTGCGAGATAAGTTAGGCACAGAACCGACAGCTAAACGTACTGCAAGCAAGATCATCAACTTTCTATCTAACCTATAGCAATAATAACTTATGAAAGACACAAATCTTGAACTTCGAGAGGAGCAGAGGCTTCGTCAGCAAAGACGAGAGAAACGCTTTAAGTTATTAATCATACTTCTAATCATCGTCGGCTTAGGCTTCTTCGTCAAAGGTCGTTGGCGTGCGTGGTTTGTCAATCAACCTGAGAAAGAATACCACACAGAAGATGTCATAGACCGCATCACCATTGTTTCAGGCGAAGACTTCACGACGACAAGACAAATCTCGTGGCGTTGTGGCGAGACTATCAAAGAGTCTAAGTTATACTATGCTAGCGTATCCAATGGCGAAGCTTCATTCCGTAGTATTCCAGCTAAAGGGACAGTCGTTACTTCTCGCAAAGGCAAGGGCTGTTACTACACAGCGACATTACCTAAGCTACAAGCGGGCGGACATTACTTATATTATGTACAGACTGGCAAGCTAGTCAGCCCAACTTACCCATTTGAGATACCAAAGGAGCTAGATAAATCTACACGCTTCGTCTATCTTGGCGACGTGCAAGACCCCACGGGCGAGCTATCAGCAGAGATGTTCCCCAAACTCAAAGCACTTGGCAAAAAAGACATTCATTTTATCGCCACAGCAGGAGACCAGATAGAAGGTCCAACGAATAAGTATTGGGATATTTGGTACAAGTCGTGGGGAGAAGACTATATTGCTCAGATGCCTTTCATCGTAGCGACAGGTAATCACGAATACCTCAAGAGAGGACTTCTTCGTGAACTTGACCCTCGTTGGGTAGTGCAGTACAATTATCCTCAGAATGGACCAAATAACTTCTGGGGTAGAAGTTATTACATTGACTTTCCACTGATGCGTTTCATAGTTCTAGATAGTAATGGCATTAGTCTTCCCTCAGACATACTTAATCACCGCTCTTGGCTCAAGAAAACCCTCCTCTCTTCTACCCAGAAGTGGCAAGTAGTGATGTTTCATCATGGTATTAAGAGCGTAAGAGAGGGACGAAGTAACCCAATAATGACGATGAGCTTCAAAGGATTATTAGAAGAGTATGGAGCAGACCTTATCCTGCAAGGACACGACCACGCCTACTCTCGTATCACAACGAAAAACGATAAGAAAGAATGCATCACTCCCGTCTATGTCATCAGCACTTCATCGCCTAAAATCTACCGCAACGAGTTCGACTGCATTCACGACAAGCTCGCTTCAGGCTTACAACTCTACCAAATCATAGATGTAACAAAGAAGAAGATACAATATCGTGCCTATCAATATGACAGCTCGCTCTACGATGCTCTGACAATTGACGGAGAGAAGAAAGTCAATAAGCGTTATCGTGTCCAAGATGAAGGGCAAGAGATACCAGAGTTATTCCTATTTAATAACTTCGCCAAGGACGAGAAAGGACTCAAGAAAGCTGAAGATTACAAAACAGAAGTCTTGCGTCGCAACGTGATGAGACTAGACAAACTCTCTCAGAGCAAATAGTCTGCCCCCACTTAGCTCGTCAATCATCTATAAAAGCCTATATGTACGCTCCTTTTAGCAATACATATAGGCTTTTATCATTAAATTTTGAAAATTATTCCTCAAAATCTAGTATGCACAAAAGTCAACTTTTGTGTAATTAAAAGAATTTAATTAACTTTGTCCTACAAAGATATGAGAATCTTAGAGAAAATGAACAAAACCAAGCGACACGTAGTAGAGGTAGCACGACTACTCTTTGCTAACGTAGGTGTGCAGCATACGACAATGAACGACATTGCCGAGGCTGCAGGCAAGGGACGTCGCACGATCTACACTTATTTCAAAAATAAGGAAGATATACTTAACGCTGTGATAGGCTTAGAGCTAGGCGAACTAAGAAAAGAAATCGAACTCACTAGCCAAAAAGACCTCGCACCAGAACCTAAGCTCTTCAAGTTAATCTCTGTCCACCTCAATACGATGAGGAAGATTGTCTTGAGAAATGGTAGTCTGCAAGCAGAGTTTTTCCGAGATATTTGGGTAGTGGAGAAGGCTCGTATAATGTTTGACTTGTTTGAGCGTGAGCAGATAGGCAAGATACTACAAGAAGGTGTTCAAAATAACATCTTCAATATACCAAACATTGAGACGATGGCTTACTTGCTACAGAACGCTATCAAAGGAATGGAAGTACCTTTCATTAGTGGTCATCTACACACCAACAAGAAAATTAGCCTTGAACTGATTCAAGAAAATATGAAACACTTAATACTTAACGGTATCAAGTGTGATGAAACAAATTAGATTAACCATATAATTAATATAAAAATGGGATTATTAGACAATAAAGTAGCTATCGTTACTGGTTCAGGTCGTGGTATTGGTAAGGCAATTGCCCTCAAGTATGCCCAAGAAGGAGCTGATGTAGTGATAACAGACCTTAATATAAATGAAGAAGTAGAAGTATTTGTACAAGAACTGCAAGCTCTCGGCGTACGTGCCAAAGCTTATAGCTCAAACGCTGCCGACTATGAAGCCGCTCACGAATTAGTTAAACAAGTGGTAGAAGACTTCGGTCGTGTAGATATATTAGTTAATAACGCAGGTATTACTCGTGACGGACTGATGATGCGTATGACAGAAGAGCAATGGGATCTTGTCATTAATGTCAATCTCAAATCAGCTTTCAATATGATCCACGCTGTAACACCTATAATGATGAAGCAACGTAGCGGAAGTATCATCAATATGGCTTCTGTGGTAGGAGTCTCAGGTAACGCTGGACAAGCAAACTATTCAGCTTCTAAAGCGGGAATGATCGGCTTAGCCAAGAGTATTGCCAAAGAGTTGGGATCTCGTGGTATCAGAGCCAACACAATTGCCCCAGGTTTCATCGTAACGGATATGACACACGCTCTATCTGAAGAAGTGAGAAAAGAATGGGAGGCTAAGATACCTCTTCGCCGTGGCGGACAACCTCAAGATGTAGCCAACGCAGCAACATTCCTAGCGAGTGATCTCTCGTCTTATGTAACAGGTCAGACAATTCACGTCTGCGGTGGTATGAATTGCTAGATGAAGCAAGCACCAAAAGTTGCCTACGAAGATAATCACTTACTGATTATTCGTAAGAATGTAGGAGACATTGTCCAAGGCGACAAGACTGGCGATGAGCCAATGGTCGAGAGCCTCAAGCAATGGCTCAAAGAGAAGTATGACAAGCCGGGGAATGTCTTCCTCGGCTTAGTCAATAGATTGGATAGACCTGTGGAGGGCTTGGTCATCTTCGCCAAAACAAGCAAATGTCTCACACGAATGAATCAGCTTTTGCAGAAAGGCGAGATACACAAAACTTATTGGGCTATCGTAGAGGGTTGCCCTAAGGTCAAAGAGCAAAGGCTTAAACATCATCTTATCCGCAATTCCAAACAGAATAAGAGCTATGCTCACGAGCGAGCAAAAGAGTCTAGCAAGTTAGCCGAGCTAACTTACCGAGTTCTTGCCGAGGGTGAACGCTATTCTTTGCTAGAGATTGACTTGCATACGGGACGACATCACCAGATTCGCTGTCAATTGAGCTACATAGGACACCCTATCAAAGGCGATCTCAAGTATGGAGCGAAGAGAAGCAATGCCAACGGAGGTATCTCACTCCTATCACGTCGCTTGTCTTTTGTCCACCCCGTTAAGAAAGAACCTATCCTACTCCAAGCGGAGCTACCCAAGGAGACTCTATGGGAGAAGCTCACAGCTCTAATCAAGAAATAAAAGCCTAAGTTAGCCAAAGACTTATGCACAAACTTTTTGCATTCAACCCAGGACACGAAGAAGCCCTGCGTGTAAGTCTCCAAAAGAACTATACTCCTAGCAAAGAGGTCATCAAACTGCGAAATGATTTAGCCAGTTTGATGACCTTTTTTATGCACGAAAGCGACTACTACTGGCAATGGAGCGATGGCAATACACCTCATTTAATCCTTGATAGCAAAGGAAATGTTGTCAAAGATTGGGCTACGCTACCGCCCCTCACACTTGAGCTGTGGGCATTAGAAGGGCATACGCTCAAGTTTTTCAATTCACTTCAGCAACAGCACAAGCTTCAGCTTGAGTTACCTCAGCTCAGCGACACCTATATTAAGGCTTCACACCGCTCATTCTCAAGCCAATTTCTCAAAGAGTACAGCTCTATCACAATCGATACAGAAGCTTTCTGCCCACATTGGCACTACCCTCTGAGCAACAACGAAGAGCAAAAAAGGAAGCTTCAGAACAGCCTTCACTTCTTTGAGCAAGCGGGCTGCCCTACCCTACTACTCAAAAGAGCTTTTACCTCCTCTGGGCGTGGACTACAAACGCTTCAACTACCTTTATCTGAGGACGAACTTACGCAATTAAGCCAAAAAGTCCAACGTTACCAAGGGCTAAGCCTTGAGCCTAAGCTTAACAAACTACAAGACTGGGCTATAGAATACCACATTAACGCTCTAGGCGAAGTAACTTTTGTAGCATTATCCAAATTCCAAACCAACGGCTGGGGAGCTTATCAAGGCAACATCATCACTAACCAAGAAAAGTTATGGGCAGAACTGCAAGCAAATCTTACTCATAAGCTAGAAGATATCATCAGTCAGCATCAAGCATTTCTATCCCAAGCTTTAGCAGGACATTATATCGGTTACATTGGTATAGATATGCTACTTTATCAAAAAACTAACGGATCAATAGGCTTACAAGCTTGTATAGAAATTAATATCCGTAGCACAATGGGTTTGGTCGCTCATCTCGTCTATGACAAGCTCAGCCAAGAGAAGCAGATTAGTCCCGAGAAAAACTACCTCTATTGTGTGGACTTCTTACGCACTGACTGGGAGCAATACCGTCAGAGCTTAGGCAGTGAGCCAATACTCCTCTCAGGCATTCCCCAGAAGGGCAATTTCATCGCCTATGTCATAGAAGTCGCAACGACATAGCTCCAAAGTAAATAGATAAAACGATACTAGCCAAAGCTAATGATTAGCTTTGGCTAGTATCGTTCTTTAGTAACTAAACTTATTTACTAAGCTTCAGAGATTTCTGCCTCTTCTTTCTCCTCCTTTTTATCTGAGATAAGTCCCCAAATACCAAGAGCGATAAAAAGTCCTAATATAATCTTACCACCATAACGAGTATAGAACCCAAGTGTGAGTAACTCTTCTTTATCTAATTCTTCTTCTTTAAGAAGATTATCCATCACCTTCTCATCTAGCTCCCAATACTCTTCAGTATTTTTATTCTTCACAAGCACCAACTTAGGTTCACTTGTCACCCATAGAGGTAAAATCCACATAATACTAAACTCTTCGTGAAGACTAGCGAGATCCACGTGTGCCCCTTCAAGAGTATAATCTTCAGTTTCTGGGAATTCGTGTACAATTTCCAACTTCTCTTGAGTACCAAACTGAATTGGAATTCCTCTCTTAGCATAAAGACTTGTTAGTGAAAGACACAGTACACTTAAAATTAGTAAGATTCTTTTCATACGATTTTTCTTATAAATTATTTATGATTATGAAAAGGCATTAAATCAATCATCTAGAAGAAGATAAAATACCACCCTGCAAATATAAAAAAAAAATCATAATGCCAAAGAATAAGCTTCAAAATCAGCAAAAATATGCAAAATTCTCAATATCCTTGCTACATAAATAAGAATTAATATCAAAATATTAAACAATGAATACAAACTTCTAAGATAAGCTCTACTTATTCGCTTACATTGAAGACTGCCTAATGAATAAAGTACTGGTAACGCTCCAAGACCTTACAACTAAATCAAGATAGACTGAGGTCAAGCCATAAGAGCTATTATATTTATGTATAAAGTAAGAGCTTCGGAGGACTTCACATCCTTCAAAGCTATTTTCACCTCAAAACTAAAATACTATAGATTAGAACATTACAACCTCACAAACACTATTTTTAGCTAAGAATAAATAAACACAGATTTTCTTTTTTCCATCTTAGCTTATAAGCTCACAAGTTTGAGCTGAAAATTCTCCAAAATTGAGCTGAGTTTCAAAAAGTTTGTCCTCGCATTTTTCAGAATGCGAGGACAAACTCAAAAGCTACTAGGATAAA
>PDWI01007950.1_pt1 | contig 12657 bp, 8 predicted proteins | sample 1430891 | NCBI WGS metagenome assembly PDWI01 (sample SAMN01162508, study PRJNA174530) | Oral metagenome, whole genome shotgun sequencing project. | biome: Marine environment; feature: Marine mammal; material: Swab sample of the gingival sulcus; isolation source: swab sample of gingival sulcus... | reverse complement strand
TCAAAAGGAAAATTTCTATTCAAGCTTTACGGCTAGCGGTATTGAGCTAAAGGATTTCTATGACTTCTCGGGCAATGCTCTTGCTCCTTATCAGTTCAGTGGTGCTAATAATTATAGTGCAGCATTCTCAACGATTAAGGCTCTATGGGAAGTGGAGGACGATGCACGTCAGAAGACTTTCATCTTGGTTTATGAAAATAACGATCCCCACGACGTGGCGAAGATTAAAGAAACAAATAGTGGCTTTAAGACAACTATTCTACGTAAGTTCTATGGTCGTAAAGGTTTAGACGGTACACGTAAGTTCTATGCTAATGTACCTCTCTATCGTTATGCTGATGCTATTCTGCTTCTAGCGGAGGCAAAAGCTCAGCTTGGCGAAGACCCTTCTGAGGAAATCAACAAGATTCGTAAACGTGCCGTTGGCGATGGCTTTATGCCTTACACGAACGGCTCTAAGCTTGAAAACAAGAAAGCTATTCTGAACGAACGCTTGAAAGAGTTTGTTGGAGAAGGTAAGCGCTGGTGGGATTTAGTACGTATGGGAGACGACCTCGTCTATGAATACGTCAAATCTCTTGATAAGACTAAGCCTTATCTTATTTACTATCCAATCTCTCGTGATATGATTGCAGAAGATCCTGATAATATCAAGCAAACAGCTGGTTATCCAGACTAATAGAAATTTTCTATTTTTTCTTCAGGGCTGTGCTTATCCAAGCACAGCCCTAACTGTTTATTTAAGTAAAAGAGGGGATAAAAGCTGAGTTATAAGTCGAGAAAAACCCCAACTTTTAGGTATTTGCTTAAATGCTTCTATATGCTACCTTTGCACTGATACATAGAAACTAAAAAAATAAATAGGTAATATGTACAAGATTTTACGCAATGTAATGCTTATTGTACTATCGCTAACTTTGGCTACTTCTTGTCAGAAGGATAGTGATGTAGATAATGGAAAAGTTGTTAGTGCGGACTTACTCCGTGCTTTGCCAGCTTTAGGCTATGAGACTACAGGCACAGGCTTAGTTGTTAATGAGAAGGTGCTTCAGGCGATAAGCCTAGACTTAAGCAAGGCTGAAGTTAAGGACTTTAGAGGATTAGAGCATTTTCCTAAGCTGAAGAAGCTTATCCTTGATGATAATCACTATGAGTTTGTTGATAAGCCTTTCGTTGAAGGCTTGAAGAAGGTTGTTCCTCTGCTTGAAGAGCTTTCGCTTCGTTCTGCGCACATTCATCATATAGATGTGAGTGCTCTGCAAGGCTTGAAGCGTCTTGCTCTTGACGGAGCGAATGACTTCCAAGGAATTGAAGGACTGTCTCAGCAAAACATTAAGCTGGATTATCTCTCGCTTCCTGAGAGCGCTAAGTGGAACTACAAAGAGATTCTTAAATACTTCCAAGAGAAGGAAGAGGCGCAAGAAATAATGCTCGAGCTAGGAGGAAAGCTTCTTCCTTACAGCACGATGCGCTCTGTTCCAAATGAGAAGTTCCGCGCTTTCCTTAAGGATAAGTATCCAGACCTTTTTAATGAAAAAGATGAGATTGACCTGACTAAAGAACCAAAGGTTAATGACGCTCAGGTTGGAGGTAATACTTCGTGGTCAACAGATAAATTTAACTCAATGTGTTTCGATGCCAAGGGAATGGGTAACCTAGATGGTTATCAATTCTTCAAGGGGCGTGCCATCAAGGTTTGGTATATCTATAATGCAGAGTTTGAGACTTTGGATATGTCTGGAGATGACTTTATTGAGCAGCTCTCTTTCGGTCGTGACAGAACGGTTGACCCAGATAATCCTATTGCCTTTCCTAATTTCAGTGTGAATAAGCGTGTGAGGCATCTATATGTAGAGAATTGCTCTAAACTTAAAGATCTATACTTCGATGGCTTTATTCGTGATATTAAGCTAAATGGTTGTACGGCACTGAAGAATCTTAACTTCGGACGTAACATTTCTGAGCTTGACCTTAGTGAATGCGGTAACCTAGAACAGCTTTTCTTGAATAACGCTACCGACCAAAAGGGCGAACTTAGTCCACTGAAGAAAGTTATCTTCCCTAAGACATATACGGGTAAGGGCTTTAAGATGATTGATTTTAGTCGCTCAAAGATTGCACATATTGATTATGACAAAATTAAAGGGGAGGACTTCTTTGGGCTGAACTTAATCCTACATAACTGCCCTAACCTGAAGAAACTTAAAATTGCGCTTAAGCTCGGTAATAGTGCAAGCTTTAGCGACGGTTTCTTTGAAGATATTGACCTACGAGGCTCAAAGGTTTGGGATATGCTTGCTAGTCGTTGGATTCCTGCCGAAGAGCAGAGTCAGATGTACAAGAATAATCCAAATCTTGTGATGCTCAACGGTAAGCCTTACGAAGGAGAAATTGAATACCCTGAGCATGTCAAGACTTTTGAGATTAAGGGTGGAACGATGCTACAATGGCATTACTTGGCTCTTGACGAAGAGGATAACCTCAAGATTTTAGAGGTTGATACTTATCCTGATACCAACGAAGATAATACAGGTAGAGATGCTGAGTTTAAGAATCGTAAGGACTGGGATTTCGCGATGCATTGGGGTACGGTGCGTACCAATGGCGGAGAGAGTGGTGACGCTGGCGGAGGTATAGCTAAGATTAAGGGCGGAACGCTCAAGAAAATTAAGGAGAAGTCTTACCTTGAGGGATTAAAGTATCAAGAAGATGAAACTTGGGCTTTAAATATGATTCTTGGTATCGATAAGATGCCACCTCCAAGAGCAAGCATTTCGCGAAACAAGGCTGCTATCTTCTCTAAGGTTGGTATGCCCCCTGTTTATAAAGCGCTTAAGGCAGTTTTCGTGATTAAGGCAACGAAGGGTCGGTATATTGTTGTGCATTTTGCTAAGTTCAAGGTCGCAGATTATACAAAAGCAGATACCGAACTTAAATACTACGTCGTCAAGTAAACAAAACAATAATCAAATATAGGCTGTGGTCTTTTGGCTACAGCCTATATTTTTTGTGCTTATGCTCAAGACTTTGTACTCTTATCCTAAGTTTTCTTGGTTTGTAGTGCTACGAATTGGGATTCGTAAGGGAACAAACTACAGTTCGCTTCGCTACAAACTCAGATAAATTCCCTAGGAAGTAGAAACAAGCAAGAGACTGAAGCTTTCAAAGCTGTCTCTTGCTTGTTTTATTGTATGCTGTATGAAATCGAGAAATAACTTATCTTTGTTAAATCTAAGGAGATAAAACAAAGAAGCAATATGATGAGTATAAGAAAATACTGGGCTTTAGCGCTGGTCGCAAGCCTTTTATTTGTAAGCTGTGTAAAGAAGGAAGTGGGGGAAATAAATATAATTCCTCGCCCTGCTAAGGTTGAATTAAGAGAAGGTTGGGCAAGACCTATTATGCGTGGAGATGAGTGCTGGGTGAATTTTCACGAAGTGCTAACAGCAGAGCAACGCTCAAGCCTCAGAGCTATCATAACTAAGGGCTTGACAAGAGACGGTCTAACGCCTATTATTGTAGAGAAATCTTTTGAAGAAGCAGACTTAGTGATACGCCTTGATGATGCATTTCCAGCACAAGTGGTATCGGGAATAGATGGCTATAACCTACATTCAAGCGAGTATAACCACAACCTCTGTGGTAACTCTATCAATGGTATTAAGGCTGGTCTGCAAACGCTACTACAATTAGTTGATGAGGACGGCGATGTGCCTAGCGTTCGCATTCAAGACTCGGCACGCTTTGCTTATCGTGGCGTAATGCTTGATGTCTCAAGGCATTTCGTAGAGAAGGAATATATCCTTAAGCTCCTTGACGAAATGGCGCGCTACAAGCTTAACCGCTTTCACTGGCATCTGGTTGATGGCGGAGGTTGGCGCTTGGAGATAGAGCGTTATCCTAAACTGATTGAAAAGGCGTGTTACAGAAGTAAAGAAGATTGGACGGAGTTTTGGCACAAGAAAGACCGTCGCTTCGTAACGAAAGACTTTGCAGGAGCTTACGGCGGTTATTATAGCAAAGACGACGTTCGTGAGGTAGTCGCTTACGCTGAGACACTTGGCATTACCATTATCCCAGAAATAGAACTTCCAGGGCATAGCAATGAGGTTTTCTTTGCTTACCCTGAGCTTGCTTGCACTGTTCCTTACAATATGGAGTTTGAAGCGATTTCAGACCTATGTATCGGAAAGGAATTGACTTTTGAGTTCTATCAGAATGTGCTTGATGAAGTAATGGAGCTTTTCCCTTCTGAATATATACACATTGGGGGAGATGAGGCGAATATGAACACTTGGGAGCATTGCCTAGACTGCAAAGAGCGAATGCATAAAGAGAAGCTTAAGGACACACACGAGCTTCAGAGTTATATGATTAAGCGCATTGAGCGCTATCTTAAGAGCAAGGGACGTAAGCTCATCGGTTGGGACGAAATCTTAATGGGCGGTCTTGCTCCTGATGCAACGGTAATGTCTTGGCGTGGCGAAAGCGGAGGGATTAAGGCTGCTGAAGCAGGTCACGACGTGGTAATGACGCCGAATAGTCATTTATATTTAGACTATTATCAGACTTACGGTACGCAACAGCCTCGTGCTATTGGGGGCTTCGTTACCCTGCAAAAAGTTTATAGTTACGACCCTGTTCCTAAGCAACTTTCACAAGACAAAGCTCATCACGTAATGGGTGTTCAAGCAAATCTCTGGACTGAATACGTCAAGACATCGGACGATGTAAGTCGTATGCTATTCCCTCGTCTCTTGGCGCTTTCTGAAGTAGCTTGGACTCCACTTGAAAAGCGTGATTACAAGAACTTCCGTCAGCGTGCTACTTCCCACACGAATGCCCTTCGTGAGCGTGGCATTAAGGCATACGAACTAACAGGTATTGACACAGATATTAAGTTGGATACGGTTAAGCAAGAGCTAAGCCTTAGCTTAGAAGCTGAGCGTTCGCCTGTAGAAATTCGTTACACAACGGACGGCACTGAGCCAAGTCTTGAAAGCCCTGTTTATTCGCAACCCCTAAAAACACAAGATTCTCTGCTAATTAAGGCGCGACCTTTCGGAGAAGGTATCAGCGATGATGTGGAGTGCTTAGAGTATCGTGCGGACTTTCACAAGGGCATTGGTAAAAAGATTGGCTTTGTCAATCCGTGGAACGAGCGCTACCCAGCCTCTGGTATCAACACGCTTATTGATGGCGAGCGCGGAACGCCTACTTACCTTGACGGCAAGTGGCAAGGCTTCACGCAAGACCTTGACGTGACGATTAACCTCGGCAAGGAAGAAGAGCTTCATCATATCTTTGCGAAGTTTATGCAGGAGCGTGAGCAATGGGTTTATATGCCTAAGACGGTTGAGGTTTTAATTAGTAAAAACGGCGTAGAGTTTACTTCTATCGGCGTGAAAGAAGCACAGACAGATGAGAATAATCCACGTCCTTGCTTTGAGATATTTGATTTTTATACTAAGGAAAAAGCGCGCTACATTCGCCTAAAAGCGACGATTGGTCGCTCGGCAGGACACTTCATCTTCACCGACGAGGTCGTCATTTACTAGTATAGACTTAAGGGAAAGAAAGCTCGGAAGTGTCGTAAGGCATTTCCGAGTTTTCTTTTTTTTGTTCTAAAATAACAAATTTATTTGCTGATAAAAAATAAACTTAAGATATGGTTTTAATTAATATTTTTGTGTGTAAAATCTTGTTGTACAGGGCGATATTTGTATATGTGGAGTGTTTTGGTTACTTTTGTGGGCAAAATGAACGGTTTTTGAATTAGTCACTTGAACGAAGAACTTATACGATGCACAAAAAGAGATTAGAACGCCTTTCTTATAAGGCTCCTGAAGTAGATTTATTTGATATTGTACAACCATTAAGTTTCTTGACGGAAGGCTTTAGTAGCAATCTAGACGGAGAGGTTGATATTGATGATATTAATGATGTGGGAGAACTCTAGCGCTTATTATCATTGAAAAGAATTGAATACAAATCCTAAGTACGGCATACTTATGTTTCAAACAAAGAAATTTCTAATTATATCTATAGCTATTGTTTTAGCTATGCTTTCTTCTTGCGATAAGCAAAAGAGGAATAATGTAGGGGGTGGAGATCCAATAGAAGATGTTCAAAGCAAGGCGAAAAAAAGCGTTGAAGTTGGACTGAAACTTAACTTTGGAATTGCTCCTGTTAGTCCTGAATCAGATGATGATTTGCGCACTTTAACAGCAAACGTTAGCACGAATCTATCTGGAGGAAAGATTACAATCAAGAATACAGGAGAGCTAAAAGCTTTACTAATTCTTAAATGTGAAGATCCTTCTATCCCTTACCTATATAAGGTCGTTACTTGTCTCCCCGAAGGGTCTAATTATAGTTTCCAAGACAAAGCGATAAAACTATCTTGGGACGGAGATAAAAGCTTTGAAGAGCTTAAGAGCAAGTCTTGGCAAGCAATGCTTTTCCTTGCTAAAGATTTGGCAGATGATAAAACTAGCTATGATGTTGGTTCTACAACAGATAGCTATAAATCTTATAAGCTTGGAGAAGACATCGAATTAGATGATGTTGATGTGCCATTCTTTTCTGAGTGGCAGACTGTAAGTTTCAATAAGAATAACACTCCGAGCAAAGCAAACTACACCCTTGACTTAGGTACTCATCGTTTAAAACCTCAAGGGATTCTTACTCGTGTGCACTTTGACAATAAGCTTAATTTAGCTCTTAATGTTAAAGGTTACAAGGTGGAGAGCAATGCCTATAACTTCGTTGGGAGATACGAGCTTAGTCAGTCTAGCTTAGAAGCGAATAATGGCAGTCCAAAGTTTGTTGCTAACACAAGTAGCAATAGAGCGCAAAATATCAGAGGAGAAAATGTTTACGTTAAGACCTTTACGCTTAAGGACGAGCTAAGCATTGAAAAGAATCAAGCAGGGGATTCTGACTGTCTCTTTTGGATAATGCCAGTAGCTTTTGCACCTGCAAATGCTTATACACAAATCTATATCAATGCTTATGCCCCCAATCATACGGAGACAAATGCCAATGGTAACGTAGCAGACAATACCGTTGATGCCCTTAAGAGTATTGCTAATGGTGGTACGATGAATCACGGAGCTGTAGCAAATGTTGCTCCAAACTTACAAGCACCTTCGATGAAGAACTTACCTGTCTATGCAAGTAAGAATAGCCCAAGCATTGCTACTATGAATGGAAAAAGTCTTTTTGCGACGCTAAAGATTGACCGTCCTAAGACTTTCGTTGAGTGGATTGCAGAAACACCGCTTGTGCCAGAGAAGACGCCAGAAGGTGTTGCAACGCCTAACCGTGGAGACCTCGGATTCACAACGGATATGGCTTACCCTCGCAAGGTAACAGACCTATATTATAAAGATGATAATGGGGATTGGAAAGTTTCTCCTGATTTTGCAGGCTTAGCTCTTAACTTAAGAGACCAGTCAAGGTTCCATTATTCTTATGACGTAGCTCGAGATTTAACAGAGAAGTCTGGCTATATATTTCCTAGTGATAGACAATGGTTTGCTTATTGTACTCAGCCAACAGCTGGTTACGAAAATAGAACTACCGTCCTAACAAGCTATGTTAATCAAGAGCAAAATAATATCTTCTACAAAACACGTCTAACAGGGAAGCAACAAACACCAGAGAATTACACTTCATACATCAGTGGGTCTACAGAGGCAACACTTGAAGATGGCATTAGTAAGACTTACACCATCTACGCAATGCGTTTTGCAAATGTAGAAGGAAAAAGGTATCGTGTCCTGACACGTTACTTCACTTCTGAAGGACATAAAGACGAAGGACACCCATTCTTAAAATGGGATAATGGAACAAATTGGGATGATGTTCATAATGAAAACTATCCTTTGCGCCCTTTGACAAATGGTTCTGTAGAGCAAGGTAAACCCTATAAACGTATTGGAGCTTATCAGTCTGTAACAGTTCGCTACATTGGAGCAAACTATGCTTTCAACGAAGACTTGGAGAATGAAGACTTCTGGGCAAATGAAGAGTTTTGGAAAAAGAATAATGAAGACGACATCGTTCGTTACTACCCAATGTATGGTTATTCATTTAATATGTGTTTCCGTCAAGTAGGACTTAGAGGTCTGTTTTGGACTTCTGACAAAGGTTTAAGAGCTTGGGGGCAAATGAATCAGACTTATACAGATGTATTTTCTGTCAGTGATACGGGCTTTATGGAGAAAAACAATGTTGAAACAGAGCATCGCTATGGAGAAACGCAGGGAGAGTGGGAAGATTTCTTATCTGTTATACCTGTAACGGATAAAGACTGGGGCGAATAAAAGCTCTTCAATATATAGGAATAGAGGCTGTGTCAAAGCGACACAGCCTCTATTTTTATATTATAAAAGCTTCTTACGAAAGATGATGCTCTTCTTTGAGATGAGGATAGCGCTCCATCAATTCGTTGAGGAAGCCCTCGCCAACGACTTGACACTTAACGATATCAAGGTAGTGGTTTGGTCTGGTAAAGCCTTTCTGCTCAAACTGATTGGCATCAAGACGATCGTAAATATCTAAAGACAATTCCTCCCCATCAATATCAAAAGTAATGCGATAGACTTGAGGCAGATATTCCTTAGCAGACTTCGTCAGTACGCCTAGGACAGGCTTAGCACCCATAGAGCGCAGGCTTGCCGTCTCTAAGCGCTCTTTGCCAAAGACAAGGTGCGTCTCTAGCTTACCGTCTAGGTCTGTCGTCAAGAAATGCAGGCTCTCTCCGCTAAGCACGAAGTACTTAAGCGTCTCTACCCTATTGATACGAAGCTTTACCCCCACAGCCGAAGCTGCAAGTTTCTTCATACCATCTACAGCCATATCTTTAGCTTGATTAGCCTTGCTGTCAGGATAGCCTCCCGCTGTGAAGGCATCAATCGGCTTGTCTTTGAGCCAAGTCTTTAGCTCGGGATACTGCTTCTCAAGCAGTTCGGTCTTATGTTCTTGGTATTTTTGGCGCTCCTGCTCAATGTCTACAGAGCTTTTCGCTTGCTTGTTCTTAATCAAGACATAGACGATGTAAGCAGCCCAAAGGACGCCAAATAATATCAGAAAATAAGTATTAGACATATATTAGAGCTCTTTCGCCTCTACTTCTTGCTCTTCTTCCTCATCGTCATCACTTGGAATCATTCCCCAAATAAGTAAGGCTACGATACAGATGATAACAAGTTTTCCGCCATAACGCGTCCAAAAACCAAGAGAAAGGAAGTCATCTTTATTAAGATTATTCTCTTCAAGTATCGTATTCATAGTCGCCTCATCAACTTCCCAATACTGATCTTCCACACCCTTTTTCATCAAAACAAGTTGTGGCTCTTGCGTTACCCAAATAGGTATCCACATAATACTGAATTCTTTATGATGACGAGCTAAATCAACGTATAGTCCATCATCAGCACGATAATCGTCTGTATCTGGTAGTTCTTGTACAGTCTCTAGTTCATCTGACACCCCAAACTGTACAGGAATAGGAATACCTCTTGCTGAAAGGGCTGTAACTGATAGACATAAGACACTTAAAAGTAGAATAAATTTCTTCATAATGCTTTTTTTTGTTTGATTAATACTAAATAATTAAACTAGGGCAAGCTCTTGAGCAAAGCCCTTTATACTTACAAATGTAATAATTTTATATGGTTTTTACAAAAATATATATTAAGGTTAGCTCTTAAAAAACGCATATTTTTAAGCTGTGTTTTGGGCGTTTTATTCTGTACCGAGATCGTATATTTCTCTAATGTTTGCGTAGATTTTCTTAAAGTCAATCTCTAAATCAATGAGTTTGCCTGAGTGTATATCGAAAATCCAGCCGTGTACCGTAGGAAAACCTGTAGCAAGGAAGTGTTTTTGCCAAACAGCCATTTTAATTACATTGACGCATTGCTCCTGAACATTGAGTTCAACCAAGCGATTATATCGCTCCGTTTCATCGCTTATGGCGTTAAGCTCTTCCTTATGCAGGCGATAGACGTCGCGTATATTACGGAGCCAAGGATTAAGAATCCCCAAATCCTCTGCCTGCATTGCAGCCTTCACGCCCCCACAGAAATAATGCCCACAAACAACTATATGTCTGACCTTTAGGTGAGAGACGGCATACTCAATGGCTGTTGCCGAGCTGTTGTCGTTGTTTGGGACGAGGTTGGCAATGTTTCTATGCACGAACATCTGCCCAGCCTCTACGCCTGTCATCTCCTCGGCGGTAACCCTGCTGTCGCTACAACCTATATAAAGGATTTCGGGATTTTGCCCATCTGAGAGCTGTTTGAAGAAGTCTTCATTGTGCTGAGCTTTCTTCTCTTTAATCCATTTTCTGTTGTTTTCAAAAATTTGTTTGTATAGCTTCATATCTCTTTATCTTATTGATTGATTTAAGGTTATAACTCTCTATTGCTCAAAGATAGGTATTTCCTCGGATTAGCCCAAACGCCTGCAAAGGCTTCGTCTGGAGACAGCTCTGCCTTTGTGAAAAAAGTTTAGCGGAAAAGTCAAATGAGTTTATGGGAAAACTTTTTTGAGTTTAGCGCTAAGTTTTCAAAAGTTTTCCGCTAAACTTTTTAGAAGAAAATAATGTGATTATAAGTGTTTGTTATTCAGTTGTTTGTGTTTGAGTTCCTCGCCCCTTATTTTGAAGAAAAATAGCCTGCAGATTATTTCCCAAAAATAAAGTATCTTTGTATTTGAATCGATTATAAAAACGGAATTTTATGAGTAAAAGTGTTCAAAAGCTATTTTTATTACTACTCCTGCTCAAGCCAATTTCACTCCTAGCGCAGGGCGAAAATCTATACAACGATAAAATTATCCACACGATACGTTTCACTTCTCTCGCTAGCGATACGTGGCAGAAAGTGGTGCAGAACTACGACAATGACAATAAAGATTATGTACCTGTCAGCATCAATATCGACGGTACTGAGCTAAAAAAGGTCGGTTTGAGGATTAAAGGTAATCGCCTGAACCGCTTCCCTGATAGACCTAAGTTCGAATCGCTAAAGGTTGATTTGAATGAGTACGAGAAAAAGCAGACGTACGATGGTCTCAAAAAGTTAAACATCAAGAACCGCAATATCGTTGCGAACCATCTTTTGTATAAATTCTCCGCTCAGATGGGGATTGCTTCTTGCCGTACTTCCTTGGCTAAGGTTTATTTTGATGATGAGTACATCGGCAGTTATTTGTTGATTGAGCAGATTGACAAAACCTACCTTAAGCAACACTTTAAGAGCAAGAAAGGCAATCTTTATAAGGCTAGCGGTAAGGGCGGTACGCTCAATTACCTAGGGGAAGACGTTAAGCGATACGAATATCCTTATGAGAAGAAGACGAACAAGACGGAGAAAGATTACAAAGATTTGATTGCTCTTCTAAAGTTCTTCACGCAAGCTTCCTCAGAAGATTTTGCTCAGCAGATTGAGAGCAAGATGAAGCTGAAACCTTTCTTGAAGGCTTTAGCTATCGAAATGTTTGTCAATAAGCGAGATGCTTTCTATGACGCTGGACGTAACTATTACCTCTATAACGACCCTGAGACCAAAGTCTTTCATTATATTGTTGATGACTTTGACTACACGCTCTACGACAAAGGCGAATATACGAGCCTAAACTTTAATAATGTGCAGAGCCAAGTTCAGCCTTTCGTGGGGAGTGATTTGATTAAGCAAATCATTAAGTCTGATGAGGTTAAGCAAAAGTATTATGCTGCCGTAGCGGAGGTCTTAGAAGGCTTTAAGAGCTTGGATAAGGAGCTAGACGCAATCGAAAATCTAACTAAGGGGCAGAACTTTAAGCTCTATGACCATTTGGATTTCTCAAACAACACGGCTACAATCAAGGCTTTTATCCAGAAGCGTATCGGTGAGATTACTAAAGAGCTGAAAGAGAATGGCTATGACCCTAGCCAAATTACTGCAGTGGAGGCTCTAGAGTCTGCGAAATTTGCAGTCTACCCTACTCTATTTAAGGACAAGATAAGGCTAGAAGCAAGGGGAAATGATGCGGAGCTTGTTCGCTATCGTCTGTTTAATCTGCAGGGGGCTTGCCTAAGAGCAGGTACGTTTAAGGCTCTTCACGAGCTGACAGACTTAGCCGTTCTTCCCGCTGGTGCATATGTCTTAGAGCTAACTTCTGCTACTAAAAGAGAAAGCTTCCGCCTCATCAAGTAATTTGAGTTGTATGCATTTAGGGCTTCTTGTATAGTTTGAGCGTAATACTCTTTTTTCGGTCATTGAGCTTGTCGAAATGTGCCGCTTTGGTTTTATGTTTCGGCGTTTCGATTATGCTTCGACAAGCTGAGCAAGCGTCTCAACGACCGAAGTAAGTTAAATGTATTTGGCAACGAAAAAGGGCGTGTTTTATTATTAGAAACACGCCCTTTTGATTTGTTTTTTTACTTTTTATGGCAAAAAATTTGGATTGAAAGTAAAAATAAGCTATATTTGCTCATATAAACATAAGTTCAACTAACAAAATTATATCGCCTATAAGAAGAGATTTACATATTTAATAAGCCGAGTGTTTTCGTCGAAAAACACTCTTAATAAGCAAATTAGCAATCAATAAAACAACTATTGATATGAAGAAATATGTAAACGAAAGCGACGATACGCT
>PDWI01007949.1_pt1 | contig 12658 bp, 11 predicted proteins | sample 1430891 | NCBI WGS metagenome assembly PDWI01 (sample SAMN01162508, study PRJNA174530) | Oral metagenome, whole genome shotgun sequencing project. | biome: Marine environment; feature: Marine mammal; material: Swab sample of the gingival sulcus; isolation source: swab sample of gingival sulcus... | reverse complement strand
TCTCCCTTCCCCTGGCGGCCTTGGGAGGGGGGAAGGAGCGGGTACGCTGAACTATTGTTTTTTTCCATTTTATGCGACATCTATCTTGACAGACAGCGCTCCTGGATCAGTCAGAAAAACCGCCGTCATCAATATTGCCTTTTCCGTGCTTTTCCTCCTGGCACAGGGAAATGAGATCCTGGAGAAAATGGGGCGGCCGCACGACCTTTCCCTCTGGCGTGATGCAGGCGTGGCGGGTATAGCCTTTGGCCAGCAGTTCCCCTTCATCGTTGCGATAAATCTCATAATCGAATTTCATCCCGGCCCTGACGCCGGGATTCAGCGCCACGGTGATATTGAGCAGGTCGTCATATACGGCCGGGCGCAGATATTTCACCCAGGCTTCGGATACGGGCAGGATGATACCCCGGTCCTCAATTTCCCGGTAGGTGACCCCGAGGTGGCGGAACATCTCGGTGCGGCCCATTTCAAACCATCTGAGGTAATTGGCGTTATAGGCCACCCCCATTTTGTCCGTATCCCCGTAAATCACGCGGCAGGTCGTGGAAAACCGCAGCATATCAGTTTCCGATGAGCGGCCCCAGAACCGCCCGGAGTTCCTCGTATCCCCGGGTCACCGGAAACTGGGGGAATTCATCAATCACGTTTTGCGGGGGTTGAAACAGGATGCCGTGGTCCGCCGCCTGAAGCATGGAAATATCGTTATAGCTGTCCCCCATGGCGAGGACTTCATAATTCAGGGACTGGAAAGCCTCGGCTACCTTGCGTTTGCCGTCTTCCTGGCGCAGGCGGTACCCCTTGATCCTGCCGTCGCCGGTCACGTCTAATTCATTGCAGAGAAGGGCCGGCCAGTTGAGCGGCTTCATCAGGGGACCGGCAAACTGGGTGAAGGTGTCCGAAACCACGATAAGAGTGGTGCGCTCCGACACCCAGTTGATGAAGTCCAGGGCCCCGTCCAGGGGAGACATGGCCGCGATGACCGCCTGGATATCCTTGAGCTTCAGACCGTGTTTGTCCAGGATATCAAGCCGGTGCTTCATGAGCACATGGTAATCCGAAATATCCCGCGTGGTCAGACGCAGATCCTCAATACCGGTACGTTCGGCCACATTGATCCAGATTTCGGGAAGAAAGACCCCTTCCAGGTCCGAACAAAGAATTTTCATGCGGGGCTCCGCTTTGTGTCCAAAAGAGACGGCCGGCAAAGCGCAAAGGCCGCCGGCTGATATATCAGTCTTCGATCCGGATCAGCATGGGAGGCTGCCGGACCATGTCAAGGGCTTTGATTTCGGCCAAAGCTGCTTTCACGTCCGCTTCTCTGGCCGTATGGGTGAGCATGACAACGGGCACGGCGTCCCGGTCATCCCGGCCCCGCTGGTGAACGGATTCAATGGAAATACCACGCTCACCCAGAATTCCGGAAATCCGGCTGAGTACGCCGGGGTGGTCCACGGCGGCGAACCGGAAATAATACCGGGTCTCAATTTCGTCCATGGGCAGGACGCCGAGGTCGGCCACGGCATCCGGCTGCCAGGACATGGCCGGAATACGTCCCGCACTGCCGCTGTTCAGATTGCGGACGATATCCACCATATCGGATACCACGGCCGAGGCCGTGGGCATCATGCCCGCCCCGTGTCCGTAAAGCATGATATCGCCCACCGCATCACCGGAAATGGTCACGGCGTTCAGGCTGCCTTCCACGGACGAAAGGGGATTTTCATCGCGGATCATGGTGGGATGCACCCGGGCTTCCACCCTGTCTTCCGCCCGCTTGCCGATGGCCAGCAGTTTTACCGTATAGCCGAATTCGCGGGCGATATCGATATCCAGAGGCGTGATGCGGGTAATGCCTTCCACATAAATATCTTTCAGATTCACGGCCATTCCCTGGGCCAGGGAGTTGATGATGGCCAATTTATGGGCTGTGTCAAATCCCTCAATATCCAGGGTGGGATCGGCCTCGGCAAACCCTTTTTCCTGGGCCTCGGCCAGGGCGTCCTTGAATTCGGAGCCGTCCCGGCTGATTTTGCTCAAAATATAATTACAGGTGCCGTTCAGAATGCCGCTCACCGCCGTGATCCGGTTGCCCGCCAGAGATTCACGCAGGGTCTTGATCACGGGCATGCAGCCGCCCACCGAGGCTTCGAAGCAGTATTCCACCCGGGCCGCCCGGGCCGCCTCAATGATCTCGTTGCCGTGTTCGGCGATCAGGGCTTTATTGGCAGTCACCACATGCTTTCCGTTTGCAATGGCCTTTAACGTAAAGGTTCTGGCAACGCCCGTTCCGCCGATCAGTTCGGCGATGATATGGATGTCCGGGTCTGCGAGAACCGCTTCCGCGTCATCGGTGAGCACCCCGCCGGGAAGGGGAATGCCGCGATCAGAGGTCGTGTCCAGATCAGCGATACGACTGAGTTGGAGCCCCGCACCGAGACGCGCGGTCAGCACATCCCGGTTTTCCAGGAGCAGTCGAACGGTGCCGGCGCCGACCGTTCCGAAGCCGAGAATTCCCACGTTGATCTGTTTCATGAAGCGCTCCTTTTGATAAAAACAAAAAATATCAGGCTATAAGACTTTCCGGATGCCACGGACCGCCTGTTTGATCCGCATATTGTTCTCGATCAGGGCGAACCGGACAAACTCGTCTCCGTATTCCCCGAATCCAAGGCCGGGGCTCACGGCCACTCCGGCTTCCCGGATCAGGAATTTGGAGAATTCCAAGGATCCCATATGCCGGAACGGTTCGGGGATTCGTCCCCAGACGAACATGGTGCCCCGGGGCGGGGGAATTTCCCATCCGGCCCGGGCCAGGCCGCCGCACAGGGCATCCCGGCGTTCCCTGTAGGTATTGCGGATCTTCTCCACGCAGGACTGGTTCTCGTTTAAGGCAATGATGGACGCGATCTGGATGGGCTGGAACACCCCGTAATCCAGATAGGACTTGATGCGCTTCAGGGCAAATACGGTTTCCGGATTGCCCACGCAGAAGCCCACCCGCCATCCGGCCATGGAATAGGACTTGGACAGGGAAAAGAATTCCACGCCCACATCCCTGGCGCCTTTGGCCTGGAGAAAGCTGGGGGCCTGATATCCGTCGAATGTCAGATCAGCATAGGCAAAATCATGGATGACCATGATATGATTTTCCCTGGCAAAATCCACCACTTTCTGAAAAAAATCCATGTCCACGGTTTCTGTTGTGGGATTATGGGGATAAGAGATGGTCAGAATTTTCGGCCGCGGCCAGGTCTGCCTTGTGGCGTTCTGGAGATTTTCGAAAAAATCCTGCCCCGGCCCCACGGGAATTCCCCGGACATCCCCGCCGGCGATGATGGCGGAAAAGGGATGGATGGGATAGGTGGGGCTGGGCGTGAACACCACGTCACCAGGACGGATGGCCACCAGGATAAGATGGCTCAGCCCCTCCTTGACGCCAATGGTGACAAGGGCCTCGGTTTCCGGGTCAATATCCACGTCAAAACGGCGTTTATACCAGTCAGCGATGGCCAGGCGCAATTTCCGGATACCCATGGAGGCGCTGTATCGGTGATTATGCCCCTTGCGGGCTGCCTCGACCAGCTTGTCCACGATATGGTCCGGGGTACTCAGGTCCGGGTTGCCCATCCCCAGGTCAATGATGTCTTCCCCGGCTCGCCGGGCCTCCATCTTGATTTCATTGACGGTGGAGAATATATAGGGCGGCAGCCGGTCAAGACGGGCGAACTGGAGCATGATCATTTCCTTATATCACGGGGTCGGGTTCTTCGTATCCGGCATTCCGCCGGGAAGCGGGCGCGGTCTGCAAACAGGAAAACGGCCGGCGGTATCCCGGTCATGCGAACACTGCCGCCGCCATTTCCTATGTAACGGAAGCGCTGGTTCTTGTCAAAATTGTTTTGACTTTTCCCGTCCGCTCGTTTTAGATTATCTTGTTATTTATCCGGTACAAAGCTCTTTTCATTAGAAACAAGGAATGTTTATGTCACAGCTCCGTTCCGCCGACTGCGGCCCCGGTTCCACATCCGGTTCTGATTCCGGGACCGGGAGCGGCCGCCCTCTCACATATGCCGATGCCGGCGTGGATATCGATAAATCCAATAAACTTATTGATAAAATAAAAGATATTGCCCGCCGAACCCCTCGCCAGGGCGTCATGAGCGATATCGGCGGATTCGGAGGCCTCTATTCCCCCAATCTTTCCCATATGGAACATCCTGTCCTGGTCAGCGCCACGGACGGCGTGGGCACCAAACTCAAAATCGCCATCGCCCTGAACAAGCACGATACCATCGGCATTGACCTGGTGGCCATGTGCGTGAATGATATTGCGGTTCAGGGTGCCAAACCTCTGTTTTTTTTGGATTATCTCGCAATGGGGACATTGGAGGAACATACGGTCGCCGCCATTATCCAGGGGGTGGGTCATGGCTGCGGCCAGGCGAACTGCGCCCTGATCGGCGGAGAGACCGCTGAACTGCCCGATATGTACCCGGAGGGCGAATACGACCTGGCCGGTTTTTCCGTGGGCCTGGTGGACAATGAAAAAATCATCGACGGCTCGGATATCCGGGTGGGGCACCGCCTCATCGGCATTCCGTCAACGGGCATCCACAGCAATGGCTATTCGCTGGTGCGCCGCATCTGTTTCAATGTGCTGGGACTCAAACTGGAAAATCATGTGGCCGAGCTGGGAAAAAGCCTTGGAGAAGAACTGCTGACCCCCACCAAGATCTATTCGGAAATGATCCAGCATATGATCCGGGATCTTCCCATCCACGGTATCGCCCATATCACGGGAGGCGGCATTGACGAAAATATCGTTCGGGTGATTCCCTCGGCCTGCGGCGTGTTGATTTACGAGAATGCCTGGATCACGCCGCCCGTATTTGATTTCCTTCAGCGCGGCGGAAACGTGGAAGACCGGGAAATGCGCCGCACGTTCAACTGCGGTATCGGTCTCATTCTCATCGCGCCGGAAGACCATGCCCCGGATATCCTGGACCGGGCCCGGGCCCTGGGAGAAGATCCCGTGGTCATGGGCGAAATAACGGAGCGTCCCGCCTCCGGCCCCCGGGTCCGCTGGATTGACGCCGGTGCCTGACCTCCTTTCCGGCGCCCCTTCCACCGGAACCGGACCGCCGCTTACCGTCACGCGGATGGCCCCGAGAAACGATCATGGACTTTTTATATGCCATTTTGTCCTTTGCGGTCTGCCTGACGCTGACGCCTTTGGTGCGCACTTTGGCCATCAAAAAAAACTGGATGGCCCGTCCGGTTGGCGACCGCTGGCACAAACGGCCCACCGCCATGATGGGCGGTATCGCCATCTGTATCGCCGTCATCCTTCCTCTGGCCGTTCAGGCGGATTTCAGCGGCATTCCGCCCCGTCTGTCCATTTCCGGGCAGGGCATGCCCCTGCCCTCCCTGCCGTCCATGATGGCCATCGGCATGAGCCTGATGTTCCTGCTGGGACTTCTGGATGACCGCATCCGCATCAAGCCCCATACCAAACTGGTGGGGCAGATTCTCACCGCCTCCCTGGTGGCCTTTTTCGGCTTTCGGCTCAACTGGTTCGTCAGCCTGACCACGGATACGGTCGTCACCATCATCTGGATTGCGGGCATCACCAACGCAGTCAATCTCATTGATAATATGGACGGCCTGTGCAGCGGCGTCAGCCTGATCGCGGCCCTGTATTTTGCCGTCATTCTCCACGGCCTCTCTCCCGGGGCGGAGCGCGCGGCCCTGCTGCTGGCCGGGGCCGCCGCCGCGTTTCTGGTCTTTAATTTTCATCCGGCCCGTATTTTCATGGGAGACTGCGGCAGCCTGGCCATCGGATTTGCCCTGGCCCTTCTGGGCCTGCATACGGCCACCGTGGGTTCGGCGGCCACTCTTCCGGCCGTTGCCGTGCCGGTCATGGTCCTCATGGTGCCGGTCATGGATACGACCCTCGTGACCCTGATCCGCCTTCTTTCCGGCCGCAAGGCTTCCACCGGCGGAAAAGATCATGCCTCCCACCGTCTGGTTCTCATGGGGTTCAGCGAACGCGGGGCTGTGATTTTTCTCTGGGGCGTGGGCGCCATCTCCGGCGTGGCGGCCCTGTTCGTCAGCCGAACGGACAGCCTGACCTCTCCGGCCGTGATCATCCCCCTGGTCGTGGCCATGATTCTCATGGGGATCTATATGGCCCAGATTCGGGTATATCCGGAAAAGGAATTTTCCGTTCTCAAAAACCGGTCTTATACCCCCATCCTCATCGAGCTGACATATAAGCGCCAGCTGGCTCTGGTGGCCCTGGATTTTGGTCTCATCGCCTTTTCCTATTATCTCTCTTATCGGCTGCGGTATAACGCCGGGGACTTCGCCCTGCATTTCCAGGTCTTTCTGCACTCCCTTCCCGCCATTATTTCCTGTAAATTCGTGGCGTTTTTTATTATCGGCGTCTACCGGGGCATCTGGCGCTACATGAGTACCAGCGATGTTTATGTACACCTTAAGGCTTCGGGATTCGCCACCCTTCTCTCCATCGCGGTCATCACCTTCCTGTATCAGGTCGGAGAATTCTCCAGCGGCATCTTTTTCATCGACTGGCTCGTGACCACCGGCCTGTTGCTGGGCACACGGGGATCCTTTCGTATTGCGCTTGATTCCATGAACCGCAAAACCCTGTCCGGAACACCGGTATTGATCTACGGGGCGGGGCGGGGCGGAGAAATCCTCTTGCGGGAAATCTTGAATAATCAGAAACTGGCTGTCCGCCCCCTGGGCTTTGTGGACGATGATGTGCTGAAAAAAGGAAAAAAATTACAGGGGTATCCCATTTTCGGTTCCTTTCACGAAGAAGCGCACCGCCTGCTGGAAAAATACGGATACGAGGGAATGCTGGTCTCGTTCAACGGGGCTGAACCCAATCATTTTGAAGACGCGCGGGATTTCTGCCGGAATCGGGGCCTGTTCCTGCGCCGGTTTCGGGCAAAGCTCGAAGATGTGGACGTAGACGAGGTGCGCCTTCATGAATAAGTCCCTGGAAGCAATGGAAACGCACGCGCCGATACGCATTCTCGGCATTGAATCTTCCTGCGATGAGACCGCCGCCGCCGTGGTGGAAAACGGATACCGCATCTGCTCTTCCGAAGTGGCGTCACAGATTGATGTGCATGCCGTTTACGGCGGTGTGGTGCCGGAACTGGCTTCCCGGCGGCATCTGGAAGCCGTGATCCCGGTAGTGGCATCCGCTATGGCCGCCGCCGGAATGCGATTCGCGGATCTGGACGCCGTGGCCGCCACTCGGGGGCCTGGCCTGGCCGGTGCCCTGCTCGTAGGATTTTCCTTTGCCAAAGCCCTGGCGTATGGATTGAATATTCCCATGGTGGGCGTGAATCATCTGGAAGGGCATTTGAATTCCGTTTTTCTGACCCATGACCCGCCGGAATTTCCTTTCGCGGCCCTGCTGGTATCCGGCGGGCATACCAGCCTCTACCATGTCACCAGCCATACCGCATGCGAACTTCTGGGGGCCACCCGGGACGATGCCGCCGGCGAGGCATTCGACAAGGTTTCCAAAATGATGGGAACCGGATATCCGGGCGGAGCCGTGATCGGACAGCTGGCGGAAAAAGGAGACCGGAAAAGGATCGAATTTCCCCGGCCCTGGATCGACAGGACAAAATTCGACTTCAGTTTCAGCGGGCTCAAAAGCGCGGTGGCCAGGTACCTGGAAACCCGGCCGGACTGGAAAAAAGAAATGCCGGATATCGCGGCCGGATTTCAGGAAGCCGTGGTGGACGTATTGAGCGAAAAACTGATCCGCGCGGCGGAATCCTCGGGATGCCGCCGCGCGGTCGTGGTGGGCGGGGTGGCGGCCAACGGCCGCCTGCGGGAAGTGGTGCGCGAACAGGCGGAAAAAAAGGGAATGAAAGTACATATTCCCCCGCCGGATCTTTGCGGCGACAACGCGGCCATGATTGCCGCAGCCGGTTTTCATTATTTCCGGGAAGGCCGCCGGGATGCCCTGGACGCGGATGTCTTTTCCCGCCAGCGGATCGGATAAAGACGCGGATGTCTGATTTCCGGCGGCGTCAAATTCATCTACCCATTAAAGACATTTACCGCCGCGTGCAGCGCAGGCGGCCGCAGGAGACCCGAAATGAACGAACAGGTGCAAACCGTGCTGGATAAAATCCGGCCCAAACTTCAGGCGGACGGCGGAGACGTGGAACTGGTGGAAATTGAAGACGGCGTGGTAAAGGTCCGCCTGCAAGGCGCCTGCGCCGGATGCGCCATGAGCCGGATGACCCTGAAAATGGGCGTCGAAAGCCTGCTCAAGCAGGAAATCCCGGAGATCAAAAGCGTGCAGCAGGTTCTCTGATCCTGTTTTTGAAATCAATTTCCCGGCGGCTTCCACGCACTTTTCCGCCGCCTGCGAAAGCCGTTTTTCCGTCATTTTTTCACGTCGAAAGGAGTCATTCGCATGTCCATCGCCAAAAATATCGCCGCCGCCATGGAAAAATCCTCCTGGATTCGCAAAATGTTTGAAGAGGGCGTCCGCCTGAAAGCCGAGCACGGGGCTGAAAAGGTATTTGATTTCAGCCTGGGAAACCCCAACCTGCCCGCGCCGGACGAAGTTGAAACCGCCCTGCGCGATCTGGTCGTCTCCGGCGAAGCCGCCGATCACGGGTATATGCCCAATATCGGCTACCCCCATGTCCGGGCCGCCGTGGCGGAATCCGTTTCCAGAGACCAGGGCGTTTCCGCGACGGCGGACGAAATCGTCATGACCTGCGGCGCGGCCGGGGCCCTGAACGTCTGCCTGAAAACCCTGCTGGATCCGGAGGACGAGGTGATCTGCCCGGCCCCCTTTTTCGTGGAATACGGGGCCTACGCGGCCAACCACGGCGGCAGGCTGGTCGCCGTGCCCGCCAAATCCGACTTCATGCTTGACATTCCCGCAATGGAAGCCGCCGTCACGCCGCGCACCAAGGTTGTGCTCATCAATTCCCCCAACAACCCCACGGGGCAGATTTATCCGGCCGAAGATCTGAAGGCCCTCGGCGAAATGATGGCCCGAAAAGGCAGGGAACTGGGCCGCACCCTCTACCTGATTTCCGATGAGCCCTACCGGAAAATCGTGTACGACGGCGTCAAGGTTCCCAGCGTGTTCGCAGCCCATGCCGACGCCATCGTCGTGACCAGCTACAGCAAGGATCTTTCCATCCCCGGCGAGCGGCTGGGCTATATCGCGGTCAATCCGGCGGCCACTCACAAGGCGGAACTTCTCGGCGGCATGGCCCTGGCCAACCGGACCCTGGGATTCGTCAACGCCCCGGCCCTGATGCAGCGGGTGGCGGCCAAAGCCCAGGGCGCAGCCGTGGACATTTCCCAATACGCCCGCAAGCGCCAGTTGCTCTGCGACGGACTCGCCGGGGCCGGCTATGATTTCGTGACCCCGCCGGGCGCGTTTTACCTCTTCCCCCGCAGCCCCCTTGCCGACGATGCGGCCTTTGTGCAGGAACTGCAGAAAGATCTGATTCTGGCCGTGCCCGGCTCCGGCTTCGGCGGACCGGGCCATTTCCGTCTGGCCTTTTGCGTGGACGACGCCACCATAAAAAATGCCATTCCGGGCTTTGCCCGCGCGATGGAGCGATGCCGGTAGGCGGCGGGAAGATATCATGAGGCGATTCCATTCCTATGGTCCGGTCAACGAAAAACACCATTTTATGGTGGAACGCCGCGCCCTTGTCCGCTCCTGTTTCGAGAGCCTGATCGGTGGTGGGATCGGTGGCGGGATTGGTGGCGGGATCGGCGACGAGGAGAAAGGCGGGCATTTTTTCACCATCTGGGGCACCCGCCAGACCGGCAAGACCTGGCTCATGCGGCAGGTGAAAAAAGAGATCAACGCCCGCTGCGGCGACCGGTTCATTGTCGGCGACATGTCCATGCAGGGCGTCATTCTGGAGGATGATGCCCGCGAAAACGAGATGCCGCCCCAAATCCCCCGCCTGATGCGGGACGCCTTTGGAACGGAAATCGAACCTCCTGCCTCGTGGAATGAATGGACAGGATGTTTCCACAGGGAGGCCGGGGTCTTCGACCGCCCCGTCATCCTTTTCATCGACGAATTCGACAGTCTTCCGCCGCAGATCATCGACCGCCTGGTGACGCTGTTCCGGGACATGTATCTCAATCGGGAGCATTATCTCCTCCACGGCCTGGCCCTCATCGGTGTTCGGGCCGTGCTGGGGCTGGACAGCCTTCGGGGCTCGCCTTTCAACATCCAGCGCTCGCTTCAGGTTTCCAATTTCACCAAAGATGAAGTGACCGATCTGTTTCGGCAGTACGAAACGGAAAGCGGCCGCGCTGTGGCACCGGAAGTGCCGGAGGCCGTGTTTGCCGCTGTGTCGGGGCAGCCGGGGATGGTCTGCTGGTTCGGCGAACTGCTCACGGAGAAATACGCGCCCCCAGCGGACGCCCCCATCACCCTTTCCGACTGGGAATACGTCCGCGAAGCCGCCTTCCGCATTGAGTGGAACAATACCCTGCTCAACCTCATCAAAAAGGCGCAGGGACCGCACCTTGATTTTGTGATGAAAATTTTTGCCTCTCCGAACGTCCCCTTCAACGTCCGGGACGACGCCTGCGCCTTTCTGTACCTCAACGGCGTCATCTCCCATCAGGAGGTGCCGGACGTCAACGGCCGAAAAATCTTCGTCTGCCGGTTTGCGTCCCCCTTCATCCAGTCCTGCCTGTACGACGCCCTGACGCAGGAACTGATCCAGGGCGATGGCACCGTCCCCGCCCTTGATTTTCTGGATGATCTGGCCGATGTGTTCGAAGGCGACGATCTGAATTTGCCGGCCCTGATGGAACGATATACATCCTATCTTTCCCGGCTGAAAGCCAGGGGCATCAATCCGTGGAAAGACCAGCCAAGGCGGCCGGATTTGCATTTGACCGAGGCCACGGCCCATTTTCATTTGTACGCATGGCTGTCGGACGCGCTGGGCCGCCGGTGCGTGGCCAGCCCGGAATTTCCCACCGGCAGCGGCCGGGTGGACATCCGCCTGAAATGCGACGAAAAGGAAGGCATCATTGAAGTGAAGAGCTTTCGGGACATGCACGAATTCACCGCATCCCGAACACAGGCCGCCGCATACGCCCGAAAACTGGGACTTTCCGCCGTCACCCTCGCGGTTTTCGTGCCCACGGACGACGCCGACGTGCTGGCGAAACTTTCCGGAGCCGGGATGATCGACGGTGTGCGCGTGACGGTGACGGCCATCGGATGGATATGATACGCGATGTCAACGCCGGACGATCCGGCGCAAAAGGAGAGAGGCAACCGTGATTCTTGAAAAACTGGCGCACGGCCCGGTTCTGGGCGATGGCGGCACGATTTTTGAGCTGGAACGGCGCGGCTACGTCAGCGCCGGTCCCCTGACGCCCGAGGCGGTGATCCGGCATCCGGAAGCGGTGCGGCAGTTGCAGGTGGATTTTGTCCGGGCCGGGGCCGAGGTCTTGCAGGCCTGCACTTATTACGCCCATGAGGACAAACTCAAGGTCGTGGGGCTGGACGCCTCGCTGGACGAAATCAACACCCAGGCCGTGCGGATCGCCCGAAGCGCGGCAACACCCTACGGGGCCTTGGTAGCCGGAAACATCTGCAATACCTGGGTCTTTGATCCCGCCGATCCCGCCACCCACGCGGAAACCCGCCGCCAGTTCGACCGGCAGATCGCATGTCAGGCCCGCGAAGGTGTGGATTTTTTCGTGGCCGAAACCATTGAATTTCTGGGTGAGGCCCAAATCGCCCTTGAAGCCATCCAGGCCGCAGGACTGCCCGCCATGATCACCCTGACCTTCAAGCGGGAGAACCGCGTGCCCGAAGGAGAATCGCTGGAAACGGCGTTCAAGACCCTGGAAGACCGGGGCGCGGACGTGCTGGGCATCAATTGCTATCGCGATCCGGGCCGGATGCTGCCGCTGGTGAAGCGCCTGCGCGATGCGGTGGACTGCTTTGTGGCGGCTCAGCCCGTGGCCTATCGCTGCACGGACGAAGATCCGTATTTCCAGATCCAGAAGGTCAACGGCCGCATCGCCTTTCCGCTGGATCTGGACCCCCTTGTACTCACCCGGAGCGAAATGGCGGACTACGCTGTGGCGGCCCGGGACATGGGCGTCAATTTCATCGGCGCCTGCTGCGGCACGGCCCCGCATCACCTCCGCGCCATGGCCGAAGCCCTTGGCCGGACCGTCCCGGCCAGCGCATATTCCCCCCGGCTGGACAAGCATCCGATACTGGGCGATGCGGCCCACGTCCGCGAAAAGGACGCGCGAAAATTGCGGGAGGAGCGGGGCGGCGTATCGGCGTAAAAAGGTATGTGATTGATTTCACCATGACAACTGCAAAAGGACGGGCGAATGTGCGAAGCGAATGGATTGTCCAAAGCCGCGAGGATTTTTCCCGGCTGACAAGCTGTTATATAGTGCCTGAACGGAAATGAATATACCCTTTAAAAACAGAATCATATTAAATTATAGCAGTTTGTATAATTTCAAGTTTTATTTCAGTTTTAATGATATTTTTTTCTTGAAAAATCCTAAAAATTGATATATAATATTTTTGAATTACAGGAAATAATAATCATATCACTATATA
>PDWI01007948.1_pt1 | contig 12660 bp, 9 predicted proteins | sample 1430891 | NCBI WGS metagenome assembly PDWI01 (sample SAMN01162508, study PRJNA174530) | Oral metagenome, whole genome shotgun sequencing project. | biome: Marine environment; feature: Marine mammal; material: Swab sample of the gingival sulcus; isolation source: swab sample of gingival sulcus... | reverse complement strand
TTTTTACTCATTTCTTGCAATCTTCGTGGTACTCTAATCATCCAACCCTTATCTCTAAAATATTTTTTAATTTCACCAATTATTGTAGGTGTAGCAAAACTTGAGAATTCATAGCCTTTGGATACATCAAATCTTTCAACAGCATAAACTAACGCTAGAGAAGCAACCTGATATAAGTCATCGTATTCGATACCTCTATTTAGATATTTTTTACTTAAAATTTCAGCAATATAAAGATATTTTACTATAATTTCATCCCTTATTTTTTTATCTTTTGTTTCAGCATATTCTCTAAACAATTCTTCATTTGTAATTTTTTTCTTTGCCATGTTACAACCTTTTATTTTAAATCAAAGAAAATTGATAAAACTGTTCCATTGTCACTATCCGATTTAATTTCAAAATTGTCAGATAAGGTTTTGATAATATATAAACCCAAACCGCCACTTTTTGGGTCGTCTAAATCTGGATTTTCATAATTATCGATATTAAAACCATATCCCTTATCAATAATATCTATAATCATTGACTTATCATTTGAATAAAATTTTATAAAAACTTCATTAGATGATGTATCACCATATAGGACTGCATTATTACATGCCTCGCCCACCACTAACTTAATATCCTCTATTGTTTCTATATCAAAATTTAATGAATTAGCATAAATTGCAGCAGTATATCTTACTGCTGTAATATATTCATTTATAGGGGGTATTTTCATCTCTATACTACGCATTTTCTTCTCCCTTACATATAAATAATTTATCTAATCCAGTTATTGTAAAAACTTTTTTAATGTGTGGTTTTAAATTCTTAACACATAAATTGTGTGTTTCTGACATATTTTTAGAAATACTTACTAACATTCCTAAACATGTCGAATCAATAAATTCTATTTTACTAAAGTCTAATTCTACATCTGATGGCTCATTATTATATTCTTTTTCAACACTTTCTTTAAAAACTTTTGAACTGTGCAAGTCTAATTCACCTTCTAAAAAGAAAGTTATTTTATTTTCATCTCGCTTACTTTTTATAACTAATGCCATTTTTCCTCCTTTTTACATTTTATCAATGTATCTTATTCAAGTGGCTCTTTTGTACTATCTGCTTCGTCTACTTCTTCATCATCGTCTATTATTTTAGAGAAAGAGATTAAACAATCTTCTTCTCTAACCTTCATCAATTTCACACCACTTGTCACTCTACCTATTGTAGATATATCGGCTACTGATATTCTTATTATAATTCCACTTGAATTTATAAGAACAATATCTTCATCGCCTTCAACTACCAATCCACCTATTAATTTACCTGTTTTTTCGTTTATCTTGTATGTTAAGTTACCCATACCACCACGATTTTGATTTTTGTATTCAGATAATTTTGTGCGTTTTCCATAGCCGTTTTCACTTATCACTAATAGATCTGCCCCATCAACAACCCTTGTCATAGAAACTATTGAGTCGTCCTTTCTTAACTTCATAGCTTTTACACCTGTCGTATTCCTAGAAGTCGGTCTTACCATTGACTCGTTGAACCTAATTGACCTAGCATATTCAGATACAATAACAAACTCATCGTTACCCTCACTTACGATAGCTGTAATTAACTCGTCATCTTCCCTAATATTTATTGCAATTAATCCTGATGTGCGTCTACTATCGTATTCAGATAAAGGCGTTCTCTTAATTATTCCCTGTTTTGTTAGGAATACTAAGTACTTATCTTCATCAAAACTTTCTATAGAAACTACCGCACTAACTTTTTCATCACTATCTAGCGAAAGCATATTTACTATTGCACTTCCCATAGCTGTCCTTGATGCCTCTGGAATTTGATAAGCCTTTAAGATATAAGAACGACCCTTGTTCGTGATAAACATTAAATTGTTATGAGTTGATGTATTTATAAGGTCTACAACATAGTCCTCATCTCTTGTAGAAAGACCTGTTATTCCCCTACCGCCTCTATTTTGTTTTACATATGTGTCAGACGGAACCCTCTTGATATATCCTTTATGGGTGAGCGTAATTGTAACATTTTCCTCGTCAATCAAGTCCTCAATATCTATTTCATCGTAATTTGCTTGTAGTTCTGTTCTTCTATCATCATAATACTTGTCTTTTAAAGCATTTAGATTAGATATTATCAAGGCTCTCAATTTTGTTTCATCACTCAAAAGTTCTTTTAATTCAGAAATAAGAGTTCTCAAATTAGAAAGTTCAGCATCTATTTTTTCTCTTTCCAAACCTTGCAATCTACGAAGTCTTAAATCACATATAGCCTTTGCTTGAATTTCAGTAAAATCAAAGGCATCCATTAATTTAATTTCTGCATCATCATAAGATGACCTAATTATTCTTATAACTTCATCTATGTTATCTATTGCTTTTATATATGCTTCTAATATATGGGCTCTTGCTTCTGCCTTTCTTAAATCAAACTGACATCTTCTAGTTTCTACATCTATTTGGTGTTTAATATAATGAGATAAAATATCCCTAAGCCCAAGTAGTTTTGGCTCTCCATCTACCAAGGCTATCATATTCATACTAACTGTAGATTGTAGGGATGACATCTTATAAAGTTGATTTAATAAAACATTTATATTAACATCTTTTCTACATTCTACAACTACCCTAATTCCCTTCATATTAGACTCGTCTCTTAGAGCAGTTATTCCGTCAATTTGTTTGTTTTTAACTAGGTTTGCTATACCTTCTAACATTCTAGCCTTGTTTACTTGGTATGGTATTTCTGTAAATACTATTCTCGTCTTTCCACCCTGCATTTCCTCTAAATGGTGTTTTGACCTTAGAATTACCCTACCTTTTCCAGTTTTATATGCTCTCCTATATCCTGAAGAGCCTAGCATAATAGCACCAGTTGGAAAGTCTGGGCCATTAATATGACTTATTAATTCATCATCATCAATTTCTTGATTTTCCATTAATGCAACTGTAGCACTTATGACTTCAGATAAGTTATGTGGTGGAATAGATGTAGCCATACCAACCGCTATACCCATTGAACCATTTACAAGTAAATTAGGAAATGCTGATGGGAGAACAGATGGCTCTTGCTCCTCTCCGTCAAAGTTAGGAACTAAGTCTACAGTTTCTTTTTCTATATTTCTTAAAAGTTCTGCAGTTAATTTTGCCATTTTTGCTTCTGTATAACGATAAGCAGCTGCACTATCTCCATCTATAGAACCAAAGTTACCCTGACCATCAACTAGGGGATAACGCATTGAAAATGGTTGGGCAAACCTAACCATAGCATTATATATAGAACTATCTCCATGTGGGTGGTATTTACCGATAACATCACCGACAATGGTAGCTGACTTTTTGTATTTAGAATTACTATAAAGCCCATTTTTATGCATAGAATAAACTATTCTTCTTTGAACAGGTTTTAATCCATCCCTAACGTCGGGTAATGCACGAGATACAATTACACTCATAGCATAGTCAATATAGGATTTTTTCATTTCCTTGTTTATATCTATTTTTTGTATCTTGTCTCTTTCTATTTCATTATTCAATTAAATCACCTCTATAGTCTATATATCTAAATTAACTGTATATTTAGCATTTTCTTCTATAAATTCACGTCTAGGTTCAACTCTTTCACCCATTAAAATATCAAACAAAATATCCGCTTCTGCAGCATCCTCTACATCAACCTGCAAAAGAATTCTATTTTCTGGGTTCATTGTAGTCTCCCATAACTGGGTATCATCCATTTCTCCAAGACCCTTATATCTTGAAATATCAACTTTTACATCTCCAAAACTTTGAACTTTTATTTCTTTCTCATCATCATCATAGGCATACTCAATCTTTTTACCCCTTGAAATCTTGTAAAGTGGTGGTTGAGCTATATATACGTGACCATTTTCTATAAGTGGTCTCATATATCTATATAAGAAAGTCAGTAAAAGCGTTCTAATATGCGAACCGTCGACGTCAGCATCCGTCATAAGAACAATCTTATGATACCTAAGTTTTTCAATATCAAATTCCTCGTCTATTCCACAACCAAATGCTGTTATCATAGAAATTATCTCTTTTGATGAAAATACCTTTGCTTGATTTGATTTTTCAACGTTTAGTATCTTTCCTCTAAGTGGTAAAACAGCTTGATACTTACTATCTCTAGCACTTTTAACTGTTCCACCAGCAGAGTCTCCCTCTACCAAGTATATTTCACATTTACTAGCATCTTGTTCTTGACAATCAAACAATTTACCAGGGAGACTAAGTCCGTCTAAAAGACCCTTTCTCCTAGTTAAATCCCTAGCCTTACGGGCTGCTTCCCTAGCTTTTTGAGCACGCATACATTTTTCTATAATTAATTTTGCGTCCTTTGGTGTTTCTTCTAAAAACATAGCAAAACACTCTTGAGATAAACTTTCTGATACACCTCTAACTTCTGAATTACCTAATTTTGTCTTTGTTTGCCCCTCAAATTGTGGGTCCTCAATTTTTACAGACAATATAGCGGTCAAACCCTCTCTAACATCAGCGCCCTGTAAATTTTCGTCCTTTTCTTTTAATATTCCATTTTTTCTAGCATAGTCATTTATAGTCCTTGTTAAAGCTGACCTCAAACCACTTAAATGTGTACCACCCTCTATTGTAGCAATATTATTTGCAAAACTTATAATATTTTCTTGATAGCTGTCGCTGTATTGAAATGCTATTTCAAACATTATACCGTCTTTTTCTGACTCATAATATCCAATATTTTCGTGAATGGCATTTTTATTTTTATTTAAATATTCGACATACTCTTTTATTCCACCTTCATAACAAAATTCTTCTTGTTTTTCCTTACCTTCACGCTCATCTTTTAATACTATTCTAAGCCCTTTATTTAGATAAGCTTGCTCACGAAGTCTGTTATGAAGTATTTCATATTCAAATTCAACCGTATCAAAAATTTCATCATCTGGTAAAAAATATGTCTTTGATCCTCTTTTTGTTGTCTCACCTATAATGTGTAAATCTTCAGTCTTTTTCCCCCTAGAAAAAGCAATTCTATGAATTTTACCATCACGCATAACTTCAACATTCATTTCCTTTGAAAGTGCGTTAACAACTGATGCACCTACTCCGTGAAGTCCTCCAGATACCTTGTAACTTCCACCATCAAATTTACCACCTGCATGTAGAATTGTATGTATAATTTCAACACCTGGTAAACCCATCTTAGGGTGTTTATCTACAGGCATTCCCCTTGCATCATCCTCTACCTCTATACCACCGTTTTCTTTAATCGTAACATTTATGTTTTTACAAAAACCGGAAATTGCTTCATCTATACTATTATCAACAATTTCATAAACTAAGTGGTGTAAACCCCTAGCAGATGTAGAACCAATATACATCCCCGGTCTTTTTCTAACTGCTTCTAAGCCCTCTAAAATTTGAATTTTATCAGCATTATAATTGTTTTTATTTGATTCTTGCAAGGATATCCTCCTTTAAAATACCATTATTAACTACAATATTCCTAAATTTATTTTTTTTATCCTTAAATATTTCTATATCTGTGGTTGTCATAAACGATTGAAAACCCATTATATAATCAAGTAAAAAAATTCTACGTTCCTCATCTAACTCACTGCTAACATCATCAAGCAAAACAATAGGAATAGTCCCTGTTATTTCCTTAATCATATCTATTTGAGACATTTTAATAGATAAGGCAGAAAGTTTTTTCTGACCTTGGGATGCAAATTTTTTTGCTTCCTTGCCGTTTATAAAGATTTCAAAATCATCCTTATGAGGTCCAATGGTAGTATATCCATATTTTAAATCTGTCTCAAAATTTTCCTCTAATAATTCTTTAAAACCACTCTTTATTTTACCATATTTTTCAATATTTTTCGAATAATTTTTACCATGAAATATACCTTTATAGCTTAAATCTAACTTTTCTTTTTTCCCACTTAATTCTTTATGTAATTTTGATGATACTAAGTTCATTTCTTCAAGATGTTTTTTTCTTTTATTTATTATTTTTTCAGCTAAATCAACGAGACTATCATCCCAAATTTTAATTAAATTTACATCACTTTGATTTGTTTTATATTGTTTAATTGCTGTATTTCTTTGATTTAAAACATTATGATAGTCGATTATATTTCTGAAATATGCAGGATAAATTTGTGATAATTCCCTATTTAAAAATCTTCTCCTATCACTTGGACTTCCCGAAATTAAAAATAAATCCTCTGGTGTAAAACAAGAAATCTTTAATTTTCCTATAAATTCAGACATTTTTCTTATAACTATGTCGTTTACTTTTATTTTCTTTTTTGAATTTTTATCTAAATATATTATTATGCTTTCTTCTCTACAATTTTTTGAATTAAAGTCATCTGATAAAAAATCAATTTTTAGATAGCAGTTATCAGCTCCATCTCTTATCAATTCTTTATCTTTTGCATTTCTAAAAGAACGAGAAAACGCACTGTAATAAATAGCTTCAATAAAGTTGCTTTTACCCTGTGCGTTTTTTCCGCTTATTATATGAGCACCTTCAGAAACATTTAAATTTAAACTTTTATAATTTCTAAAGTCTCGTAATTCTATATTTTTTATCTGCATTTTAGAATAACTAAATCTTCATAGGTAGTGCTAAATAGATATAATTATCTTCTTCGCTTGTTTTTAGTATAGCTGGTCTAATTCCAGAATTAAACTCCATAATTACTTCTTCACTATCTATGACTTTTAATACATCTATGATAAGTTTAGGATTAAATCCAATTTCTAAGTCTACACCCTCTAATTTTACTGGTATTTCTTCGTAAAAATTACCCATTTCAGAATTAATTAATACAGATAATTTATTGTCTTTTATATTAAAGATAACTGATTTTTCATCCTTCATCCTAACTAATAAATTAGCCCTATCAATTGCATCATATAACATTTTTCTATCCACAACTATCTTTGTTTTGTATTCTTTTGGAATAATTTTTTGATAATCTACGTATTCTTTATCAATTAGTTGAGTTGAAATAGTGCAATCATTTATAGAAAATTCAATATTTCTATCAGTCATTTTAATGTCTACCATTTCGCTATCTGAATTTTGTTGTAATATTTTTTGTAATTCGTTTGTAGCCCTAGATGGAATTAAATATTTTCTCTTTTCTCCATCTTGTAAATTATTTCTGATAATATTTTTCTTGTATGCTATTCTATAAAATTCACAAGAAACAATAGATAAACTATCTTTTTCAACTTCCATAAGCGTACTATTTAAGTGAATTGATTTTTCATCATTAGATGCAGCAAAAATAGTAAGTCTAATCATTTCTTTAAGCATTAATGCAGGAACAGAAAAACTTTCTGTCGCTTGCAACCTACTTATTCTTGGATATTCCTCTGCCTCATAGGTCAACAATTTTATCTTTGTTTCACCCTGTTTAATAGTTAAAAACTTACCTGTTTTTTCAAAATCAACAATCCCAGTTCTTAATTTACGTATAAATTCACTTAATAAAGATGCATTAACTAAAATTTTAGCAGGCTCTATTACTTCGCAATCAGCCTTTATTTCACATGCTAATTTATGGTCATGGGCAATAAATAAAATTTCTTTTTCTTTAGCTTCTATTAAGACATTACTAAGAATATCTTGTAAAGATTTTTGAGAAATACATCTTTGCACTATCGACATAATTCCATTAATTTTTTCTTGCTCTATTGAAAATTTCATTTTTCATCTCCCTTATATTATTTTATATATTATTATCATAGTAGTTATAGGGGCTGTGGATTTGTTGAAAAATCCATCTAAGCACTTATACTATTATATCACAAGCTATGGAAAAAAAGTTAATTTCTTTTAAAAAAATCATATTTTATTCACATATATATTTTTTTTACTTTTAAACAAAATTTTGTAATTTATCAATGTTAATAAGGTTGATAAATTAATTTTCTCCCTTTATTTCAAGTATTAAATTGTCTATAACCTTTTTAAAGTTTTCTTTATTATTTATTTCTTCTTCTATCTTATCGCATGCATGAATAACTGTCGAATGGTCTCTACCTCCAAAAGCATTTCCAATTTCTTTTAATGGTAATTCTGTCAATTGTCTACATATATATATTGCGACCTGTCTTGGGTATGCTATATTTTTAGAACGTTTTTTTGATTCTAATTCTTCTTTTGTAATTGAATAGTATCTACAAACAACATCCTTTATTAAATCAGGCCCAACTTCTTTTGGTGCATTTGAAGTAAAAATATTTTTTAGAGTTTCTGTCGCCATTTCTAAAGTGATAGGCTTATTAGTCAATTTTGATAAAGCACTTACCCTAGTTAAAGCTCCTTCAAATTCTCTAACATTACTCTTTATATTTGTAGCTATATAATTACAAATATCATCAGAAATTTCTATATTCATTGCTTCAGCTTTTTTCTTTAGTATTGCAACCCTAGTTTCATAATCTGGCGGTGCAATATCACAAATTAGCCCTGAAGAAAAACGACTTCTCAATCTATCCTCTAATTTACTAATTTCTGAAGGTGGTCTATCAGAAGCGATTATTATTTGTTTTCCTAATTGGTGTAGGTCGTTAAATGTATGAAAAAATTCTTCCTGTGTCTTTTCTCCTTTTGATATAAATTGTATATCATCAACTATTAAAACATCGCTAGTTCTATATTTATTTTTTACATTTTCCATTCTATTTGTTTTTATGGAAAGGACTACTTCATTTGTAAAGTTTTCAGAAGTTACGTAATTTATCTTACTAGATGGATTATCTTTGATAATTTTATGTGCAATAGCTTGAATAAGATGTGTTTTTCCAAGCCCAACTTGACCATATATAAATAGTGGATTATATGATTGACCAGGTGTATTTGCAACAGCTTCAGCAGCAGCATGAGCTAATTGATTGTTTGAACCAACAACAAATTTATCAAAGGTATATTTTGGATTTAAGTTATTTTCGTTTGAAAAATGATTTGAATTATCCTTATTTTTTGTTTTACTTCCAATTGCTTTTTTATAATCAAATTTTTCTTTTTCATCAATGATGAAATATTGACAATTTTCTCCGGCAACATCCTTGATTGCATCAGATAATTTACTTGAATGATGTGTACTTATTATACTTTTATTATATTCACTTGGAACTTCTAATACAAAAACATTATCAACAAATTCAATAAATTTTATATTATTGAACCATGTTTTAAAAGTTGCTTCATTTACTTTATTTTGTAGATTTCCAAGTATGTCATCCCATACTCTTTCATAATTTAACAATTAAGCCTCCTATTTTTAGTCTTTTTTAATAGAAATAATGATATAAATAGTATTTTATATAATTATTAACAATTTATAAACAGTTATATGTGGATAACTTTTTATATTTTTATAAATTATCCACAAAATTTGTAATTTTGATTGTACCAAAACTTAAAACTTAATACAATAAGAAATTTAAAAAAATCAAAAAAAATTTTTATGTATTAATGTAAGTCTGTTTTAACATTGTATTAGCAAGATCTTTCGACTTCGCCTACGGCTACGCTCAAGATGACGGTACTTTGTTATTGTAAAAGTACAAATGAACGTAATGGAGATAATTTACTATACAAAGCAATCAAAAAGAATAATAAGTGCTTTAATTCGAGGTAGTTAACCGTAGTGGAGACGAGCAATGCTCGTCGTGAACGCTGCCGAGAATAAAGTACTTATTATTACTTTGATTGCGTAATGTGTAGTATATTGTTTACATATAAAAAAAATAAAGTCTAGTATTTTTTTTATAAACAATGTAGAATATACAAATAGGGGGTAAAAAAAATGGGAAATGTAATTGCTATTTTTAATCAAAAAGGCGGAGTAGGTAAAACTACTACTAATATTAATTTAAGTGCAGCTCTTGCTGCTTATGGGAAAAAAGTTTTAACTATAGATTGTGACCCACAAGGAAATACAACAAGTGGACTTGGTATAAATAAAGACGTAGTAGTATTTAGTTTTTATGATGTGTTGATGTCTGATATAGACCCACATGAGGCTATTATAAAGACTGAATACAAAAATTTAGATATAATACCCTCTAATGTTCAATTATCTGGTGCAGAAATAGAAATGGTAAGTGAGGAAAATAGAGAATATACATTAAAAAATATAATTAAAGATTTAAGTAAAGAATATGATTATATTTTAATGGATAGTCCACCATCATTAGGTTTAATTACAATAAATGTACTCGTTGCAGCAGACAGTATACTAATACCTATACAGTGTGAATATTATGCTTTAGAGGGTGTTAGTCAATTAATTAATACATACAAACTAATTAGAAAAAATTTAAATCCAGAATTAAGAATTCATGGTGTACTTTTAACAATGTATGATAAAAGAAATAAATTAAATCATCAGGTTGTTTTAGAAATTCAAAAATACTTTAGAGAAAAAGTATATAATACAGTAATACCTAGAAATGTAAGGTTGGCAGAGGCTCCAAGCTATGGTATACCTATTATTTATTTTGATCAAAATTCTAAAGGTTCATTAAGTTATTTGAATTTAGCTAAGGAGATATTAAAGAATGAAAAATAAAAAAAATCGTGGTTTGGGTAGGGGATTATCTTCTTTAATACCAGATGATATTGAAAAAGAAATAATTTTTGATGATAAAAAAGAAAATAGAGTTAATGAAATAGAAGTCGATAAAATAAAGGCAAATGCTCTACAACCAAGAAGAAATTTTAATAATGAGGATTTAGAAAATCTATCTATTAGTATTAAAAGAAATGGAGTAATTCAACCAATTGTACTAAGAAAAATTGATGATTATTATGAGATAATAGCTGGTGAAAGAAGATGGCGTGCTAGTATCATGGCAAAGCTAAAAACAATTCCAGCTATAGTAATGGATTTGGATGAGGAACAGAGATACGAGGTTTCTCTTATTGAAAACTTACAGAGAACAGACTTAAATCCAATAGAAGAAGCTATGGCATATAAGACCTTGGTTGAAAAATATAATTTTACACAGGAAAAAGTAGCTGAAATAGTTGGTAAAAGTAGAAGTAATGTTACAAATACTATGCGCTTATTAAAATTATCAAAATCAGTACAAGATGATTTAGTGGAAAATAAAATAACAGTTGGTCATGCAAAAATGCTTGTTACACTAAGTGATAAGAAACAAAAAGAAATGTCTGAAAAAATTCAGAATTCTAATATAAACGTAAGAGAGTTAGAAAATTTATTAAAACCTAAACAAAATAAAGAAAACAAGGCAAAGAAAATAAATGAAAGTAAATATGATGATGTAATAGATGAATTAAGTGAAAAATTTGGAACAAAGGTAGAAATTGTTTCTAAAAAAGAAAAGGGAAAAATAGTTTTCGAATTCTATAATCAAGAAGATTTTAATAGAATTTATAAATTAATGAAAAAATAGATTTTATAGTTTCACGTGAAACATTAGGAGTAATAAAGGTTTATGGAGTTAGTAGTTGTAGTTTATGACGGGATAGATGTATGGGAGTTGGCATTTATCTATGAGTTATTTAGAGAAATTGATGATTTAAAAATTAGAATAGTTACAAATAACGATAATTCAGAAATTTTGTGTAAGGATAAAACTCTTGTTCTTGGTGGATTTGATAATATATATAATGTAGAAAAATGTGATTTATTATTTATCTGTCAGGGTGAGTCAAGAATAGAAAAAATGAAATCTGATATCGATTTCACAAATAAAATATTAGAACTTTCTAGGACTGCAAAAAAAGTTGTTGCTGTTGGTGGAAGTTCAATTTTCTTATTGGAAGATTTAAAAGGTTCTAATAAAATTATAAGTTCACATCCAATGTATTCAAAAATTATAAAAAAATCAAAGTTATCTTATGCTCCAGAACTTTGTTTAAATAATGGAAATATAATTAGTACATCTGCTAGATGTGGTTTAGTAGAGGCAATTACATTGTGTATTATAGAGTTTTATTCAGAAAATTTGGCAGAAAATATATTATCTAAATATGGTATAAGTGATTTTAAAATGCCAGATGTAAATGAAAATTTCAAGGAAAGAAATAAAAATCTAAAAAAATTACACAAACAAACATTAGCCAAAAAAATTAAAAAAGAAGAAATGCAAATTATGGTGGATTTGGTTAAGGATAGTTGTGCATATTATGTTCATGACGATATGAATATACTTAGTTTTGCTATTGCTTATTCTATACTATCAAACAATCATAGAAATGCAAATTTTATAGTTGCAGATAAAAAAGACAATGTATATGTAGAGGGTAAAGGTTTTTATATAAAAGCCAACCATCTGAGTCACCAAATAAAAAGGGTAAATACAATAGTTATAGCTGGCGGAAAAGTAGTAGATAAAATGATTTCTGAGGGTTTTCTAAAACATTGGATATCAGAGATTGTACCTAGGTCAAGTCGTGTTATAGCATTAGATAATTCGGATAGATTACTTGGCGTTGCTGGAGTTTTGGTAGATTATGACCCTATTATAGAAGGAAATATGCAGGATGGGAAATACGTATTTACTAAAAATTCAGGAGAAATTTTATCATATATAAAAAATAATATAGCTGAACTAACAGATACAAAACTTTCTGATTTGTTGA
>PDWI01019858.1_pt1 | contig 12661 bp, 13 predicted proteins | sample 1430891 | NCBI WGS metagenome assembly PDWI01 (sample SAMN01162508, study PRJNA174530) | Oral metagenome, whole genome shotgun sequencing project. | biome: Marine environment; feature: Marine mammal; material: Swab sample of the gingival sulcus; isolation source: swab sample of gingival sulcus... | reverse complement strand
CATGTGCTCCACGCCCGCCAGACCGCCCCGCAACTGCGCGGCTGGCTCGAAGAGATCGACGACGCCACGCTCACCCCGGTTGGCCGCGCCAACATGCGCCACATCCGTCGCCGCACCGCGCGCGCCGTGAAGCTGCCCGCCGCGCTGGCCGGGGAGCTGGCGCGGGTGACCTCCGCGGCACAGGGGCAATGGGCCGAAGCCCGTGCCAACGACGATTTCGCCGCCTTCCGGCCCGCGCTGGAGCGCATTGTCGCGCTGAAACGCGAGGAAGCCAGCGCGTTGGCCGACGGGGGCGACCCCTACGATGCGCTCTTGGACGACTACGAGCCGGGTGCTTCCGGCGCGAAGCTGCAAGCGATGTTCGACGCGTTGCGGCCCCGGCTTGTCGCCCTGCGCGACAAGGTGCTCGGCGCCGACACCCCACCGCCGCTCACAGGCACGTTCGACGAATCCGCGCAGATGGCCCTCTCGCGTGAACTGGCCAGAACCTTCGGCTACGACTTCAAACGCGGACGCATCGACAAGGCGGTCCACCCGTTTTCCTCCGGCTCAGGCCTCGACGTGCGCATCACCACCCGCACCAGTGCCGACGACCCGTTCAACGCGGTCTTCTCGACGATCCACGAGACCGGCCACGCCTGTTACGAGCAAAGCATCGACCGCACCTACCGGCTGTCACCGCTGGGGCGCGGCGTGTCGATGGGGGTCCACGAAAGCCAGAGCCGGATCTACGAGAACCAGTTGGGTCGCTCGCGCGCCTTCAGCACATGGCTGTTTGGCCGCTTCCGCGAGAGATTCAGCGATGTCTCGGCAAAAGACGCCGACGCTTTCTACGCTGCGGTGAACCGCGTGACGCCGGGCTACATCCGCACCGAGGCCGACGAGGTGCAATACAACCTCCACGTCCTGCTGCGCTTCGACCTCGAACGCGCGCTGATCTCCGGCGAGCTGGCCGTGGCCGACCTCGAAGAGGCCTGGAACAGCCGTTTCGAAGCCGATTTCGGTGTGGCGGTGGACAAGGCATCGAATGGCTGCCTGCAAGACGTGCACTGGTCAGCCGGTCTGTTCGGCTACTTCCCGACCTACTCGCTGGGCAATGTCTACGCCGGCTGCCTGTTCGACGCGTTGCGCCGCGACGTGCCGGAACTGGACGCGCAGCTTGTCAAGGGCGACACCTCCGAGGCAACCGGCTGGCTGGCCCGCCACCTGCAACGCTTTGGCGGCCTCTATACACCGGAAGACCTCGTCACCCGCGCCTGCGGCACGGCCCCGACCGAAGCCCCGTTGCTCGACTATCTGGAAGAAAAATACACCGCGCTCTACCGCCTTTGAGGCCTTTCGCCGCCTTCGGCGTCGATCCACGCCTCGCTTCGCTCGGCGATGTGCTTCAGCTTGGCGAAAATACTCCGGGGGGTCACAGGGGGGCAGCGCCCCCCTCATAAATGATAGTGGGCGCGTCAGCGCACAACTTGCCAGCGCCCTGCGTGTTGAGAGCGCTGCGTTTGAGTATTTTTGCCAAGATGAAAGGGGTAGGAGTGTTTTAGCCCAAACCCTTTCCCTTGCGGTAACGTGCGAGCAGTTCGTAGGCGCGTTTCTCGGCGCGGCGCACGCGAACGGCGGTCATGTAGGCCTCTTCCAGCGTGGTCGAGGAAGTGCCAACCACCTTCTTGATCTCTTCCACGAGATCCGGGTCGTTCGCGGCTTCCGAAAGCTCCAGCACGGCCGAGGCCAGCTCGTCGGCAACGCGTTCCTGCAAGTCCATGTCTCGGCTCCTCAGCGGGTGGTTTCGGTCAGGCGGCGGCGCACATAGGCGTCGACCGAGCCGATCAGCGTGTCCATGTGTTCGTTCTCGAAGAAATGGCCCGCGCCCGGCACTTCCGTGTGGGTGATGGTGATGCCCTTCTGGTCGTGCAGCTTGTCGACGAGCGCATGAGTGTCGACCGGCGGGGCGACGCGGTCGTTCGTGCCGTTGATGATCAGGCCCGACGAGGGGCAGGGGGCGAGGAAGGAGAAGTCATACATGTTGGCGGGCGGGGAGACCGACACGAAGCCGGTGATCTCGGGACGGCGCATGAGCAGTTGCATCCCGATCCAGGCGCCGAAGGAGAAGCCCGCGACCCAGCAATGCTTGGCGTTCTGGTTCATCGACTGGAGGTAGTCCAGCGCCGAAGCGGCGTCGGACAGTTCGCCCACGCCCTGGTCGTATTCGCCCTGGCTGCGCCCGACCCCGCGGAAATTGAACCGCAGCACGTTGAAGCCCATCGTGTGGAAGGCGTAGTGGAGGTTGTAGACCACCTTGTTGTTCATCGTGCCACCGAACTGCGGATGCGGGTGCAGGATGATGGCGATCGGCGCGTCCTTCGTGCGCTGTGCGTGGTAGCGGCCTTCCAGGCGCCCCTCGGGGCCGGGGAAAATCACTTCAGGCATATGTCTCGCTCTCCCAAAGGCCCGGGTTTCTTGACGAAAACACCCGGGCGGAATATCTCACGTAGCACACCGTGACAGGCGGCGCGCGGCGTCCACGATGACATATGGGCGCTGGCGTCGCGCGTCAATGATTTGAGGGGTTTGCACATGAAGCTTTCGACGAAGGGCCGCTACGCCACCGTGGCGCTGGCCGACCTTGCGATGCAGGAAGAGGGGGCGTTGCTCTCGCTGACCGATTTGTCGAAGCGGCAGAACATCTCGCTGCCCTACCTCGAACAGCTTTTCGTGAAGCTGCGCCGGGCGGGGCTTGTCGAGAGCGTGCGCGGCCCCGGCGGGGGCTACCGGCTGGCAAAGCCCTGCGCCGAGATTCGCATTGTCGACATCCTCACCGCAGTGGACGAGACGGTCAGCGCGATGCACAAGGGGGCGGGTGCCTCGGGGGCGGTTTCCGGCTCGCGGGCGCAGTCGATGACCAATCGTCTGTGGCAGAGTTTTTCCGCGCATGTCTATGTTTTTCTTCATCAAACCCGGCTTTCAGACGTGGTGAAGAACGAGTTGGCGCCGTGTCAGGCGGTGCCGATGCTGATGCATGTCATCGACGAGGATCACCCCGATGACCCGGCACAGGCCGGGGAAGACGCCTGATGGCGGCCCGTGGCCCGCGCGCCTATCTCGACTGGAACGCCACCACGCCGCTGCGCCCCGAGGCCCGCGCGGCGATGGTCGCGGCGATGGATGTGGCGGGCAATCCGTCGAGCGTCCACGCCGAGGGGCGCGCCGCGAAGGCGCTGGTGGAGAAGGCGCGGCGGCAGGTCTCCGCGGCGATCGGCGCCGAGGGGGCCGACATCGTTTTCACCGCGGGCGCGACGGAATCGGCCGCGCTGGCGCTGGCGGGGCGGGGCATCGCCTGTGCCGGTGTCGAGCACGAGGCGGTTTGTGCGTGGTGCGACGTGTCGCTGCCGGTGGATGCGCAGGGGCGCGTGACGGTCGCGGCGCCCGAGGCCAGCGCGCTCCAGCTTGCCAACAGCGAGACCGGCGTGATCCAGGCCCTGCCCGAGGGGCTGTCCGTCACCGACGCCACGCAGGGTTTCGGCAAAATTCCCTTTGCTTTCAACTGGTCCGGCGCCGACATGGCGCTGGTCGCCGCACACAAGCTGGGTGGCCCGAAGGGGGTCGGCGCGCTGATTCTGAAACGCGGCACCGATGTTTCCGCCCGCCTTCTGGGCGGTGGACAGGAGATGGGCCGGCGCGCGGGCACCGAGAATCTCGTCGGAATCGCCGGTTTCGGCGCGGCGGCGGAGGCGGCGGCGCGCGATCTCGACGCGGGCGCATGGGAAAAGGTGTCGCGCCTTAGAGACATTCTAGAAAAGGCCATTGCCGAATCCGCAAAAGACACTATTTTTGTCGGGAAAGACGCGAACAGGCTCCCCAACACATCCTGCTTCATCACGCCGGGGTGGAAGGGGGCGAATCAGGTGATGGTGATGGACCTTGCGGGGTTTGCCATATCGGCAGGCTCCGCTTGTTCGTCGGGAAAGGTCAAGGCGAGCCGCACGCTGGCGGCGATGGGCTTCGACGACGAAGACGCCGCTTGCGCGGTCAGGGTCTCGCTGGGCCTGGAGACAACCGAAGACGAGGTCTTGCGCTTTGCACAAGCGTGGACCGCAGAGTATGAAAAATCCCGCGCCCGTGGGCGTCGGTGAGAGGGAAGAGAGCGACATGGCCGACAAGGATGACGTGATCGTCAAGGAAGGCGTCGAGGAAGATACCGTCGAGGCGGTGCGCTCGCTGGGCGAGAAATACAAATACGGCTGGGAAACCGAGATCGAGGAGGAGCGCGCGCCGAAGGGGCTGAACGAAGACATCGTGCGGCTGATCTCGGAGAAGAACGGCGAGCCGGAGTGGATGCTGGAGTTGCGGCTTGAGGCCTTCGCGCGCTGGCTGAAGATGGTGGAGCCGACATGGTCGATGCTCGATTACCCCGAGATCGACTTCCAGGACCAGTATTACTACGCCCGCCCCAAGAGCATGATGGAGAAGCCGAAGTCGCTCGACGAGGTGGACCCGAAACTGCTCGCCACTTACGAAAAGCTCGGTATCCCGTTGAAGGAACAGGAGATTCTGGCGGGGGTCGAAGGGGCAGGGCAGGTGCCGCAGGAGGGCCGGAAGGTCGCCGTCGACGCGGTGTTCGACTCGGTCTCGGTGGGCACCACCTTCCAGAAGGAGCTTGCGCAAGCGGGCGTCATCTTCTGCTCCATCTCGGAGGCGATCCGCGAACACCCCGAGCTTGTGAAGAAATACCTCTTCTCCGTGGTCCCGCAATCCGACAATTTCTACGCCACCCTCAACGCGGCGGTCTTCTCCGACGGCAGCTTCGTCTACATCCCCGAGGGGGTGCGCTGCCCGATGGAACTGTCGACCTATTTCCGCATCAACGCCGAGAACACCGGCCAGTTCGAGCGCACCCTGATCATCGCCGACAAGGGGGCTTACGTCTCCTACCTTGAGGGCTGCACCGCGCCCCAGCGCGACGAGGCGCAGCTTCACGCGGCGGTGGTCGAGATCATCATCGAGGAAGACGCGGAGGTGAAATATTCCACCGTGCAGAACTGGTTCCCCGGCGACGAGAACGGCAAGGGCGGCATCTACAACTTCGTCACCAAGCGCGCCGATTGCCGCGGCGACCGCGCGAAGGTGAGCTGGACGCAGGTCGAGACCGGCTCGGCGCTGACGTGGAAATATCCCTCCTGCGTGTTGCGCGGCAACGACAGCCAAGGCGAGTTCTACTCCATCGCCATCACCAACAACTACCAGCAGGCCGACACCGGCACCAAGATGATCCACCTCGGCAAGAACACGAAGTCGCGGATCGTGTCGAAAGGCATCAGCGCGGGCAAGTCGCAAAGCATCTACCGCGGGCTGGTCCACCCAGTGCGATTCCCTGCTGATCGGCGAGAAATGCGGGGCGCACACCGTCCCCTACATCGAGATCAAGAACAATTCCTCCCGCGTCGAACACGAGGCGACCACCTCGCGGGTGGACGAGGAACAGATGTTCTACTGCCGCCAGCGCGGCATGGACGAGGAAGAGGCGGTGGCGCTGATCGTCAACGGCTTCGCCAAGGAAGTGTTGCAGGCGCTGCCGATGGAATTTGCCATCGAGGCCCAGCAACTCGTGGCGATCTCGCTGGAAGGGTCGGTGGGATAAAGATGCGTCGCGCCGATACAGATAACCAGGCAGCCGTATTTCTTCATGGTGCCGGGGAGGGCGCGCGCCTTGTTGACCTGAATTGGATTCTGCGCTGCAGTGCCGTTCCGGTCGTCGTGATGAGGGTGGTGGCGACCATTGCCGGCATCACCTGGTGTCCGTTTGGCAAATGTGAAAAGCGCTGGGGTATTGGCAAACACGACCATCGCGCGTGCCGAAGTTTTCCGGGCGGGCGGCCTGTGCCCCTGACGGCTGTGTGAAAGGTTGTGCAGATGACACCACCTGTTCATAGAATACTGAAACGCCTGCGCCAGGGACGACCGGTTCAGAGCGTGGGCCTCAATCTGGTGCATGCCAGGATCATGGGAAAGCCTGTGATCTTTTGCGTGAATATGGAGCATGATCCGATTCAGCGAAATCATCGCCGCGGCAAGTTTTACGAGAAAAAAGAGCTGAAACAACTGGCCGCGCTTTTTCCCAAGGGTGGGGTGTTCGTGGATATTGGCGCAAATGTTGGCAATCACAGCCTGTTTGTGGCGCATTATTTGCAACCTTCAAAGGTGATCCCGTTCGAACCCAACCCGCGCGCCTATGATCTGTTGATCCAGAATGTGCTGGTGAATGGATTTGCCGAATTGTTTGATCTGTCGCATCTGGGGGTTGGGCTGGCCGATAAGCATTCTGGCGGGTTCGCCATGCAGGAAAGAGAGCGGAATCTGGGCGGGGCCAAAATGTTGGCCGACCAGGGCGATCTTGAGGTGTTCCCCGCCGATGATCTGCTGGGGCAGACCGACCCGGACATGATCAAGATTGATGTCGAAGGCATGGAAATGTCCGTTTTGAAGGGGCTTTCCAAAGTTCTCGCCCGCAGCAAACCAATCATGCTGATCGAGGTGGATGATGAAAACGAAGCCGAATTCATGAAATGGGTTCAGGCGCATGATTATGAAATTGTGCAAACAACCCAGCGTTACAGGACAAACAAGAACCACCTGCTGGTTGCACAGCCATTGGCCGGCAAGGTCAGGGAAAGACTCAAGAGATGAAAAGATGCTGAAAATCAAGAACCTGAAAGTCAAACTTGAAGAAGAGGATAAGCAGATCCTCAAGGGTGTGGACCTCGAAGTGCCCGCGGGCTCCGTCCATGCGATCATGGGGCCGAACGGCTCGGGCAAGTCGACGCTCTCCTATGTTTTGTCGGGGCGCGACGGCTATGAGGTCACCGGCGGCGGGGCCACGCTCGACGGTGCCGACCTGCTCGACATGGAGCCGGAAGAGCGCGCCGCGGCGGGGCTGTTCCTTGCCTTCCAATACCCCGTCGAGATCCCCGGCGTGAGCAACATGGTCTTCCTGCGCACCGCCGTGAACGCACAGCGCAAGGAACGCGGCGAGGAGGAGTTGAGCGCGGCCGACTTCCTGAAGCTGATCCGCGCCAAGGCCAAGACGCTGAAGATCGACGCCGACATGCTCAAGCGTCCGGTCAATGTGGGCTTCTCGGGCGGCGAGAAAAAGCGCAATGAAATCCTCCAGATGGCAATGCTGGAGCCGAAGATGTGCATCCTCGACGAGACCGATTCCGGCCTCGATGTCGACGCGATGAAGCTGGTGGCCGAGGGCGTGAACGCGCTGCGCGACGCGGGCCGCTCCTTCCTCGTCATCACCCATTACCAACGCCTGCTCGACCACATCGCCCCCGATGTCGTCCACATCATGGCCGATGGGCGGATCGTGAAATCCGGCGGGCCAGACCTGGCGCTCGAAGTCGAACACAACGGCTACCACGACATCCTTGCGGAGATCGCATGATGCTGCCCAACCCTGCCAAAGACCCGCTGCAAGCGCGCCTCGCCGGGCTTTCGCGCCCCGAAGGCGGCGCATGGGCCACGACGGCGCGCAAGGATGCGCTGGCGCGGCTTACCGCGATGGGCCTGCCCCGGCCGCGCGACGAATACTGGCGCTACACCCGCCCCGCGACGCTGATCTCCCCCGAGCCGGAGGCCGCCAGCGTCTTCGTGTCGGACGAGGCCACGGTGTTCTCGGAGGTCGACCGGCTGCACATCGTGTTCCGCGATGGCGTCTTCGACCCGGAACTGTCCGACCCGCTGGAGGGCGAGGGGATCGAGATCGAGCGTCTCGCCGAAGCCGCGCAGGCCGACATCCACTGGGCCGCGAGCCTCTACGGTACCCTCGAAGCCCGTGCGCAAGACCCGGTCCCGCGTCCGCTCGCCACGCTGAACTCCGCTTTCGCCAGCGACGGCGTGGTGATCCGCGTCACCGGCAAGGCGAAGCGCCCGGTGAACCTGCATTACCTCCACGAGAACGACCGCTCCGACGCGATGCTGCATCACGTCATCCGGCTTGAGCCGGGCGCCGATCTGACCGTGCTGGAAAACGGCCCCGCCGCGGCGCGGTTCAACACCGTGATGGAGGTGGACGTGGGCGACGGTGCCGCGTTCCACCATGTCCGCACCCAGGGGCGCGACCACGAGCGCCGCACGGTGACGCATCTCTTCGCCCGTCTCGGCGCGGAAAGCACCTTCAAGAGCTTCACCATGTCGGTCAACGGCGTGCTGACCCGCAACGAGGCCTTCATCGAGCTGCTGGGCGACGACGCGGTGGCGCATATCGCCGGTGCGGCGATGGGCGATGGCCGCAACGACCCCTTCCACCACGACGACACCGTCTTCATCGTGCATGACGCGCTGCGCTGCGAGAGCCGGCAGGTGTTCAAGAAGGTGTTGCGCAACGGTGCGGTGGGCGCGTTCCAGGGCAAGATCCTTGTCCAGCCCGGCGCGCAGAAGACGGATGGCTACCAGAAGTCGCAATCGCTGCTGCTGGACGGCGACAGCACCTTCTTCGCCAAGCCCGAGCTGGAGATCTACGCCGACGACGTGGCCTGTTCGCATGGGTCCACCTCCGGCGCGATCGACGAGGAAGCGATGTTCTACCTGCGCTCGCGCGGGGTGCCGGAATTCCTGGCGACGGATCTGCTCGTGCTTGCCTTCCTCGCCGACGCCATTGCCGAGATCGAGGACGAGGACATCGCCGCCGACATCACCAGCCGCCTCGACGCATGGCTGCAACGCCGGAGACGCTGAACGTGGGGGTCGCCAGCGACATCGCGCGCGCCTACATCGCGCCCCGCGCCGTGTTTCGCGCGCGTCTCGGCAACGAGGCCCGCGAAGACCGGGCGCTGGGAGTGTTGGTGGTCGCCTGCGTGCTGATCTTCGTGGCGCAATGGCCGCGGCTGCAACGCGTGGCCATCGAGACGGAAGGCGACTTCCAGATGCTCGTGGGCGGCGCGCTGTTCGGCTGGCTGTTCCTGATGCCGCTGGTGTCTTACACGCTCGGCTGGCTCACGCACCTCCTTGCGAGGCTCGTCGGCGGGCGCGGCAGCGGCTATGCGGCGCGGTTCGCGCTGTTCTGGGCGCTGCTCGTGGCCAGCCCGCTGTGGCTGCTCTGGGGGCTTGTCGCCGGGCTGATCGGGCCGGGGCTGCAACTCAACATCCTCGGCATCGTCGCCCTTGCCGCCTTCGTGATACACTGGGCGCTCAACCTGTGGGTCGCGGAGCGGACATGAGATTCGAATGGGGATACCTCTTCGGCATGGCGCTGCAAACGGTGCCGGAGCCGCGCAAGGTCGCGCGCGATGTCTTCGCCGTGCAACTGCCCCGCACCGCGCTGTGGCAGATGCTGGCCTTGATGCTGGTCTGCATGACCTTCCTCGGCGTGATCCGCTCGATCCTGTTCCCGGTGGACCCGGAATTCGCCGACGCCCTGCTGGCGAAGCCGCTCGTCGTGGGCGCGGTGCAGGCGGCGGCCTCGGTCATCACCGTCTTCCTGATCTACTACATCGGCCGCATGACCGGTGGCACCGGCAGCTTCCCGCAAGCGATCAAGACCGTCGTCTGGATGCAGTTCGTGCTGCTGATCCTTGAGCTTGGCTCCGTGTTCTTCCTCGTCATCGCGCCCGGCTTCGCGCTGCTCACCGGGCTGTTCGCCGTTTTCATGTCGTTCTGGATTCTGAGCCATTTCATCGCCGAAATGCACGGCTTCGCCTCGCCGCTTTCGGTGTTTTTCGGGATCGTCATGACGGCGATCTCGCTTTCCGTGCTGCTGTCGATGCTGCTCGCGCTGCTGGGTCTGGGCGGCACGCTGGAACCTGTTGGGGTGTAACATGTATGACGTCGAAACGATCCGCGCCGACTTCCCGGTGCTGGCGCGCGAGGTCCACGGACGCCCGCTGGTCTACCTCGACAACGGCGCCTCGGCGCAGAAGCCGCAGGTGGTGATCGACACGGTGAGCCGGGTCTATTCGCAGGAATATGCCAATGTTCACAGGGGGTTGCACGCGCTTTCCAACCTGACGACCGAGAACTACGAGCGCGTGCGCGGGATCGTGGCGCGCTTCCTCAATGCCGGGTCGGAAGACGAGATCATCCTCAATTCCGGCACCACCGAGGGGATCAACATGGTCGCCTACGGCTGGGCCGCGCCGCGCATGGAGGCGGGCGACGAGATCGTGCTGTCGGTCGCCGAACACCACGCCAACATCGTGCCGTGGCACTTTCTGCGCGAGCGGCAAGGGGTCCGGCTGGTGTGGGTCGAGACGGAAGCCGACGGCGCGCTGGACCCGGAGAAGGTTCTGGCCGCGATCACCCCGCGCACGAAGCTGGTGGCGGTGACGCAATGCTCCAACGTGATGGGCACGATGGTCGACGTGAAACGCATCTGCGCGGGGGCGCGCGAGCGGGGCGTCGCGGTGCTGGTGGACGGCTCGCAGGGCGCCGTGCATGCGCCGGTCGACGTGCAGGACATCGGCTGCGACTTCTACCCGGTGACGGGTCACAAGCTCTACGGCCCCACCGGCTCCGGCGCGATTTTTGTCAAGGCCGCGCGGCAGGCCGAGATGCGCCCCTTCCTCGGCGGTGGCGACATGATCCGCGAGGTCACCCGTGAGGGGGTCGTCTACGCCGACCCGCCGATGAAGTTCGAAGCGGGCACCCCGGGGATCGTGCAGACCATCGGCTTCGGCGCGGCGCTGGAATATCTCATGGGGTTGGGCATGGAGAATGTCGCGGCCCACGAGGCGACGCTGCTGGCCTATGCGCGCGACCGCTTCCGCGACCTCAACTGGCTGCACATCCAGGGCGATGCTCCGGGCAAGGCGGCGATCTTCTCGATGACGATCGAGGGTGCGGGCCACGCTCATGACATCTCGACCATCCTCGACCAGAAGGGCATCGCGGTGCGCGCGGGCCACCATTGCGCCCACCCGCTGATGGAACACCTCGGGGTGAGCGCCACGGCGCGGGCCTCGTTCGGCCTATACAACACGCTGGACGAGGTGGACAAGCTGGTCGAAGGGCTGGAACTGGCCCACAGGCTTCTGGGCTAGGCAGGCGTCGCCGCACGGCGACGCATTACGCGAGCGCGCGCTCGCGTTTCCCGGCTCACTGGTCGGCTTCGATCAATCCGAGGCCGCGCAGGTAGACGCCAATACCGCTTTCCAACAGGTCTTCCGGCGGGAAGGGCGATTTCGTGCCCGGCGCGCCGCGTCCGAACAGTTCCACCACCCCATGCGCCAGCGCCCAGATATGCGCCGAGACCATCCGCGCGGGCGGGCGTTTCTCCACCGGAACCCCGGCGCCCGCCATGACCTCGACGGCGGCCTTTTCCATCACGCCAAGGGCGCGGTTGGCGACGATGGCGAGGTCGGGATCGCGGTTGATCGAGATGCCGCTCTCGAACATCGCCACATAATGCCCCGGAAACTTGCGCGCGAAGGCGAGGTAGGCGCGGCCCGTCGCCTCCAGCGAGGCCAGCGCGGAGGGCTGGCCCGTGGCATAGGCGTGGTCCATCAGATCGGCGAAAACCTCGAACCCCTGCCGCGCGGCTTCGGCGATCAGGTCATCGCGCCCCGCGAAGTGCCGGTAGACCGCCGCCGGGGTCACCCCCGCTGCCTTTGCTGCCTCGGAGAGGGTGAAGCCCGTCGGGCCTTTCTCCTCGATCAGCTTGAGGGCGGCATCGACCAGCGCCTGACGGAGATTGCCGTGGTGATAGCCGCGTTTAGCCATTCCACTGGTCCGGGGAGATGACGATTTTCGGGTCGATTTCCCCAACATTTTCAGCATCTTTTCCGGCGTAGTTCACACCGGAGATTACGCAGCGGATGGCGTTGAGCCGGGCGCGATACTTGTCGTCGGCGCGGATCACGTTCCACGCTCAGTTTCCACTGCTTGAGCGGGTTTTCCTCGCGGGCGAGGAAACGGCGGAGCTGTTCGGCGCGGCCGACATTGAGCCAGAGCTTGACGAGGTGGATGCCGTCGCGCACCAGCATGTCTTCGAATTTTGGCACCTGTTGGAAAAAGCGCGCGCGCTCCTCGTCGGTGCAGAAGCCGAACACCTTCTCCACAACGCCGCGGTTATACCACGAGCGGTCGAACAGCACGATCTCGCCGGCGGTCGGCAAATGACGCAGGTAGCGCTGGAAATACCACTCGCCGGCCTCGCGGTCGGTCGGTTTGGGCAGCGCCACGACGCGGGCGCTGCGCGGCGAGAGGTGTTGGTGGAAGCGCTTGATCGTGCCGCCCTTGCCGGCGGCGTCCCGCCCCTCGAAAACGACGACGATCCGCTTGCCCGTTGCCTTCACATCCGCCTGCAGCTTGACCAACTCGCGCTGGAGCGCCGCCATCTCCGACTCGTACGCCTCTTTCGGCATCCGGCGGGGATAGGGGTAGCTCGGGTCGAGCATGTCCTTCTTGCCGCTGTTGGCAATGGCCGCACGGATGTCGGCGGGGGCCTCTTCGGCGTAGAAGGTTGAAATCGCGCCGTTGAAGGGTTTGATCATGGCCGTCTCCTGCCCGTTTTGGGCAATGTAACTCTATTTCACATCGGCACGCAATGCGGCGCGGTCGATGGCGGCGGCGACGAAGGGACGGGAGACGTGGTGCGGCATGTGGCCGATGCCGGGCAGGGAGGTCAGGACCGCGTTGCGGTTCTCGTCGGCGAGGCGGACGGAGTGGA
>PDWI01007947.1_pt1 | contig 12661 bp, 7 predicted proteins | sample 1430891 | NCBI WGS metagenome assembly PDWI01 (sample SAMN01162508, study PRJNA174530) | Oral metagenome, whole genome shotgun sequencing project. | biome: Marine environment; feature: Marine mammal; material: Swab sample of the gingival sulcus; isolation source: swab sample of gingival sulcus... | reverse complement strand
TTTATTTTGCCATTATCAAAGCAAGCGATACCACAGCTCTCTTGCCCCCTATGCTGCAAGGAAATGAGACCAAAACATATCCTAGAAGCTAAGTCATCGATGCTAGGACAAATAGCTCCTATGACCCCACACTCTTCGTGAAGTTTATCATCCATCAAATAACTATGCATAAAGTTCTTCCAATCTATCAATCAATGAAGCGACATGAGCAGCTAAGTCCACAAACATATCTGGCTTAGAAATATCTACATCCACCTTTTTCAGTAAATCACGAGTTTCCAGTGAACCACCTGATTTGAGAACATCTAGCCACTTTGCTACTACTTCATCTCCATCTTTTTCCATCATTCTAAATACCTTAGTCGCTATACTCAGTGATGCAGAGTAGGTGTAAGGATAGAGACCCATGTAGTAGTGAGATTGACGCATCCAAGTCATCCCAGCCTCGTCTTCCACATTCACACTATCTCCCCAAAACTCTCTGATCACCTCAAGTTTTGTATTATTTAAATAAGCCGCATTGATTTGTCCGCCATTATCTATGTGTTTATACACCCTATCTTGAAGTCTCGCTTCTAAGAAATGCGTTACACAGTTATGATAGTAAGAGGCTAAATTCTGTAAGATAACCCATCTTTCCACCTCTTTACTGCTAGCCTTAGACTTTAAGTGCTTCGCCAAAAGCAGTTCATTAATAGTAGATGGCGCTTCTACGCAGTACATAGAACATTCTGAACTGAGGGCGTTTTGGTACTTATTTGCCAGCAAGAAATGTCCAGCGTGTCCCAGCTCATGGACTAAGGTGAAGGCAGAACGCATGCTGCCTGTGAAGGTCATCTTTATGAATGAATCCGCCCCATAAGGACTGCTACAAAAAGCCCCTGAAGACTTTCCTATATTTTGTGAATAGTCTATTAAATTCCCATCAAACATCCTATTGATGTTCTCTACATATTCATCACCATATATCTTTACAGTCTCCAAGATAATCTCTTTCACATCGTCAAATTCAGCCTTTGGCGAATATTCCTCATCAAGTGCCACCTTCAAGTCAGCGAAAGTCACCTCATCTAAGTTCATCTCCCTCTTGATAATGTTCGCATACCTTCTCATCTGTGGTGCAAGCTCTTCAAATAAAACCTTCAAGTGATTATCATATACTTCTCTATCCACACCCTGCTCAAATAAGAGCATATCGATGGTAGAGTCAAATCCCCTTAGTTTCGCTTCCACCCTCTGCTTTTCAAGCTCTGTAGCATAGATACTAGCATAGGTATTCACATAGCGTGTCAATCCCTCATTAAAACTCTTAAAAGAATTTCTACGCAAGGTAGTATCAGCATCATCTTGGTACTTTTCTTCAAAAAGGGTAAATGAGTTTGCTAACACATTTCCCTTTCCATCCTCAAAGTCCTCAAACTTCATGTCAGCGCTAGCACTGATTTCGTATATAAACTCTGGCGCCCCTAAAACATTCCCAAAAGCAGCCAAGAGTTCTTCTGACTCCTCGGATAAGAGGTGCTTTTTATACTTAAATGTATCTTCTATAAAACGCTCATAGTTTTTCAATTCTTCTTTTTCTCGGTAATAAGAATCTAATTCTTCCCTAGATAGTTTACAAATATCCGCCTTAATAAAAGAAAGCTTCTCAGAGACCTTTGCATTCATAGCTCTTATGGTAGACACGTCTTCTAAAATTAGTTCTGAAGTCGCATCCACAGACATCGCCAAAAACGCATAGGTAGCTACTCTCTCCCACTCCGCCTTTACCTTTTCATATTTTTCTAGAAAATCATAGAAAGTGTTTGCGTTTTGATGGAGTTTTCCTTTAAAAGACGTCAGGTCTTCTACCTCTGATAGCGTTTTTTCAGCCTGTTCTAACATCTTCTCCCTCGTCTCAAAGAGAGATTTTAAACTCCACTTTTCCTTTTCATCTACTTCACTGCGTTTTAATAGCTTTACACCACTCATCTACTTCTCCTTTCAAGTATATATATAAATACTAGTTCAAATCAGAAAGCGCGTGCAAGGTGATTCCCGTAGCAACACCCACATTTAAAGATTCTGCGCTCTCCCTCATAGAAATCTTATATAAATAATCCGCCTGTTCTAAAAATTCTTTATCTACGCCTCTGCCTTCGTTTCCAAGCACTATGGCAAATTTACCGTCTATCGTGATATCCTTCAAATCTGCTTTCGCTTCCAGTGAACTAACCACAATCTTATAACCTTCCCGATGTAGGAAGTTTATGATATCCTCATTCTTCATTCCTATTCTTAGATTCACAGAAAAAATCCCTCCCATAGAACTTCTGAGAGATTTTTGAGAATAAGGGTCACAGGTATTCTTACTTAAGATGATATTATCAAAACCAAAAGCATCTGCCGTTCTGATGATGGTTCCCAAGTTTCCAGAGTCTTGGACAGCATTCACCACCACGATATTCTCCGAGGATACACTTAAACCATTCTGTATATCCACAGTATTTATTATACCCACTACGCCCTGAGAATTTACAGTTTCTGACACTTGTTTAAATAAGGCATTTTCCAAAATAACATCTCTTTCATTCTCACGTAATATGTCAGGCATATTAATAGAGTCATAAAAGATGGTTTCAGGATGGATACCTAAGCTGATTGCATGCTTCAATATTCTGATACCTTCGATGATTATTTTGCCTTCTATTATCCTATATTTTTTCGTCTTGAGCTTTTTTAAATACTTAAAAATAGCATTTTGATTGGAATATATGTATTGCATCTTAATTCTTATTCTCTATTTCCTTTAAATCTTGGTTATTCCCGATTACCACCAAAATATCACCACGCTCTATCACATAGTCTGGCATCAGGTTTATTTTCATGTCTTTTCCCTTTTTTATACCCACTATGTTCAGTCCATAAGAGCGTCTAACGTCTATTTCTACTATTGATTTTCCTATCCATTCTTCTAGGGGGCTGACTTCCACGATACTATAGTTTTCAGACAGTTCTATAAAATCCATCACATTCGATGCCATCAGGTTTTTAGCGATTCTTATCCCCATTTCTTTTTCGGGAAAAACAACCCTGTCCGCACCAATTTTGTATAAGACCTTAGCGTGGAGCCTGTCCTGTGCCTTCGCTATGATGTTTTTAAGCCCCATTTCCTTCAGCATCAAGGTAACCAAGGTAGACGATTTGATATCGCCTCCTATCGTAACGATGGCAGTATCAAAGTTTCTCAAGCCCAAGGCAGTTAACGCCCCCTCTTGGGTGACATCCGCCTTCACGGCATAGGTTACTTTATCCGCTAAATACTGGACCACAGCAGGGTCGTTATCCACAATAAGAACCTCTGCCCCTAACTCCACTAACTTTATCGCCACGCTAGTCCCAAATCGACCAGCACCTAATATAACAAATTGCTTTGCCATAAAACATCCTTTCTAATTTATTATCCGATTGAAATCTGCTCTTCGGGGTAGCTTAACATCTGATTTTCTATCCTCTTCATCTTCGTGGTAGCGGCAAATAACATGGTGAGCGCCCCTACCCTGCCTAAAAACATAGCCAAGGACAGGATGAGTTTTCCTACCAAACTGAGTTTGGCAGATAAGCCAATGGACAGTCCCACCGTTCCATACGCCGACAAGGTTTCAAATACCACTTCAAAAAAGGTCGCCCCCTCTTCGCTAATCGAAAGCAAGCTAATACTTATAATCAAAAACATAAAGGCTATTCCCATGACAGCGATTGCCCTCTTTACGTTTTCTTCGGGAATCTTTCTACCAAAGGCTTCGGTATCATTCTTACCTCTTAGAATAGATAAGATGGTGATAAAGAATAGGGCAACTGTGGTGGTTTTCACCCCACCTGCTGTAGAAGATGGAGACCCTCCGATAAACATCAGAATCATGGTAAATACCAAAGAGGCAGGTCTCATAGAATTTAAATCTATGGTATTAAAGCCCGCTGTTCTAGGTGTCATAGCCGCAAAGAAAGACGCTATGAGCTTCTCCCCAAAAGTAAAATCTTTTATCGTTCCAGCATTATTATATTCTAAGATTAAGATGAATAAAAAGGGAATAAGGAGCAAAATAATGGTACTGACTACCACTACCTTAGCATTTAAGGACCACTTTTTGAACTTTTTAAACTCTAAGATTTCTGCCACGACCATAAAACCCAAGCCACCTACTATTACTAGAGCAGAGACTGTTAGAGAAACCAAGGGATCCTTAGCAAATTGACTGATACTACTCCCAGTTCCCATAATATCGAAACCGGCATTACAGAAGGCGGAGATGGAGTGAAACACCGCATAGTATGTTCCCTCTACTCTGCCGTACATGGGGACAAATCGTATGGATAATATCAGCGCCCCTATCACTTCGCAAATAAAGGTCATAAATACAGCGTACTTACTGATTCGAACTACACCAGAAAGACGGTGAGCACCTATCGACTCCTGTATGACGATTCTCTTTTTTAAAGAGAACTTCTTTCCTGCAGCCATGGTTAAGAAGGACGCCATGGTCATAAAACCAAGTCCTCCTATTTGTATCAAGATGATAATAACCGTCTTCCCAAAGTAATTCCAATAGCTTCCAGTGTCTACTAAAACCAAACCAGTCACACAAACTGCAGATGTAGCCGTGAAAAAGGCATTGATAAAGCCGATGCTTTCCCCATTATTCGTAACAAAGGGGGTGCTTAAAATAATAGCTCCAATTAAAATAATGAATAAGAAACCAAGCACTAAAATCTGTGAAGGGTGCAGTTCTCTTATTCTAAATTTAGACGAAAAACCCACTATTTATATCTCCTTACAAAAAAGCAATTTAAATCAAAAAGACAATTTTTCTAATCACCGCTTAAGTGTACCACATTTCTTATCATTTTTCTAGTTGCTAATTAGCTAAATTTGAGATATAAAAGGCTTTTAATATAAAATTCGCCATAAAATAAAAGTTTTCCTTAATACTGAGATTTCTCTGCTACACTTAAGTAAGCGTCAAACACTGATTGTTAATGTATTCTCATACATTTTCACTTGCAAATGATGAATCATAGGAGTATAATGTTCTTTCGGAAAAAGGACAGTATTGAGAGGTGAGTTATGAATAAGGAAAACGAATCTGAAAATATTATGCTAAAAATTGCCAAATTCATAGTGGATAAAAGAAAAGCCTTCTATCTACTATTTATAGTAGCGATTATCTACTCCGCGGTATCTATACCAAAGGTAAAAATCAACAATGATATTTCCTCCTATCTTCCAGAATCCACGGAAACCAAGCGTGGGATTAAAATAATGGATGAGGAATTCAAGACTTTTGGAACTGCTCAAATCATGATTTCCAACATCACCTTTGATGAGGCTGATAAAATAGCTGAACATATTAAAAATATGCCCCACGTTTTTAAAATTAGTTTTGAAAATACAAAAAAATACTATACCGATTCATCTGCATTAATAATCGTGAGCTTTGATGATGTAAAAGAAGCCCCAGAAATACTAAAGGCAATGGAGGATATAAAGACTTACTTAGATGGGTATGACCTCTATATAGTGAGTGAAATAGGCGATGATTTCTCCAAGACCCTAGAAGAAGAGGTAAAAGTAATTTTGATGATTGCAAGTATCATCATATTTGCAGTCTTAATTTTCACATCCCAGTCTTATCTAGAGATTGCAATCTTTTTGATTGTCTTTGTGGTAGCAGCCATATTAAATATGGGAACGAACTACTGGTTTGGCGAAATTTCTTTCGTCACAAAATCTATCGCTATTGTCTTACAGTTAGCGCTAGCAGTAGACTATGCAATTATTCTCTGCCATAGATTTACAGAAGAGGCAGCGGAGCACGACCCTTATGATGCTATCGTAAAGTCATTATCAAAAGCCATCGTGGAAATTTCATCGAGCAGTTTGACCACCATAGCGGGTTTATTTGCCCTAACTACCATGCAGTTTGGCATAGGAATGGATATGGGTGTGGTTCTAATAAAGGGTATCCTCTTCAGTCTTATCACGGTATTTTTACTGATGCCCGGACTGCTTTTAATGTTTAGTAACGGCATCAAAAAAACAGCGCACAGAAACTTTGTGCCTGACATTTCTGTATTTGGTATTCTGGTAACAAAGACTAAGTATATCATTATTCCCATCTTTGCCATCGTTTTTATAGCTGGCGCTTACTTTTCTACAAAAACGGAATATGTGTTTTCTAAAAAGTCAGCAGATGCAGACAGAAAGCCTGCAAATAGGATAGCCCAAGAAAAAATAGATGCTAGATTTGGCAGTAAGAATAACATCGCCTTAATTATACCTAAGGGAAATTATTCTTACCAAAAAAAGATGATAGAGAAGATTGAAAGACTGCCAAATGTGGTAGAGTGTATTGGTCTAGCAAATATAGAGGTAGATGATAAGTATATCACGGACAAATTTACACCCAGAGAATTTGCTGAACTCACTGACTTAGATGTGGATTTGGCTAGACTACTCTTTTTATCTTACGGAATCTCCAATGAAGAGTATGTGGCGGTGTTTAACAATGTGGACGAGTACTCTGTTCCTTTAATCGATATATTTGACTTTGTAAAGGAAGAAATAGATAAGGGCGTCATCAACTTAGATCAAAAACAACAAAATGACTTTGATAGTCTAAATGACAAACTGGAAAAAGCTAGGACTCAATTATCGGGTAATGACCACGCTAGAATAATAGTGGTTGGCGATGTGCTGGATGAGGGAACTCAAACTACGATTTTACTTGAAAAAGTAAGGGATATCGCTCACAAGTATTATGATGATATCCTCCTAACTGGTGAACCGATCGCAGCGGCGGATTTAAAGTCATCTTTCTCTGAAGATAACGTAAAGATAAGCGTGATGACAGCCTTACTAGTAATGCTCATCCTCTTATTTACCTTCCGATCTACAGGCTTACCGGTTATGCTGATTTTAACGATACAGGGAAGTATTTTCATCAACTTCTCCTTCCCTTACCTGACACAAACGAATATCTTCTTCTTAAGTTATCTCATCGTATCATCTATTCAAATGGGTGCTACGATAGACTACGCTATCTTAATTACCAATAGATACCTATCCTTAAAGGATACGATGGATAGAGATAAGGCTACAGTGGAAGCTCTTAACCAGTCCTTCCCTACGGTCTTTACCTCTGGAAGTATTCTTACGTCAGCTGGATACCTTATAGGCTTCATCTCTACAGACCCATTAATTTCTTCTATCGGTATGGCGCTTGGAAGGGGTACGTTAATTTCTATTATTTTAGTATTAACGGTTCTTCCTCAAATTCTAAATGTAGGCGATTATCTGATTGAAAAATCGTATCTGACCATAAATATCAAGAAACTTGATACGAAAAAAATGGATGAGATAGAAATGGAAGGCTACATAAAAGGTGAAGTCCATGGATTCATCGAGGGTGAAATCAAGGGTAAGATAAAGGGAGATATCAATGCCCATGTAGAATCTTACGAAGTGGAAAACAAGAAAAACATAAATACTAGTGAATATGCTTTGGAGGGTGGAAATGAACAATAGATTAAAAAGAAGACTAGCGCTACTACTTATTTTATGTATCGCTATTCCAAACCATACATCTAACTTGATCCTCAGATTAAAGGCTGAAGAGAGAGAAGAACTTCACATTACAAATGAAAAGGAATTTATTCAGTTTGCTAAAAACTGTCAAGTGGACAGCTATTCAAAGGGATTGGTCTGCGTGCTGGATAAAGACTTAGACTTCAAGGGAAAAAAATTCACCTCAGTGCCAATTTTTTACGGTAGTTTTGATGGCAAAGGTCACGAAATCAAAGGGGCAAAAATAATAGATGCAGGCTCTATTCTGGGGACATTCAGAATCAATGAAGGAGAGATTAAAAACTTAAGTGTAGATATCCACTTAGAACCTACGGAAAGCGCTGAGAGTCTAGGGCTCATAGCAGGAGAAAACAGAGGAAAGATTTATAATTGCAAGGGCGAAGGAGAAGTAAAGGGAGAAAATAACATAGGTGGAATTTGCGGGGTAAATAAAGAAAGCGGAGAGATTTACGGATGCAAAAGCTATGTGGAACTGAGTGGTAAAATTCATATAGGCGGAATAGCAGGGTTAAACCAAGGAGTCATCAATAATTCCATCAATTTCGGCATGGTCAACACCTCAGAAAATCAAGTAAATAAGGTAGACCTAGAGAATATCATTAAATCGAATAGCTTATACAATTTAAAAACGGACTTTTTCGGCGATGAGGTCAAATCAAATAAGGACGTCTTTTCTTGTGCAGGAGGTATCGCCGGCAGAAATTCTGGTTATATCAAAAAGTCTGTAAATAAAGGAAACATAGGCTATGTTCACATCGGTCGTAATGTGGGCGGTATCGCTGGCATTTCAAATGGCTTTATAGAAGATTCTAATAACATAGCTGCTATAGATGGCAGAGAAAATGTAGGTGGTATAGTAGGTCAGTTTGAACCGGATGTCCAAATGGAACACGCTGGTTCAAGTATCGATGCCCTACAAGCAGAAAATAAAAAGCTACTCACGAAACTTAGAAATTTAAACGCCAAGGTAGATAGCACTACAGAAAGTGCCCTAAGCAAAGGCGAAAAAATCAACAAAGAGGCGAAGGATATGGAATCCTTTGTAAAGGATACTGGAACTGGAATAAACGAATTATCCAAAGAGAAGGTAGATATCATAGATGAGTCTGCTAAGAAAATTACCGATAAAAATGATGAATTGACGACTTCTTACGAAAAATACTCAAAGAGTATGATTAACGATGCGGAACTCCTATCGGATGACTTAAACAGCATAATGTGGGAAGTAAATGACGTAATGGAAAACATGAACAGTGAGGTTCATGAAACAAATCTAGAGATAGAAGGGAAACGTGCAAACTTAAAGGCTGATATGAATCAACTAATCTCTTTAAAAGAGCAGTTAAAACAATTAGCTGAAAGTGCGCCTCAAAAGAAGCAAGAGTTAGCTGCAGCGGCTATGGCAGTAGACCAAGCAGTTCAAAGTGGAGACCCAGTAGCTATCAGGGCGGCCGTTCTCAATTTTATGCAAATATACTCAAGTATCCAAAATGATACAAATGCCAACTTGTCAAACCTAGCACTGTCAGCCTTGACAATCTCTGAGAATATTCAAAGAGATCTCACGGATATAGCGGATACCCTCCAAAACAATGTAGAGGATGTTACAGAGGTAAATGAGAGTGCCTTAGAAAATATCAGAGAGGATTCGACAAGCATAGAAAAGCATAATAAAAAACTTAGGGAAGATGCCAGTGAACTAAATGATATTATAGTAGAGGGAACGTACACTAATCACTTGGAGTTTGAAAAGATAGAAAATAATTCTAAGGAATTGTTCGACGATGTGAACCAAGACCTCCACGATGCATACGAAAAGGTTTATCAGGACGCAAGCACGATAAATCAAGATATGTCTAATTTAATTACTGATGCAAAGGTGGATTCAAAGGAAATAAATGCCATTACTAGTGAGATTATCAGTAATATGGAACAGATGTCTGACATCATGTATGACTTGAGCGAGAAACCTGATTATGATAGTAAAAATCTATTTGACCTAGAGAATGGAAAAAACTTAAAGGGAACGATTATATATTCGAATAATCAAGGTCTTATAAACGGGGATAAAAAGGTAGGCGGAATAGCTGGAAGCGTGGGCTTAGAAATCTTAAATGAAGCGGAAGATCGATTTGAACTGGACGCCAATAAGTGGCAAGATACCACAAGTTTGATGAGAGCTATCATATTTAAGAGCAAGAATAGCGGAACGGTTAAAGCGAAGGAGAATTACGCTGGCGGAATTACTGGAAAGTCTATGACTGGCTATGTATACGACAGTTCTAATAACGGAAATGTAGAAGGCAAAAACTTTTTAGGTGGAATTTCTGGCTACTCAGAGGGAGATATTTTAAACTGTGATGTCCTCTGTGATTTAAATGGCGATAACCATGTGGGCGGAATTTCTGGATTTGCTAGCAATATGTCTAAAAACAGAGCAATGGTAAGACTCTTTGCAGACGGCGAAAAACTAGGAGCTATAGCTGGAGAAGTGAAAGAAGATAGCGTTGTCAGCGAGAATATATTTGTAAAGGAAAAGTTTGGCGGAATAGATAATACGAGCTATGTGGGAATAGCATCCCCTATCAGTTATGAAGAGTTTATCAAACTCGAGGATTTACCAGCGTATTTTGATAATCTTTACATTCGTTTTTACGACGGTAAAAAGCTAGTAAAAAGCGTTAAGGTAAAATACATGGGAAGTATAGACGAGAGTGAAATTCCTAAGGTTTACCATGATGAAAACCTCTACAGCGAATGGGAAGACTTTAATAAGGAAAAGATAAGCAGTTCTAGAGATGTCTTCCTAGAGCATAAGCCGTGGGTTAAGACGATATCTAGCGGAGAAAAAGTGCCAAAATTCTTAGCAGAAGCTAGGTTTGCTCCCGATGCAACGATTACGTACGAAACCTATGACTTTGCGTTCGAAAAAGCGAAGTTTGAAGCAGCAAAAGAGTATAAGTACACAATAAGTGGCGGATTAAAGGGAGATAGCGGCACATACAAAATCAGAGTGAAATTAGAAGATGGAGAAGAGCTCAAGAGATTAAAAGATAAAAAAATCGTCAATATGGACTATGAAATGGATGGCTCTTATGCTGTATTTGACGGTGCATATAAGGGCGACTTACTGATTGTCATGCCCAACTATGTAGAGTATATGGCGTTTATCGTCTTGGGCGGTATCTTACTCATAATCACACTGATCTTCCTCATCAAGTTTTTGAGAAGACGTGCTAGATACCGCTTAGAAAAGAAAGGTATCATTTAAGCATTAGGTGCCACAGTAGGTGACGAAGGGCTTTTCATCATCACTTGGCAGGATATAATACGATTCAGAAAAGCTATAATCATAGGGTTTGGATAAGACTTCTAAGAGTTTATCTAACTTATCCAAATTCCCCGATGTAGCTGATTTGATAGCCTCTTCCACGAGGTGGTTTCTGGGAATCACAATAGGGTTGTTAGCTTCCATAAGCGCTAATATCCTAGCTGTCGATTCCCCTTTTTTATCTAATCTATTTTTCCATTCTTCTACCCAGACTGCCAGAAGCTTTCTAGCTTCCTCGTCTTCAGGCATCAGTATCTCGGGGTCTATGTTAGTAGCTTGTATTAAGTGTCTTAAATAGACGAATGTGTTTGTATAATCAAAGGCAAATAGTTCCATCATATTAAATAAAACGCCTATAAATTCGACATCGTCTTCCTCAAGGCTGTAAAAGCCTATCTTATGTCCAAGCATCTTTTTATACGACGCATCATAGGATGTTAAAAATCCTGATAGTTCGGCATTTATTTTCTTCAGTGCCTCTTCATCTCCGCCATTACTAGAGTCTGAGATAGCACCTATTAAAGCTTCTCCCAATCTAGCCATGTTCCATCCCGTGATACTGGGCTGGTTTCCATAACTGTAACGACCATATAAGTCTATGGAGCTGAACACTGTGCTACTGTTATAGGAATCCATAAAGGCACAAGGACCGAAATCTATGCTTTCACCACAGATGGATACATTATCCGTATTTAAGACGCCATGAACAAAGCCCACTCTCATCCACTCAGTGACTAGAGAAATTTGAGCCTTTATCACTTCCTTGAAAAAGGCTAGATACTTATCTTCTTTATACTTAATGGATGGATAGTGCCGATTTATGCTGTGGTCTACTAGGTCTTTTAATAATCTATCGTCATGTTTAAGAGCAGCATACTGTATCGTTCCCACTCTTATATGACTACTAGCCACCCTAGTCAGTACCCCACCATCATTTTTCTCTGTCCTAAAAACCTCTTCCCCTGTCTTTACTACAGCTAGGCTTCTCGTTCCCTTTATCCCTAAATAATGCATCGCCTCGCTGATGAGGTATTCTCGGATCATAGAAGCTAGGGTCGCACGACCATCGCCATTTCTGGCATAAGGTGTTTTACCTGCCCCCTTTAATTGAATATCCATCCTATCATTATTTGGGCTTATGTGTTCACCTAAGTGAATAGCCCTTCCGTCACCCAGCTCGTTCAAATAGCCATACTGGTGACCACAGTAGGCTTGAGAAAATGGCTCACTCCCCTCTGCTATCTTATTTCCAGAAAGTATCTCTGCTATCTCCTCTTCACTCGCCCCATCTAGTACGCCTAAGCTTTCAGCAAGCTTTTTATTAAATAAAAATACAGAAGGCGCTTTAACAGAAACTGGCTTCACATAAGAATAGAGTGAAGCATCCAAGGATGTATAGGTGGTATCAAAGTTAAAATATTTTTTCATTAGTTTATCTCTCTTTATTGTTTTATTATTCTTTAAAATCAGTAATATATTCACTTATACCCATTTTTCTTTTCTCACATTCTAAGCTTGATGCTTTTTTCGGTCTCAATTTTCATGTGAATACAAATATACTTAATCTTATAGATATAGCCATAATAATATCCTCCTTATGTAATACACCTTTAATATTATGTCAAGAAAAAACCAAAACATTATAAGAGATAATAAAAAATCCTGCCGAATTATATCTATAATTCAACAGGATTCTTTTATCTAGC
>PDWI01007946.1_pt1 | contig 12662 bp, 8 predicted proteins | sample 1430891 | NCBI WGS metagenome assembly PDWI01 (sample SAMN01162508, study PRJNA174530) | Oral metagenome, whole genome shotgun sequencing project. | biome: Marine environment; feature: Marine mammal; material: Swab sample of the gingival sulcus; isolation source: swab sample of gingival sulcus... | reverse complement strand
AGAAAAAGACCGATTCTTGTCCGTGTTACCACTGTCGCACACGTATGAAAATACTTTGGGGATGCTCACAGCATTTGCCAGTGGCAGTGCGACTTATTATTTGGACAAGTTGCCAACCGCCAGCGTATTGTTGCCGGCTTTAGCAAGCATCAAGCCGACCATTATGCTGTCTGTCCCCCTGATTATTGAGAAAATTTACCGCGGGAAAATTCTCAAAGAAATTAACGGCAAAAAATTGACTAAGTGGCTGTACAAAGTGCGGCCTTTCCAAAAAGTGCTCAACAAAGTGGCGGGGAAAAAATTGTACCAATCTTTTGGCGGGCAATTGCATTTCTTCGGCATTGGCGGGGCAAAGCTAGAATCGACGGTAGAGCAGTTCTTGCTAGACAGTCAGTTTCCTTACGCCATTGGTTACGGCATGACAGAAACTGCACCTTTGATTGCGGGTGCGCTAGGCGCGAATCGCAAAGTGGGTTCTACGGGCAAGGCGGTTGAGAATATTCATCTGAGAGTCGTTAAGAAAAATCCCTCTGATTCAACAGGAGAGGTGCAAGTCAAAGGACATAATGTCATGCAGGGCTACTACAAAGCGCCACATTTGAATGACGAGGTCTTTACTAAAGATGGCTGGTTAAGAACGGGCGATTTGGGGGCTTTCGATAAAAATGGCATGTTGTCCATCAAAGGGCGGATTAAAACCATGATTCTCGGTGCTAGCGGTGAGAATATTTATCCCGAAGAAATAGAGTCCGTCATTAACAGAATGGATGTGGTATTGGAGTCCTTGGTGACAGAGCGAGGCGGAAAGTTGGTGGCGATGGTGCATTTGAATATGGAAGAAATTGAAAAGCAAGCCAAGCGCCTACAGCAAAATGTGCTGTCTTTGCGGGATGATGCCATGCAACGCACAGGTGATGCTAAGAAATATCTTGGAGGGCGTACTGACGATGCCAAAAAGTATCTTGGAGAGCGTACTGATGATGCCAAGAAATATCTCGGAGAGCGCACTGATGATGCCAAAAAATATCTCGAAGACAAAGCGGAGGAGACGCTAAAAGAAGTCCGCGCGCGCGTCAATCAAGAACTGAGTAAGTTTGCACAAATACAACAGATAGTGTTACAACCCATACCATTTGAAAAAACGCCAACACACAAAATTAAACGTTTTTTGTATACCTGACCGCGCTGTATAGCTATGGGGGGATGGCTATACTATATTGTTGCAACTAATTATCATGTGTGCGTTAGCGGTAGCGTAACGCACACAACAGTGGGAACACTGGGTTGTGTGCGTGGTGCGCTACAGCACTTAAAAAGAAATAAACAGACTGCGTCCTTGACGAATCACTAGTACCGCAATGGGTTCATCTTGTGGTATTTGACTGATAGCGCGCTGAAAGTCCTCAACAGTCTCTATGCTTTTGTTATCCACATTGACGATGATATCGCCAATGCGAAAGTTGGCATCGTCTGCTCGTGAATCGGGCTGAACTTGAATGACCACCACGCCACCGTTGATTGCTAACACGGTTTGCTGTTTTGGCGACAAGTTGGCAACTCGCAAGCCGTAGTTGTCGTTGTCATCGTCAGGTACGGGTTTCCGATGTGGCGCTTTACCTTCCTGCAATTTTCCGACAGTGGCTTTAAGCGTGAACGGCTCGCCCGCGCGCAAGAGTTCAATGTCCACAACCTTACCAACTTCCACCGTACCCACTTTGGGGGGTAAGGCACTCCACTTGTCAATCGCTTTACCGTCGAAGCTAGTAATGATATCGCCTACTCGAATCCCCGCTTTTGCCGCGGGACTATCGACAGTAATTGCGGTAATCAATGCACCGCGGGGTTTATCTAATCCCAAAGACTTAGCCAAGTCTTGGGTGACGTTCTGAATGCCTATACCTAGCCAACCTCTCTCTACAAACCCTTTATTTCTAAGTTGATTAGCAACATTCATCGCCGTATCTATGGGAATGGCAAACGCCAAGCCATTAAACGCGCCAGTGTGAGAATAAATTTGTGAATTGACGCCAATAACTTCGCCCGCTAAATTGAAGAGTGGGCCACCAGAATTTCCGGGGTTAATCGCGGCATCGGTTTGAATAAACGGCACATATGTGCCGTCTGGCAAACTGCGGGACACCGCTGAAACAATACCCTTGGTCGCCGTGTAGTCAAAACCAAACGGGCTGCCAATGGCAAACACCCAATTGCCCACCTCGACTTGTTCTGAGTCGCCAATTTTTGCGGCGGGATGCGCTTTGCCCTTGACCTTGAGCAGGGCGACATCGGTGCGCTCGTCTAAGCCGACTAACTCGGCGGGATATTCAATTTGCTCAGTCGTGCTGACGGTAATTTCATAACTACCCTTCACTACGTGGGCATTGGTCAAAATATAGCCCGCGCTGTCAATAAAAAATCCCGAACCATGCGAATGAACGGGTAATTTCTGCGGGATGACTTCGGGTATGTCGCGCCCTTCAAAAAAATAGCGCAACAAATCTTCTGGCGCGACTTGCCTGCCCAGTGGCCGCGCGGCAGTGCTTTTGTGTGCATCAACTTGTACTACCGTGGGAGCATTTGCTTTAATCAGTGAAGTGAAATCGGGCAAGCCCGTGGCAAAAGCTACCGAAAAAACTGCCGAGTACGTCAATCCGATTAGCCATAGTGTCGTTTTTGTAAGTCGCTGTGTATAGGTCATAATTTTATAAAGAGTTAGCGTAAGTAATTGCCGTCAATAGTTGCCGTCAATAGTTTCTGTTAATGATTGCCGTCAATGGTGGGGGCATATCGGTCAATATCCCATAACTATCCCATAACTATCCCATTAAGTGCCCGCGTTCGGCTGGTTTTCCTGATGGAAGCGCGCAATGAGCTCATCAATGGTAAATATCCCCACATCTTCTTTTTGCCCGCGCTGGCGCACGTTGACGGTATTCGTTTCCATTTCTTTGTCACCGACCACCAATAAATAAGGGATGCGCTGTTGAATTTGCTCGCGGATTTTGTAGCCGATTTTCTCGTTACGCAAATCGTTTTCGACATTAAAACCTGCCTTTCTGAGTTTATGCGTGACTTCCAGCACATAGTCGTTTTGCTTTTCCGAAATATTCAGCACCACCGCTTGCACTGGCGCTAGCCAGAACGGGAAATCGCCTGCGTAATGCTCAATCAAAATGCCGACAAAGCGCTCAAACGAACCCAGTGTAGCGCGGTGGAGCATAACGGGGGCTTGACGCTCGCCATGTTCGTTGACGTAAGTCGCCTCTAAGCGCGAAGGCATGTTAAAGTCCACTTGCAACGTGCCGCACTGCCAAACGCGGCCAATCGAGTCCTTCAAAGAAAATTCGATTTTCGGCCCGTAAAAAGCCCCTTCGCCCGCCAATTCTTCCCATTCTACGCCGCTGGCATCCAATGAGTCGGCAAGTGCTTTTTCCGCCTTGTCCCACACTTCATCACTGCCGATGCGCTGTTCAGGGCGGGTTGACAAGCGATAAATAATGTCGGTAAAACCAAAATCTTTGTAAATCTCGTGAAGAAAATCAATATAGGCAACTGATTCTGATTGAATCTGTGACGGCGTACAGAAAATGTGTCCATCGTCTTGGACAAAGCCGCGCACGCGCATGATGCCGTGCAATGCGCCCGACAATTCGTTGCGGTGGCACGAGCCAAATTCTGCCAGGCGAATGGGCAGGTCGCGGTATGATGTAATGCCTTGATTATAAATCTGAACATGGCAAGGGCAGTTCATCGGCTTGATGGCAAAATCGCGCTCTTCACTGTGAGTGACAAACATGTTATCCGCGTACTTGCCCCAATGCCCCGACTTTTCCCACAAGGTGCGGTCGACAATTTGTGGGGTTTTGACTTCGCGGTAACCGTTTAGGCGCTGTTTTTCGCGCACATATTGTTCTAATTTTTGATAAATGGCCCAACCTTTTTGGTGCCAAAACACCATGCCGGGGGCTTCTTCTTGCAAGTGGAATAAATCTTGTTTTTTGGCGATTTTGCGGTGGTCGCGCTTTTCTGCCTCTTCCATCAAGCGCAAATAGGCTTTTAGGGCTTTTTTATCGGCAAAAGCCACGCCATAAATGCGTTGTAATTGCTCGTTTTGAGCGTCGCCGCGCCAGTAAGCACCTGCCAATTTCGTCAGCTTAAATGATTGACAAAATGACATATTCGGCACGTGCGGCCCGCGGCACATATCCAAATACTCTTGGTGTTGGTACAAGCCAACTTCCGTCACCTCATCCCCCATATCGTCAATCAGACGGAGTTTAAATGTTTCGCCACGCGCTTCAAATTTGGCGCGCGCTTCGGCTTTTGGTGTCATAGTTTTGACCACTGGATAAGCCGTTTTAGCAAGTTCGCGCATGCGCGCTTCAATTTTTTCCAAATCCTCTGGCGTAAAGCGGTGTTCGCTGTCAATATCGTAATAAAAACCGTTTTCAATCACGGGGCCAATGACCATTTGGGTCTCGGGATAAAGTTGTTTGACAGCGTGACCGAATAAGTGGGCGCAACTATGGCGGATAATCTCAACGCCTTCCTCATTTTTCGCGGTAAACAGCACAATACTTGCATCGTCATGAATAGGGTCAGACAAATCGCGCGGTACGCCGTTGACCGTTCCTGCAATCGCAGCTTTCGCCAATCCAGGGCCAATAGCAGCGGCAATGTCAGCCAAAGTTGCACCGCGTTGCAGTTCGCGTGTAGAGCCGTCAGGCAGAGTTATGGTAATCACAAGCACCTCAAAAATAAAATGATTTTAAAATAAATAGCCAACAAATAACAATAGTGTTAAAAATTAATCTAATCTAAAAAGCGCGTGATTATAGCATAAAAACGCCTAAAAAATATCAACATAACGCGGCTTCCAGCAATTCTTATTTTGTAACAATTTTATCAGGTTGTACACTCTACGCGGGGAAAAGTTAATAAGTGGTCGGCGAATGTGCGCTGACAATGCGGGTCTCACTTTCACCTTCGTTGATAAATGTATGGGGAATACTGGTGTCGAAGACATAACTATCGCCAGCTTGTAGATGATAAATTGTCTCACCCAAAATAATGGTGATTTCACCACTGAGTAGCGTGCCCACTTCTTCGCCTTCGTGGGAAATTTTTTCCTCAGTCTGCGAATGCGGCGGATAACACTCAATCAGCATGGCTAGTTGGCGTGCGGGATTGCCATTGTGTACCAAATGCTGTGTCACCCCATCGGTACCAATGTTAATAAGCTCGTCGCGCTTGACGACTGTCTTAATTTCCCGCTGTTGTTCGCGCTGATAGGTGGCAAAAAAACTGGCCAAATCGCTACCTAATGCCTCTAAAATGCGTTCTAGGGTATTGATTGACGGACTGCTACGCCCGTGTTCGATGCCATTAATGGCGGTATTGGTTAGCCCTGCTAGTTGGGCGAGTTGGCGCTGAGAAAGCCCCTTGGCGAGGCGCATCTCACTGAGTTGCGCCCCGAGCTGGGTATCAATTTTTTTATTTTTGCAAGAACTGGGAAAACGGCCATTACTGGCATCACTACCCGCGTTTTTGTTGGTGGACACTGGCTTTTTCAATGAATTTTGTGAACAAAAAGGTCGATAACGCATTGCTCTTTGGTTGCCATTCAGGATGCCATTGCACGCCTAGCATAAAGCTGTGTTCTGGGTGGCTCATAGCTTCAATCAAACCGTCGGGCGCTGTGCCTTCGATGCGAAGTGGCGGGGCAAGTTCTTTGATAGCTTGCTTATGTAGTGAGTTGATGTCGAATTGCTCGCCAAACTCCGCTAAAATGCCGCCTTCTTTGATATACATGGGGTGCGCGGGGGCATACTGTTCAGCCGCCGATGCGTCTTCGTCTTCTTTGTGCTTTTCGACAAAATCAGGATTGACAAATAGGTCAGGGTAAAGGGTGCCGCCAAAATACACATTCATTTCCTGTAGCCCGCGGCAAACACCGAGAACAGGCAAGTCATTTGCTACCGCATAATCCAATAGCGTAAAGCTCAAAACATCGCGGGCTTCATCCTTACAATTTTCCTGATGCGTGGCATAGTAACGGTGGGGTGCAACATTGGAATAACTCCCCGTCAATAAGATGCCATCTAAGGTCTCAAAAACCCCTTTGGCGTGCCCACTGGCAACTAATTGCTCAGGTAGGAGGATGGGCGCTCCCCCAAATCCTGTGATGCTGTTAATGTATTTATCATGAACGGCTTGCCCAGGTTGACCTTGAATATCTTTGCGGCAACAAACGATGCCAATAGTGGGGATATTATTCATTTTAGTGCTCCTATAATAACTTTTATGAATATTTTAACTAATTTGCTTAGTGTAAAAAATAAATTACCTATTGACAAGTATTTTTCGTCATTTATCATATCAATAATTTAAATCTCCTGTAATGATAAATTATCATTATAGGGGTATCGGTTAAAATTATTCTCAAAAGAGGGCTTTAAAGAGATTTATATGGAAAACAAAGACGGAAAAAAAATTCATGGTGTGCACGTTGCTTCTTATGACTTAAATGGGGTTTTGCGCGGTAAGCGCATTCCTTTAAACCAAGTTGAAAAGGCCTTGGCGGGTGGGGTGCGTTTGCCCCTGTCGATTTTAGGTGTCGATATCTGGGGTGCGGATGTCTTATCTAGCGCTATCGCTGATGGCGATGTGGACGGTTTGGCCGAAGTCACAGAGCGCGGCATGGTGCCCACCGACTGGACAACGCCGCCCACGGCGATGTTGCCCGTTTGGTTGGCCAATGAAGATGGTAGCCCTTATCTCGGTGACTCGCGTCGCGTATTGGCGGAGATTGTCAAGCGCTATGAAAAAGTGGGCATCAAGCCCGTTATGGCAACTGAGTTAGAGTTTTACTTGGTGGACTACGAGGAAAACAAGCCGTTGCAACCCCCACTGTCTCCCAAAAATGGCGCGCGGTTAAATAAAACGTCCGTGTTGTCTATTGATGAGTTGCACGAGTTCGATGCTTTCTTAAACGATGTTTACAGTGAGTGTGAGCAACTGAATATTCCCGCGGATGCCGCTATCGCCGAAAATGGTTGTGGTCAGTTTGAAATTAATTTATTGCATACCGATAACCCACTCAAAGCCGCGGACGACGCCGTGTTGTTTAAACAAGTGGTCAAAGGCGTGGCTAAGAAGCACGGCTTTACGGCGACCTTTATGGCCAAGCCTTACGGCTATCAATCGGGTAGCGGTTTCCACATCCACTGTAGCATGGTGGATGCCGAGGGCAATAATTTGTTTGATGATGGCACAGAGGCAGGGACTGATATGTTGCGCCATGCTGTCGCGGGCTTGTTGACGACCATGAAAGACTTTATGTTGGTTTTTGCGCCACATATGAACTCTTATCGTCGCTTGTCTCCGGGAACGCATGCGCCAACGGGTATTGCTTGGGGCTATGAAAACCGCACGGCCTCTATTCGCATTCCCGGCGGGCCAAAGGCGGCAAGACGCATTGAACACCGCGTTGCGGGTGCCGATGCCAACCCGTATCTCGTGTGTGCGGCCATGTTGGGTTCCGCGCTGTACGGCATCGAAAACAAACTGCAACCCCAAGCACCGACTGAGGGCTGTGTTTACGAAGATGACAGCGTTGAATTGCTACCCACCAACTGGTTTACAGCCATCAATGCCTTTGAAGAGAGTGAGATTGTTCCACAGATTTTCCCGCAGGAAATGCGCGATATCTTGATTTCGGTCAAACGTCAAGAAGCCGAACGCTTTACGAAGCAGATTACTCATTTTGAACTTAACACTTATTTGCAGGATTTATAATCATGACTCAACATAATAATAATACGAGAAATATTCCTCACTACAGTGAGCAAGGGCAATATCCCGACAGTTACTACGCCGCCAGCGCCAACGCCAAACCCGAGCGTCCCGCGCTAAAAGACAGCGTAGAAACGGAAATTTGTATTGTCGGCGGCGGCTTTAGTGGCCTGTCCGCGGGGGTACACTTGTCGGAAACGGGACACCAAGTCACCGTACTAGAGGGGGCACAAATCGGTTGGGGCGCATCGGGGCGCAACGGCGGACAAATCGTCAACGGCCTCAACGCCAGCTTGGAAAAAATCCAAAAGAGCTATGGTAAGGACACCGTTGATTTTGTCGGTGGCTTAGTCACCCGCGGTAACCACATTATCCGTCGCTTTATCGCTGATTACGACATTCAGTGTGATTTGAAAGAGAAGAATATCTTCACCGCTTTCCACAAAAATCAAATGCATGACCTAGAGGCCAAGCTCAAGTTGTGGGAAAGCCACGGCATGACCGACCACGAAATGCTAGACAAAGCTAAGCTGAAAGAGTACGTCAACAGTGATGCCTACGTGGGTGGCATGATTGACCACAGTGGTGGTCACTTGCAACCACTTAACTTGGCATTGGGCGAAGCCGCGGCAATTGAGAAAAATGGCGGTACGGTTTATGAAAACACTTTAGTGGTCGATGTTAAACCTGATAACGATGGTGTCACCATTATCACTGAATTCGGCGAAGTGCGCGCCAAAAAAGTCTTGTTGTGTGGTAATGCCTACTTAAACAAAGTGATTCCCGAATTAACTGACCGCGTTATGCCCGTTTCTACGCAAATTATCGCCACCAAGCCTTTGGGCGATTTGGCCGATGAGTTGATTCCATCCGATGTTTGTGTTGAAGACGTGCGCTACATTTTGGACTACTACCGATTGTCGGCTGACAAACGCATGTTATTCGGTGGTGGCACGGTTTACGGTGGCACTGACCCCGCGGACATTGAGAGCAAAATCCGCCCAAACATGGAAAAAATCTTCCCGCAACTCAAAGGGGTACAGATTGACTATGCGTGGAGTGGTAACTTTGCCCTGTCGTTCTCGCGCGTGCCACAAATGGGACAGTTACACGATAATGTCCTGTTCGCTCACGGCTACAGCGGGCACGGCGTAACAGGCTCTCACTTGTTTGGTAGCATCTTGGCGGATGCCATTAATGGAGAAACCAGTGAGTTTGAGCGCTTTAAAGCCATTCCGTGGATTCCCTTCCCCGGTGGTCGCGCGTTCCGCGTGCCTTACTCAGTGGTGGGTTCTTGGTGGTATGCCCTAAGAGATGCAGTAGGTTTTTAATCGCCACTAACAAAATAGAGGGGTTTTCTCAAATCCCTCTATTTTTTGCTTTCAACAAGTTTGGTTATATCAAAAATAAAAACGTATAAGCAAACGTATTGATTTTAATTTTAATTTAGCTTATGTTAACTTAACTTATTTTAATTGAATCTAATTAAGGAAACTCACATGACAGAAATACAAGATTCGCTCAAAGAGCAATTTGACAATCGCAAGATGTTCCTGAGTCTAATGATTGGCGTCGCGATTTTTGCAGTTTTTTATGCTTTGTATAAAAATCATAACACGGGCGAACCGTGGTATTGGCAATCGCTACTGCCGACTTTGACGACGGTGACGATGGCAATTATCTCGCGCCGCCCCTTTGAATCCATGATAGCGGGTTGTGTCGCGGGGCTAGTGATGTTAGACCCCAGCAACGTCATTTCCAGTTTTGCCGACAATCTGTCTAAAGTTATGGGCGACTCCAGTATTGTCTGGGTGGTTTTGGTCTGTGGCTTGATGGGGGGCTTTATTAAGCTACTGGAAATCAGCGGTTGTTTAGGTGGTTTTACCGAATGGCTAAAAACCAAAATCAAATCGCGTCGCCAATCGCTAGTCGCTACCGCGCTATTGGGTGTGGTAGTGTTTATTGACGACTATTTAAACTGTTTGGCCGTGTCGTCATCCGTGAAGCGCTTGACGGATTTCTACAAAGTCTCGCGCGAGAAAATCGCTTATTTGATTGACTCTACCGCGGCACCGATGTGTGTGATTGTGCCGATTTCAACGTGGGCAGTATTTTTTGCTGGCTTGCTAGAAGAAAATGGAGTGGTCAAGACAGGGCAAGGCATGAGCTTGTACGTAAGTTCTATTCCCTACATGGCGTATGCGTGGGTGGCAATGATGATTACCTTTTTAGTCGCCTTTGGCATTTTGGGGGATTTTGGTCCGATGAAAAAGGCCGAAGCCCGCGCCAAAGATGGTCACCCCGTACCGCTGGACTACGAAGGCGAAGAGTTAAGCTCGGTTTCTCAAGCCAAACGGGAAATCAGTCCTAATATGCAATTGATGAACTTCTTTGTACCTATCATTTTGCTGGTGGCCTCAACGGTGTATTTTGATATCGACTTGCTCAAAGGCGTTTTGGTCACTTGTACCGTCACCATCATTATGTACTATGCCCAAGGACTACTGACCTTTGAAGAGCAAACCCAAGCCTTATTCGATGGCTTTTATACCATGCTCTATCCCTTGGCGGCGGTTATTGCTGGCTTTTTCCTCAAAGAAGTCAATGATAGCTTGGGTATGACGCAATACGTTATCACCTCGGTTACACCGTATTTGAGCACCATTACTTATCCCGCCATTGTCTTTGTCGTCATGGCACTGGTAGTCTTTGGCACGGGGTCAAGCTGGGGGGTGTTCACTATTGCCATTCCTATCGTTATTCCCGTAGCACAGGCTTTGGATATGCACATGCCCCTAGTGGTCGGCGCATTGTTGTCGGCTTCGTCCTTTGGTAGCCATGCCTGTTTCTTTAGCGATTCGTCGTTGTTGGCGGCGCAGGGGGCGGGGTGTTCGCCAATGGCGCATGCCTTTACGCAGTTCCCGTATGCGCTATTGGGCGCGGTGCTGGCCATTTTGACTTTCTTAGCCATGGGTTATGCTTGTGCATAACTGACATGGCATAGGGCTTGTGGGACATAGACACCTGTTTCACAAGCTCTAGCGCGCCATTTAGTCATATTTTAACTATATTTATTATTCGTTATACGGTATATTGATACAGTTAAAAATGCGCTACGGCGTTTAACGACTGAGTGCTAGGCTGACTCTTAGCTCTGGCACTCAATTTTTTTAACCATTAATCATTAATTAATAGGAAATATAGATTATGCAAGATTTAAGTTTGGCCCTTAAAGAGAGCCATAGCAATAAGAAAATGTTTTTAACCGTGATTGCCATGTTGGCGGTTTACGGCATTTTCTATTATTTATCCACCACCAAAGTTGAGGGTGAAGTCTGGGGCTGGAAAGCCCTGCTCCCCACCATTGCCGTGGTGGTTACCGCGGTCATTTCACGCCGTCCCTTTGAATCCATGATAGCGGGTTGTGTCGCGGGATTGGTCATGCTAGACCCCAATAACCTCATTGCGCCGTTTACCGACAATATCTCCAAAGTTATGGGCGATGAAACCATTATTTGGATTATTCTCGTCTGTGGTTTAATGGGGGGCTTTATCCAATTGTTGGAAATTAGCGGCTGTTTGAACGGCTTTACGGAGTGGCTAAAGCTACGCATTAAAAGCCGTCGTCAATCGCTGGTTGCCACCGCGACTCTGGGTGTTGTGGTCTTTATTGACGACTACTTAAACTGTTTGGCGGTATCGTCATCGGTGAAAAAGTTGACGGACTACTACAAAGTCTCGCGCGAGAAAATCGCTTATTTGATTGATTCCACCGCGGCGCCGATGTGTGTGATTGTGCCGATTTCCACGTGGGCAGTGTTCTTTGCGGGCTTGTTAGAAGAAAACGGTGTTGCCGAAGCCGACCAAGGTATGAGCCTCTACGTTTCATCCATTCCTTTCATGATGTATGCGTGGGTAGCCATTTTGATTGCCTACGGCGTTGCCACTGGCGTTATCGGTGATGTCGGCCCGATGAAAAAAGCCGAAGCCCGCGCCAAAGGCGGTAACCCCGTACCCCCCGAATTTGAAGGCCAAGAATTGGCGCTACACTCTGAAGCTAAGCGCGAAGTCGGCATGGGACTACAGCTGTTTAACTTCTTCTTTCCGATGGCGTTGTTGGTGGCTTCAACGGTTTACTACGACATCGACTTGCTAAAAGGCGTGGTGATTACTTGTGCTGTGACGATTGTCATGTACTATGTGCAAGGCATTTTGTCGTTTGAGTCACAAACCAACGCCATGTTTGACGGCTTTAAAACCATGCTTTACCCACTTTCCACAGTGGTTGCCAGTTTCTTCTTAAAAGAAGTCAACGACACCTTGGGCATGACGCAATATGTGATTAATACCGTCAGTCCTTACCTTGACCAAGCCACTTATCCCGCTATTGTCTTCGTGGTCTTGGCGTTAATCGTCTTCGGCACGTCATCAAGCTGGGGCGTATTTATCATTGCTATCCCAATCGTTATTCCGATTGCCCAAAGCCTAAACGTGCACATGCCGTTGGTGATTGGGGCGTTGTTATCGGCTTCGTCTTTTGGTAGCCACTCGTGTTTCTTTAGTGACTCGTCAGTGTTGGCTTCCCAAGGCGCGGGCTGTGCGCCTATGCAACACGCCTTTACGCAATTCCCGTATGCCTTGATGGGCGCGGCCTTTGCGATTGTGGCTTTCTTGGGGTTGGGTTATATGTACGCGGGCTAAAAGTCAACTTACCCACCCGAAAAAAAGCGCCTAGCAGTGTCTCTGCTAGGCGCTTTTTCACTTTCTTGAACCTAAAAAACGCAGTTGGCATCAAAACGCAACGTAGAGACGGATTGCATCCGTCTCGCTCCCTCCAAAGACGCATTCGATGCGTCTCTACAGAGGGA